>Ga0209619_10000782_pt1 | contig 22924 bp, 23 predicted proteins | sample Rifsed16ft3_FD_184011 | JGI IMG/M metagenome (GOLD analysis project Ga0209619, IMG submission 184011) | Soil microbial communities from Rifle, Colorado, USA - sediment 16ft 3 (version 2) | ecosystem: Environmental > Terrestrial > Deep subsurface > Rock core/Sediment | place: Rifle, Colorado... | reverse complement strand
TATCTGTGCGCTTGCACCTTAGGGTGCAATGTGTGTGCAAATAACTAATCCAGCAACTTCTTTATTTTCTCTGATAGCTCTGGCAAATCATGAGTCACGGTTCGCCAAATAATTGGCAGACTTACGCCAAAATACTCATGGATCATGATGTTCCGCATTCCCCGCATTTCTAACCAACCCAGATCGGGGTAACGTTCCTGGATAGACTCGGGAATGTATCCGGCCGCTTCGCCGATAACTTCAAAATTTCGAATTACCGCATCCACCGTCTTGGCATCATTTTTTATGCTTCATATGTCATCCCAGCGGTGAATTCCTCTATTTTTTCAATGCACGTCAGAATATCAGAAACTCTTAATTTCCAATCCCGACCTGCAGATTTAGCGGACATAGATGACTTCCTTGAGAATTCGTTCTCGCAGGGCTGGATGAAGCGCATCGGGCGTGACTAAATCAACAGGGCAGCCAATCCATTTTTCGAGGATTAGCTTTATACGCACAAATTCGAACAGCCCTATTGGACGATCGAACTCAACCAGGATGTCTATATCACTGAATTCAGTGGATTCGCCACGGGCAACTGAACCGAAAACCGCCAAGTCTTTGACGCCGCGATCTCGCAACTCAAGCTGGTGGGTAGCAAGGATGCTTAAAACTAATTCTCGCTTCATTGCACACTTTTCCTGCGTTGAGTATAGCTGATTTTTCGCCTGCAAGGTTTGCACAACCTATGCCGGTTGGTACACCGCGTCTCGCTTCGCTATGACCGGTAAATTTATCCCGCCCCTGACACCTAAACCGGGTCACTAGACACGCGCTCCCTTACCGGCGTAAAGCTGAAGCGGTGCATTGCGCACGGTCCGATCTCGTCCAACCCGGCGCGGTGAATAGCCGTCCCGTAGCCTTTGTTCAAGGCAAACCCATAACCCGGGAAGGTTTCTTCCATCTCGATCATCACCGCATCCCGCGCTGTTTTTGCCAGCACGCTGGCTGCCGCGATGCTCAATGATCTGGCATCCCCTTTGATCAACGCCTGCTGAGGAATATCCACCCCCGGCAGCCGAACTGCATCCACCAGCAGGTGCTGCGCCGGGCTGTTGCAGGCGGTCAGCGCCCGTTCCATCGCCAGACGCGTGGCTGGCACAATTCCCAAAGCATCCACCTCGTGTGACTCGGCGAAGCCCACCCCCCAGGCTAACGCCGCTGACCGAATCTGCTCTGCCCACACAGCCCGCTGACGCGAGGTCATCACTTTGGAATCACGCACACCGCGCAGCCGCTCGAGCAGCCCCTTCACCGGCATACCTGCCGGTAAAATAACTGCTCCCGCCGCGACTGGTCCGGCCCAGGCGCCGCGCCCGGCTTCGTCCAGTCCGGCTACCGCAGACAGCCCGCTTTCCCACACCTGGACCTCAAAACGCAGGTCCGGGTGCTTCGGGACCTCAACCTTTGGCAGGCGCCGCATCGTAGACTCCGCGCCGTGCATTTCGGCGGATGCGCACCAAATCCTGAAACATCACCCAGGCGTCCTGTGCCATACGGACTTTGGAATCAGCGTTGTAATACCACGGCACACCGATTTCAGTGATCGTATATCCATGCACGCGCGCGATGTACAACACCTCTACATCGAACGTCCAGCCAAAGATCGTCTGGCGTCGGAAAACCGTTTCGGCTGCGTCGTCGCGGAACAACTTAAAGCCGCATTGGGTATCCTGCAGCCCCGGCAGAGCGATCCAGCGCACCAGGGTATTAAATATCCGCCCCGAAAGGTGCCGCATTTCCGGTTCGCCGTAACGCACTGCGCCCGGCACTTCCCTTGAAGCAATCACCACCTGCGGGTCTGGCACCTGAGGCGGCAGGAAACGGTTGATTTCGCTAATGGGCATCGAAAGGTCGGCGTCGCCGAAGAACCGGTATTTTCCCTGTGCCGCCAGCATACCGGTTCGTACCGCCCGCCCTTTGCCGCGCTGATCTTCATGCAGCGCTCGAATCGCCGGATTGCGGCTGGCGAAGTTCTGGGCAATTTCCAGAGTGCGGTCGCTGCTGCCATTTTCGACCACCAGCACCTCGGCTGAGTAGTTTTGCTGACTCAAAAAACCCTGGATGGTCTCCAGGGTACCCGGCAGGCGGGTTTCTTCGTTATAAGCGGGAATGATGATGGAAAGCAGCGGAGAGGTCAATGCTCGACCATTTCTTGCTCTAAGTGGGATCAGCCCGCGATTACAGCGGTCAGAATAGAGGCGCTTCTTGGAGTTCGATTTTTGAATCCGGACTTGTACTGGTGACCAGCTTTTCTTTGCCGCCATTGCTCGTCAGCTGCACCCTGGAAAACACATCAAAGGTGCCGCCCAGGTAAGCCAGGCGCTCGCCGATCACAAATTTTTCGCCTTTTTTAACACGCTTGACCAGGTCGTCACGCTTGATCAACATGTGATCGGACCAGGTTGGACCGTGCCGTTCGAAGAAACGCGCGATCTCGATTTCCCCATCGGCGCTCCGGCGCACGGCTTCGATCATTCCGTCATATTTCTTGGATTCGGCTGCGGCGTTCTTTTGGCGTGAGAAAAATCCCATTTTGATGCACCGTCGACTTTGAGAATTTGTCTGGATTCCCCAATAATAGTCGGGGTGGGCGGACTCGAACCGCCGACCCCCGCGTCCCAAACGCGGTGCGCTGCCAACTGCGCTACACCCCGGCAGACACGAGTATAATCGGAACAATGGAGAGACGTCAAGCCAAATGGCGGGGGCGCTGCTGCCAGGGGGTATGCTTCAGCTTCCTATTATTAATACTTGCTGCCTGTACCCCGTGGGTGCCGTTGGCGGCGCCCGTCGAAGCATTGCCGCAGCCAACCGGCACAGCCTACCAACCGGTAACTGCCACACCCAGCCCGCTGCCAACCCTCCCCCCAACCGCAACGACTGACCCCGGCTGCACCGATACCCAGGGCACACTGATTGACCAGTCCATTGAATCAGAATCGGTCGGAAAAGCCGTACCGTTTATCGTGTATACACCGCCTTGTTATGATCCACAGGCCCAAATCCGTTATCCGGTCGTGTACATGTTCCACGGACAAAGTTACACCCAGGATCAATGGGTGCGGCTGGGAATGCCCGCCGCTGCGGACAGGCTGATCACCGCCGGCGAGCTGCCGCCGTTTCTGATCGTCATGCCGTATGAAGAATACAACCTGCACAACCCCTTTGAAAAGGGCTTTGAAAAGGCAGCCATCGAGGAAATCATCCCCTGGGTGGATGCCAACTTTGCCACCTGCACCCAGCGTCCCTGCCGCGCCATTGGCGGGCTCTCGCGCGGCGGCTCCTGGGCGCTGTATCTGGGCATCGCCCACTGGGAGATGTTTGGCTCGATTGGCGCCCATTCCACTGCCCCGTTTTTTGGCATGGACGGTTGGCTCTCCTACTACCTTGGCGAAATGGGTAAGGAAAATTTTCCGCGCCTGTATGTCGACTTTGGCGAAACGGATTCGCTGCTTTCCTACATGACCGAGTTCCAAAAAAAGCTGGACGGTTATAAATTGGATTACGAATTCCATCTACGCCCAGGCAACCACACCGAGGAGTATTGGTCGGCGAACGTGGAGGAATACCTGCGCTGGTATTGGAAGTTGTGGAGTCCGGCAGAAGAATGAACCTCTGGCTTTACAAAACAATCCAATAGCGCCGAACCAGCTGACCGCCCTCATCTGCCACCACTTTATTGATTAGCTTTCCGCCGTTCTTCTCAATCACCCGCGCCGACGCGATATTGGTTTCGTCGCAGGTGACCAGCACCCCGGTCAAGCCCAGCCCGCGCGCTTCTTCCAGCGTCAGATTCAACAGCAAAGTGGCATAACCTTTACCACGCTGCGATGGGCGAATGTCGTAGCCAATGTGACCGCCCTCATTTTCCAGCATGGGCGTCAGGGAGTGCCTTAACCGGCTCGAGCCAATCAGATACCCACCGTCGCGCACCAGGAAAAACACCGACTGCGGCACCCGCCCGGGCAGCAATCCCGCGCCCAGCAAATCCGCCTGTTGCTTGTGCAGCATAGCCGCAAATTCTTCCCAGGTCATCTCTGGAGTGATATGCGCGTAGCGCGGCTCGCCGGCGGCGCTAAATTCAGCCGCATAATCGATCAGCGCATCGCGCATATCGGGACGCAAGGTGGTTAATGTCAGGATGGAATCGTCCATAGCCTTCAATACAACCTGGCAGGGAAGAGATTTGTTCAACTTGCTTCCGCTGCAGGGATAGTCCATTGTATCAGGGCATCGCCGGAGATAAAGCCCAGCCGTGAGCTCTGATATAATGCCACCAGGCTTTACACGGCTATTTCTGATGATCTATTCCCCCCTGCAAACCGCAAATTTCAGCCTGGCAGCCCTGTTGATTCTGCTGCTGCCCGGCCTTGCCTGGCTCGTCTGGTCGCGTACCCGCCGCGGATTTTTAGCCTTGCTGGCCGACGCGGTCGGGATTTCTGTTTCATTGACCGCGCTGACCGCTTTGGCTGGTTTCTACCTGGATAGCCGCTTTACCCGCCCGCTGTTGATCGGGCTGTACGGGCTGTGTGCCTTGGTGCTTCTTATAGGGCTCGTCTGGCGGGCGACCCGTGCACAGGCTCTTCGTCCTATTCACTGGAAAGGGCTGCTGCTCGGTTTATTAGGCGCTGCTGGCGTCCTGGGCATCATCATCTGGCGTTTGTATCAGGCGCGCACGCTGATTCTCCCAGCCTGGGTCGATTCAGTTCACCACACCCTCATCGTGCGCATCCTCATGGAAAACGGCGGGCTGACTGCTACGCTGCAGCCTTATCTTCCGGCTGAATTTAGCTACCATTTTGGGTTCCATGGTTTGGCGGCTTTATTTGCCGGCATCACCGGCAGCGAGCCGGCGACCACGCTGCTGTGGTTTGGTCAGCTGCTGAATGCGCTCATCGCATTGTCGGTTTTCCGTTTGGCAATGGAAATTTGGGGTGACTGGCGCCGTGCCATCCTGGCAGCTTTATTGGTCGGGTTTGGGCTGCATATGCCAGCCTACTACCTGACCTGGGGACGCTACACATTAATCACCGGTTTGCTGCTGCTGCCACTGGCCATGGCAGCCTTGCTGCGCATCTCCCGCCAACCCCATGACCGGTCCGCGATAATTATCGCTATTCTGCTAACCACGGGGACGGCGCTCAGCCATTACACCGCCTTGCTCCTGCTGGGTTTCTTCACACTGATTCTGGTGGTTGTCAGCCTGCTGCAACCACCCATCCATGAAAACAATCAGCGCTTGCCGCGCTGGTCATCCGTTTGGCAAGTGGTGCTGGCTGCGGGGATTGGCGTACTGCTGGCTTCTCCGTGGTTGCTGCGCACCTGGCAGCAATTAGGCAGCCAGGCAACCGTTGGCGTGGTATCGCCCCTCGATTCCGGCCAGGCTGGCTACTTTGACTATATCCTGTATCTGCTAGGACCGACCCATAATGTCGTTTGGCTGCTCATCGCCGCGGCCGGGTTGCTTTGGGCGCTGCTGCGAAAACCCGCCAGCCTGCTGGCCTGGTGGGGGTTGCTGCTGTCCTTGCTCACTTTGCCGTGGGGCTTGCGCCTGGGTCCCTGGCGCCCGGATCACATGGCTATCGTGCTGTTCCTGCCCGCCTCACTCCTGGCTGCTGACCTGGTTTTTATTTTGGTGGCATGGGTTGGGCGGCTGCGCTGGGCTTGGCCAAAACGACTCGTTCAGGCAGTAATCTTGTTGGCTGTTGGTGCTGGTATGATCTGGAGCGCCTGGCAAACACGCAGTATTCTCAACCCGGATACAGTGTTTATCGATCCGGCAGATCTGGACGCCTTGAACTGGGTGCGGGAAACCACTCCACCGGATGCCCGCTTCATCATCAACACCACCCCCTGGATGGGCAGTATGTATCGCGGTATCGATGGCGGTTATTGGCTGCTTCCTTATGCTGGCCGCCAGACCATTTTACCGCCCGTGATGTATACTTATGCTGAACCGGAATACGTCGCGCAAGTTGAACAGCGGGCTGAAAAAACCAGTGAATTGACTTCCTGTGATGCCGGTTTTTGGACCCTGGTTGAAGATTTTAAAGCCAATTATGTCTATGTGCGCGGTGATCGGGGAAGTATGCGGTCCGACGCTCTCGCCAGCTGCGCGCAGTTGGTAAATGTGTACCGGCAAGGTGGTGTATCGATCTACGAAATTGTCAGATAATGTTGTTCGGACAAATTTACCCTATTTTGTGAAATTTACCACCAAGGGCAGGATTATGATATACTTGCCCAAATAAGACAATCCCCGTAAAAATTGAAAGGATGGCGATGGCTCAGCAATATCTGCCAATATTGGTCATCTTTGCGGTCGGTACGCTGATCGCCTTAATTGCACTCGCGCTGGGAATGATCTTTGGGCCACGCCGGCCCACAGCCCGAAAATCCGCCCCTTATGAATCGGGCATGGTTCCTTATGGTCCTGGCCGCCGCCGCATATCGGTCCGCTATTACTTGATCGCCGTCCTCTTCATCCTCTTCGATATCGAAGTGGTTTTTGTCGTTTCCTGGGCAGTTGTGCTGCGCAAGCTGGGAACATACGGCTTGATCGCGATGCTCATCTTTCTACTCGTTTTAGAGGTAGCTCATTTATATGCCTGGAAGAAGGGAGCATTGGAATGGGATTAGAGGCGAAGACTGGCAATATGGGCGTTGTGACCACTACGCTTGAAAATGTGGTTAATTGGTCGCGCACCAATTCAATGTGGCCGTTGCTTTTCGGCCTGGCTTGCTGCGCCATTGAGATGATGGGTGCCCAGGCCAGCAGCTACGATCTTAGCCGCTTCGGCATGGAACTCAACCGCGCCAGCCCGCGGCAGTCAGATTTGATGATTGTGGCCGGGCGCGTCTCGCGTAAAATGGCGCCGGTGCTGCGCCAACTGTACGATCAGATGCCGGACCCAAAGTGGGTGCTGGCTATGGGTGATTGCGCTTCCTGTGGCGGTGTTTTTAACAATTACGCGGTTGTCCAGGGAGTAGATGAGGTGGTACCGGTGGACGTATATGTTTCCGGTTGCCCGCCGCGTCCCGAAGGTCTGATTCACGGACTATTGACCCTGCACGAAAAAGTTAAAAAAGAAAAAATCACTCACTGGGCTTAAAGTCTGAGCCCGCGGACGGCCTGGCGAAGGATAATGCCGGGCAAAGTAATTCTTACCTGACGGGATAGGCTGAAGCCAATGAATGAGACGCTTGAGCGAATTTCAAAAGACATGCAGGAACGTTTCGCGGCGGAAATTTCCGAATACGCCGGCGATTCCACTGTGATTTTAACGCCGGAATATGTGTTGGATGCGGTTCAAACCCTGCGCGACGAGTACCACTTCAATATGCTGGTCGATATCACTGCCGTCGATTACTGGCCGGATCAGGAATCGCGCTTCCATATGGTTTATCACCTGTATTCGATGCTGAACAATCTGTTCATCAGGTTGCGCGTGCCGCTGAATGGCAATGCACCGCATCTGCCCACTGTCGAAAAGCTGTATCCAGCCGCCAACTGGAAGGAGCGCGAGGTCTGGGACATGTTTGGCATCACTTTTGACGGGCATTCCGACCCGCGCCGCATTGTAATGCCGTACGACTGGCAGGGGCACCCGCTGCGTAAAGATTATCCGCTGGGCTACGAAGAAGTGCAGTTCACTTTTAACGCCGCGGAAATAGACAAGCGCAAGCCCTACGCCAAAGAATAACAGCCGAGGCCGCCATTATGACGAATATCCGTGAAGTAACCGTTGATGAGCTGCGCCACCTGGTATCCGACCGGGCGATGACCGGCGAAACCATGCTGCTGAATATGGGCCCTCAGCATCCCAGCACCCACGGCGTGCTGCGTCTGCTGCTGGAGTTGGACGGCGAAATCGTGGTTAACTGCATCCCCGACATTGGCTTCCTGCACACCGGCGTCGAGAAGAACATGGAGTCCAAGACCTACCTGAAGGCCGAAGTGATGACCGACCGGTTGGATTATCTGAACTCGATTGGCAACAACCTCACATACTGCCTGGCGGTAGAAAAGCTAGTCGATCTGGACGTACCGGTTCGCGCCCAGGTGCTGCGTGTCATTCTTTCTGAGTTGCAGCGTATTTCGTCGCACCTGCTGTGGCTGGGTACCAGCTGCCTGGATCTGGCTGCCATGTCTGTCTTTCTGTACGCCATGCGCGAACGCGAGATGATCCTGGACGTGATGGAAATGATCTCCGGTCAGCGCATGATGACCACCTACATCCGCCCCGGCGGTGTTTGGCGCGATGTTCCGCCCGAATTTGTCCCAGCCGTGCAAAAAATTGTGGACGTAATGCCGGGCCGTGTCGCGGAATACGAATCGATGCTCACCAACAACCTGCTTTTCACGGAACGCACCCAGGGCATTGGTGTGGTTTCCGCTGAGGATTGTGCCCGCTACGGGCTCAGCGGCCCAGTCATCCGCGGTTCAGGCGTGGCCTTCGATCTGCGCAAAGCCCAGCCTTACAGCGGCTACGATCAGTATGATTTTGAGGTGCCGACCTACGACACCGGTGATATCTACGGACGTTACATGGTACGTATGGAAGAGATGCGCCAGTCGGTTCGTATCGTGCGCCAGGCGCTGTCCAGACTTCCCGCCGGACCGGTGCAGAGTTCCAACCGTAAATTCGTCCCCCCGCCGCGCTCGGAAATTGGCACCAGCATGGAAGCGCTCATTCACCACTTCAAACTGTGGACGGAAGGCTTCCCGGCGCCGAAACAATCCGTCTTTGCCACCACTGAAAGCCCGCGAGGCATCCTGGGCGTATTTTTGGAAGGCGACGGCGGTCCAAAGCCGTATCGCGTCCATTATGTGACCCCTTCATTTATCAACCTTCAATCCATGCCGCTGCTCACCCGCGGCCACTTTGTGGCGGATGTGGTTGGCGTCATCGGCAGCATTGATATTGTTCTGGGAGATGCAGACCGTTGAACGAACTGCTTGCCAAATACCCCAAAGAAATCGATATGATTCTGGCCAAGTATCCGCCAGAATACAAACGTTCGGCGGTCATGCCGCTGCTGCACCTGGCTCAGGCCGACCCCGGCTATGTGACCATCCAGGCGCTGCAGGATATTGCCGAAATTTGCGAAATTTCGATCACCGAGGTCGGTTCGATCGTTGGCTTCTACACCCTGTATTACGATAAACCACTCGGGCGGTATCACATTCAAGTCTGTACTGATCTTCCCTGCGCACTGCGCGGCGCCGATAAATTCCTCAAGGAATTATGCGAGCGCTTGGGCGTGAAGGTCGGCGAACCAACGTCTGACGGTCTGTTCGTCATCGACGAGGTAATGTGCCTGGCAGCCTGTCACCGGGCGCCCATGTTCCAGGTGCAAGGCGGCGGTGATCTGGTGTACCACGAATCCCAGACCGTCGAAACCGCCCTGGCAGTACTGGACACGCTGCGCACGCAGGCAGCCGCGGAGCAGGAGGACAAGGCATGAGCGAACATATGCTTCTGCGCCACCGCGACTTCCCTGACCTGGATCAGTTGAAGGTTTACACCGATAATGGCGGCTTCGACGCCTGGAAAAAAGTTGTTACCAGTATGGAGCCGGCAGAATTAATTCAATTGGTCAAAGATTCTGGATTGCGCGGACGCGGCGGCGCTGGCTTTCCCACTGGCATGAAGTGGTCCTTCGTGCCAAACAATTTATGGCCGCATTATGTGGTCGCCAATGCCGACGAATCGGAACCCGGCACCTTCAAAGACCGCGAGATCATGGAAAGCAACCCCTTCCAATTCCTGGAAGGACTGATGATTGCCTCCTTCGCCGTTCAGGCCAACGTTTCCTATGCTTACCTGCGCGGCGAGTTCTGGCAGATCGGGCAGATGCTGGAAGAGAAGATCGCGGAACTGGAAAAAGCCGGTTTCCTGGGTGACCAACTGTTTGACACCAAATATTCGCTGCGGCTCCACGTTCATATGGGCGCCGGTGCTTACATCTGCGGCGAGGAAACCGCCTTGCTCGAGTCGATCGAAGGCAAGTTGGGCCAGCCGCGGCTGCGTCCGCCCTTCCCGGCAGTTGCCGGCCTGTACACCAGCCCGACGGTGATCAACAATGTCGAAACCCTCACTAACCTGCCGCCCATCGTTCAGCAAGGCGTGACCTGGTTTCGCGAACACGGCACTGAAAAATCGCCCGGCGTAAAGATCTTCAGCCTTTCGGGCTGCATCAACAACCCGGGCAACTACGAGTTGCCGCTCGGCGCCACCTTCCGACAGTTGATCTATGATCTCGGCGGCGGCATTCCGGAAGGCCGCGCTATCAAAGCCATCATGGCTGCCGGCGCTTCCTCAGCTTTGATCCCTGCCACTGACGCCGCCCTGGATACCCCCATGGACTACGAATCGGTGGCCAATTTAGGCGCCAGTCTGGGTTCAGCTTCGGTGATCGTGCTGGATGAAACCGTCAGCATGTCCTGGTTGGCTCAAAAGACCACCCATTTCTTCAAACACGAATCCTGCGGCAAATGTACTCCCTGCCGCGAAGGGACTTACTGGATGGCGCATATCCTCGACCGAATCGAAGACGGGCAGGCCAGCGCCAATGACGTCGATTTGCTGTTCACCGTGGCGCGCCAGATGCAGAATAAATGCCTGTGCGCGTTGGGTGAATTCTCGACGATGCCGGTCGTTTCGAGCATAGAAAAATTCCGCGGCGACTTTTTAGCGAGAGTGGATGGGCAAACCCGCTAGCTTCAGCGCGTTCTGCTCTCGATGAGGTGCTTATGGCAAAAATGGTAACGTTGACGATTGATAACCAGCCGGTGACCGTTCCGCAGGGGACAGTGGTGGTGGATGCTGCCAAAAAGATTGGAAACGACATCCCGGTCTTCTGCTACCATCCCAAAATGGAACCGGTCGGCATGTGCCGCGTGTGCCTGGTGGAAATTGGGCGCCCGATGGTCGATCGCGCCACCGGTCAACCTCTGATGAACGAGGATGGCACGGTGAAAGTGCAGTTTGGCCCCAAGCTGGAAACCGGCTGCACCACCCCGGTCTCGGAAGGCATGGTGGTTCACACCCAGACCGACGGCGTCACCGCGGCACGCAAGGACATCCTCGAATTTTTGCTGACCTCTCATCCGCTCGACTGCCCGATTTGCGACAAAGGCGGCGAGTGCCCGCTGCAGAATTTGACCATGCGTCACGGCCCCGGTAATTCGCGCTTCCTGTTCGACGAGAAGCAGCATCTGGCGAAGAACGTCCCGCTAGGCGAGTTGATCTACCTGGATCGCGAGCGCTGCATTCAATGCGGGCGCTGCGTCCGCTTCCAGAGCGAAGTGGTGGACGAGCCGGTGATCGGTTTCTACAACCGCGGTCGCAAGCTGGAAATCATGACCAACTCCACACCTGGCTTCGATTCGGTCTTCTCCGGCAACACCACCGACATTTGCCCGGTCGGCGCCTTGACCACTGCCGATTTCCGCTTTGGCGCCCGTCCGTGGGAACTGAAATCCGCGGCTTCAATCTGCACCCACTGCCCCGTGGGCTGCAATCTGACCATCAACGTGCGCCGCGAAGCCAAGACCGGCGGCGAGATGGCCATCAAACGCATCATGCCGCGCCAGAACGAGAGCGTCAACGAAATTTGGATTTGCGATAAAGGCCGCATGGCCTATCACTATGCGGAAAGTCAGGAACGCCTGACCACACCAATGGTGCGCAAAGGCACCGATCTTGTGCCGGTTTCCTGGGATGAAGCCCTGGACCTGGCTGCCGAAAGGATTCGCTGCACCGGACAACTGGTCACCCTGGCTGGCGGACGGCTTTCCAATGAAGACTTGTTCAATTTAGCCCAGGTAACCCAATCGGCGCATGGGCGCGCGCTGCTGTACACCTATATGGGCGGCGGCGATCTGACGGCTCGTTACGGCCTGGCTGGAGGCAGCAACCTGGGCACGCTTGGCAAGGGTGATGTGGTCCTGGTCATCGCCAGCGACCTGCATCAGGAAGCTCCCATCTGGTGGCTGCGCCTTAAGCAGGCTGCCAAACGCGGTGCTGAATTGATCGTGCTCAACCCGCGCGAAACACGGCTGGATAAATATGCTGCTCACGTGGTGCGTTATCCTTACGGACAGGAAGTGGAAACCCTTTCCGCCTTCCTGCCGGATGCCAAAGTGCCCGAAGCGCTGCAGGAAGTTGTGTCTGCCTTCCAGGCGGCCGAAAATGCCATCATCTTCTACGGCTCTGAAGGTCTGGGCTTGGATGGCTCACAGGTTGTGGCTCAAACAGCCGCTTCATTGATTTATTCACGCGGCAAGGTGGGCCAACCCAACAATGGTCTGGTTGCGGTCTGGCCAAACGGCAACACGCAGGGCGCCTGGGATATGGGCTTCAAACCAGCCGCCGATCTGGTCAATGCGGTTCGTACATCCAATGTCCTGTGGCTGGCAGCCGTCGACCCGGCTGGCGACGACCCTGCTCTGGCTGAGGCTGTCGACAGCGCCAATTTCGTTATTGTTCAGGAGCTATTCCTCAGCGAATCAGCCCGCCGCGCTGACATTGTTTTCCCGGCCCAATCCTTCGCCGAACGCGAGGGCACGGTCACCTCAGGCGAGCTTCGCGTGCAGCGTTATTATCCGGCGATCCGCCCGGTTGCCAACACCCGCCCCGATTTTGCCATCTCCGGCCAAATTGGCGCCCGGCTGGGTCTCAAGCTGAACGACCGCATCCCTTCGCTGGTCCTGCTGCAGGCTGTTGAAAAAGTGCCGACCTACACAGGTTTGAGTTATCAGCGCCTGGGTGAAGTCGCCGAACAATGGCCCATCTTTGGCCGCAAGGATATGTATTACGGCGGCACCGGGTATGCCAATTTGCAAGGGCTGGGCGTAAAACTGGCGCTGGCTGCCGACGGCATCAACCCCCATGCTGCCAAAGAAAGTGCCGGCATGCCCCCGGCGGCGGTCAACGGACTGGTGTTGGTGCCCGTCACGCGCCTGCTCGACCGCGGCACCACGCTCACGCCTTCCGCCTTGCTGCACAATCGTCTGGTGGACAAGGTGCTGCAGCTGAACCCGCGCACTGCTGAAAAACTCAGCCTGCTTCCGGATGCCGCGGTGACCGTCACCGCTGCAAACTGGACGGTGGAGGCCCAGCTGCAATTAGATGAAAATGTCCCGGTCGGCGTGGCCCTGGTGCCGCGCAGCGCGGGTTTCCCGGTTTCTGCGCCGCTGTCCGCGGTGGTCACATCACGGGTCGCGGTACCCGAGGCTTAGAGGAGGCTTGCGCTCATGATAACTGCAGCAATGGTCTGGGAGTGGGTAATCAAGTCGGTCATTATTTGCCTGGCAATGACCATCGGCTTTGCCTACGTCACCCTGTACGAGCGCAAGGTGCTCGCCCGCATTCAAGTCCGTGTCGGTCCCAACCGCGCCGGCCCGTTCGGCATGTTGCAGCCGCTGGCTGATGCTGTTAAATTGATCTTCAAAGAGGAATTAACCCCCGCCACCGCCGACAAGAAGATTTTCTTCCTCGCGCCGATCATCACCGTGCTGCCCATGCTGGTCATCACCGCGGTCATCCCCTGGGGCGAGGCAATCACCATTGGCGGCAAGACTTTTAATCTCTACCTGGCAGACAGCAACATCGCCACTCTGTACCTGATGGCGGTCACCTCAATTTCGGTTTACGGAATTACGCTGGCAGGCTGGTCTTCCAATAACAAGTACGCACTCATGGGCGGCCTGCGGTCCACTGCCCAAATGATCAGCTACGAGCTGACGCTTGGCCTGTCGTTCGTCGGGCCGATCATGCTGGCCAGTTCCATGAGCATCATGGACATCGTGCACGCCCAGAGCAAGCTGTGGTACATATTCCTGCAGCCCGTTGGTTTCATATTATTTTTCATCGCCTCCCTGGCCGAGGTCAACCGCTCCCCATTCGATATGCCGGAAGCCGAGCAGGAATTGACCGCCGGCTATCACGCGGAGTATTCCGGCATGAAGTTCGCGCTGTTCTTCATGGCCGAATATGGCAAGATGATCGCCGTCTCGATGATCGGTTCCTCGCTCTTCCTGGGCGGCTTCCTTTCGCCGGTGGGCTTCTTGTCCAACATACCGGTCATTGGCTTCCTGTTTGGCCCGGGTCCGCACTGGTTGCTGCTCAAAGTGGCGGCCTGGTTATTTGTGATGATCTGGATTCGCGCCACCTTGCCGCGCATCCGTTATGACCGCCTGATGGCGCTGGGTTGGAAGATCATGTTTCCGGTCGGCCTGTTGAATGTAGTGATCACAGCGATCGTCCTTGTATTGGTAGGAGGTTAATACCATGCTGCGCGGCTTGTTAGCCACCCTTAAAGAAATGGTTTTTGACCCGGTAGTCACGGTTCAATATCCGGAACATAAACGTCCGGTCAGCCGGCGTTACAAAGGGCGACACACCCTCAAACGCTACGAAAACGGCCTGGAAAAATGCATTGGCTGCTCGCTGTGCGCCGCTGCCTGCCCGGCCGACGCCATTTTTGTTGAAGCTGGAACCAACACCGACGCGGAACGCTACTCGCCGGGCGAACGCTACGCCAGCACCTACGAGATCAACTTTCTGCGCTGCATTTTCTGCGGTTACTGCGAAGACGCCTGCCCTACCGAGGCGATTGTGCTGGGCGACCAGTACGAAATGTCTTTCACCAACCGTTTGCAGTCTATCTATGATAAATCCATGCTGCTGGAGCCTGTGCCTGCCGGCATCCAGCCGACTCCGCAAAAGACTGAACCGGGGATATTCACCCGCTCGGTCCCAGCTATGCAAGATCCTGCAGATTAGGGAGGGGAGGGAATGTCACTCGGATCGATTCTTCTGTACGGATTGCTGGGAGTGGTGGTGGCCATCTCGGGGATTGGCCTGATCACCAGTCGCAATGCCATTTACGGTGCGCTGTTCCTGGTTTTGAACTTCATCACCGTGGCCTTGCTCTACATTGCCCTCGGTGCCCCATTTATTGCCCTGGCGCAGGTCACCGTGTACGCTGGCTCCATTATGGTGCTCTTCCTTTTCGTGATCATGCTGCTCGGAGCGGAACAGCTGCCTATCGCAGAACCCATTCGCGGGCAGCGTATTTTGGCGATTCTGCTCTTTGTGGCTTTCCTGGCGGAAATGGCGTTGTTCGTTATGCTGCGCGGATCGCCCGTGGTTGCCGGCGCGCCCATTACGCCGGATTTTTCCACCCCTGCCACCATGGGGACGCTATTATTCGAACAGTACTTGCTGCCCTTTGAGATGACCGCTGGGGTGCTGTTGGCTGCCACTGTCGGCGCCGTTTTCCTGACGCGTTCGCCGCGCCCGGAGCGAAAGAGTGCGCTGCCGGAAGCCCAGCAGGCAGGCAAGGAGTCATCATGATGCCCATGTCTTATTTCATCGGACTTTCGATACTCATGTTCGCCATGGGCATTCTGGGTGTTCTGTTGCGGCGCAACCCGCTCATTGTCTTCATGTCGCTGGAGTTGATGTTCAACTCTGCCAATTTACTGTTTGTGGCTTTCTCGGCCTATCACCATGTGCTGGACGGGCAGCTGTTCGTCTTTTTTGTGATGACCACCGCTGCCGCCGAAGTCGCGGTCGGTTTGGCATTGATTGTGGCCATTTTTAAGGCCAAACGCACCATCGATCTCGACCAGATGTCCAGCCTGAAAGGATAGCAATCATGAGTTTGTTTGAAATTGCGAGTGTGCATCCTTTCTTCCAACTGGTGCCGTTGGTGGTTTTCCTGCCGGTGCTCGGCCTGCTGATCAATCTGCTGGTTGGCAAGTACCTGGGCGAAAAAGGCGTCGGTGCGGTTGCCAGCCTGGCGACCGGCGGCGCTTTCGCCGTGGCGGTATTGCTGGCGATTGGTCTGGGCCAGGTCAGTGAAGGTGCCACCCTGACGCTGGCTAACTGGATGACCGTGGGCGATTTTAGCGTCAACTGGTCCTTCCGTATCGACACCCTTTCGGTGCTGATGATGCTGGTCGTCTCCGGCGTCGGCATGCTGATTCACATCTATTCCATCGGTTACATGCACAGCGACGTACGCCATAATGAAGATCCCGGCCGTTTCCGCCGCTTCTTCGTTTACCTCAACCTGTTCATCGCCTTCATGATGGTGCTGGTCAGTTCAGACAACTTCCTGATGCTGTTCGTTGGCTGGGAAGGAGTGGGGCTGTGTTCATATCTTTTGATCGGTTTCTGGTTTGAGAAAGGCGCTGACGGCATTGGCAACGCCAAAGCCGCCAAAAAGGCCTTTGTGGTCAACCGCATCGGCGATTTTGGCCTACTGATTGCTCTCTTTTTGTTATTCCATAGTTTTGGTACGCTTAACTTTGCCGAGATTTTTGAGCAAGCGCCGGCTATTGCCGCCGCGGCTCCCGGCGCGATTATGGCGATCACCCTGTTCATGCTGCTGGGTGTTACCGGCAAATCGGCGCAGCTGCCGCTGTATGTCTGGCTGCCGGACGCCATGGCTGGCCCAACTCCCGTCTCCGCGCTGATTCATGCCGCTACCATGGTCACCGCTGGCGTGTATCTGGTGGCGCGTTCCCAGGCGCTGTATGTTGAGGTGCCGGCTGCCCAGAATATCGTCATGTGGGTGGGCGCGCTGACGGCCTTTTTTGCCGCCACCATCGCCGTTGGCCAAAATGACATCAAAAAAGTGCTGGCTTACTCCACCATCAGCCAGCTGGGCTTCATGGTCACCGCCGTAGGCATGGGCGCCACGGTCGCTGGCATGTTCCACCTCACCACCCATGCCTTCTTCAAAGCCTTGCTATTCCTTGGCGCCGGCTCGGTGATTTTGGGTGTTGAGCACGGGCATGCGCAGGCCAATCAACACGCGGAACATGGTCACGACAGTTTTGACCCGCAGGACATGCGCGAGATGGGCGGGCTGCGCAAACGCATGCCGCTGACGTTTATTGTGTATCTGCTGGGTGCATTGACGCTGGCTGGCATTGCCCCGCTGGCTGGTTTCTTCTCGAAGGATGAGATTTTGGCGGCTGCCAACGAAAAATCCATCGCCATTTACGCCCTTTTGACGGCAGCTGCATTTCTGACGGCTTTCTACATGGGGCGTCAGCTGCTGATGGTCTTCTTTGGCAAGCCGCGCAGCGTAGCCAGTGAAAAAGCTTCCGAAAGCCCGCTGCTGGTCACCCTGCCCCTCGTTGTCCTGGCGCTGCTTTCGGTGTTTGGCGGCGCCTTGAACCTGCCCGGTTCGCACATCCTCGAGACCTGGTTGGAGCATACGCTGGAAGGCGTAACCCCTGGTCATTTTGTGCTGACGGTGGCGCTCATTTCTCTGGCGGTTGCCCTGCTCGGCCTGTTGTTGGCCTGGCTGGTGTACGGCCGCAAGCCGTCGTTCGAGAACGGTCAACCCGACCCGCTGCGCAAGCCGCTCAACGGCCTGTTCACCGCGCTGGAAAACAAGTGGTGGGTCGATGAGTTATACAACACGGTCATCGTGCGGCCTTATGATGCCGTGGCGCGCTTCTCGGCCGGGGTGATCGATCAGGGCATCATTGACGGCCTGATTAATGGTATGGGATCGATGGTTGGCAGCCTTGCCAAAGCCTGGCGCCGCTACCAGAACGGTTATGTTCGTTCGTACGCGTTGACGATTGTGGTTGGGGTGGTGCTGGTCATCACCTATCTGGTCTTGCGTTGAGCAAGACCTTCATCCTGGCCTGGACTTCCTGGCGGGGATAGGAATTTTCGAAGCCTGAGGACTGGTTATGAACTTTGGGATCCACCCCCTTCTGCTGGTGACCTTCTTTCCCTTTGTGGGCGTTCTGGTCATCCTTTTCCTCAATACACAGCAAAAACAGGCCATCCGTTGGACGGCGCTGGTCACTTCGCTGATCACCTTTGGCATTTCGTTGTGGGTTCTGGCGCAATTTCAACCCGGAACACCCGGTATTCAGCTTGAACTGCGCCAACCCTGGCTGCGCCTGGACGGTCTGTCCATCGATTTCTATATGGGCGTCGATGGTCTCAGTATTCTGATGGTGCTGCTCACCGCTCTGCTGACCCCCATCGCCATTCTATCCACCTGGTCGGCGGTCGAGGAGCGTGTCAAGGGCTTCATGATCTTCTTCCTGCTGTTGGAAGTCGGCATGACCGGCGTCTTCCTGGCACTCGATTTGGTGCTTTTCTACGTTTTCTGGGAGTTCACCCTCATCCCGATGTACTTCCTCATCGGTATTTGGGGCGGCGAACGCCGCATCTACGCGGCTGTCAAATTTTTCCTGTTCACCATGGCTGGTTCGCTGCTCATGCTGCTGGCGATTCTGGTGATCGGCTTCCAGACCGGCACTTTCGCCTGGTCCGACCTGGTAGCGCAGCGCGAGGTCTTCGCCAACCTTCAAATTTGGCTGTTCCTGGCCTTTGGGCTGGCCTTTGCCATCAAAGTACCTATGTTCCCGCTGCACACCTGGCTGCCGGATGCCCATGTTGAAGCCCCCACCGCCGGCTCGGTCATTCTGGCGGGCGTGCTGCTGAAAATGGGTGCTTACGGCTTCCTGCGCTTCAATTTGCCGCTCTTCCCCGATGCCACCGTCAGGCTGGCGCCGTATATGGCCATTCTGGCCATTATTGGCATCATCTACGGTGCAGCCGTTTCGCTGGCACAGAAGGATATGAAAAAGCTGGTGGCTTACTCGTCTGTCAGCCATCTTGGATTTGTGGTGCTGGGGATTTTCGCCCTCACCAACCAGAGTGTTGCCGGCGGTGTGCTGCAAATGGTCAACCACGGCCTGAGCACCGGAGCGCTGTTCCTTATCGTCGGCATGCTGTACGAGCGCCGTCACACCCGCGAGATGAGCGCTTTTGGCGGCGTCTGGAAAGTGGTGCCGGTGATGGGCGCGCTCATGCTGGTGGTGACCCTCTCGTCGATGGGGTTGCCCGGTTTGAATGGCTTCGTTGGCGAATTCACCATCCTGCTGGGGACGTTTGGTTCCACCGTGCTTGGCAGTCCGTGGTTTGCCGGCGTAGCAACCCTGGGCGTGATCCTGGCGGCGGTCTATCTGCTGGTGATGTTCGAAAAAGTGTTCCTTGGCCCGGTCAAAGTGGAGGCTAACCTGCTGCTCAAAGATCTCAGCCTGCGCGAGATCGTCACGCTGGTGCCGCTCCTGATCCTGATCTTCTGGATTGGGCTTTATCCCCAGCCATTCTTTAATCTAATCAACCCGAGCGTGGAAAACCTGGTCTCCCTGGTTTCTTCAGCGCTTCTGGCAGCCCACTAGGAGGATATTAATGACTCTGGCGGATTTCAACTCCATCCTCCCCATTATCACGGTTTTATTGTGGGCGCTGCTGCTGCTGATCGCTGACTTGTGGATTCCGCAAAAGCGGAAAGGCCTGACGGCTCTGCTGGCGGCAATCGGTCTGGCGGCGGGCATAGGCCTGTCGCTGGCGCAAATCGGGCAATCGGCCTTGACCTTCAAGGGCATGATCATGCTCGACAGTTTCGCCGTTTTCCTCAATATCATTTATTTATTTAGCGGCATTCTGGCCATCGGGCTGAGTTACGATTATCTCAAACGCATGGACATCGAGCGCGGCGAGTATTACGTGCTGATGATGTTCTCCATCGCCGGCATGATGCTGCTTTCCCAGGCTTATAACCTGATCGTGGTTTTCCTGGCGATCGAATTTCTGTCGATTCCACTCTACATTCTGGCAGGCTTTGCCCGCCCGCGCCTGGAATCGGAAGAGGCGGCGCTTAAATACTTCCTGCTGGGCACTTTTTCCTCCGGCTTCCTGCTCTACGGTATTGCGTTGATCTTCGGCGCCACCAAGGCGACCGGGCTGGAGGGTATTTTGGCTTCGCTGAATGGCGGCGAGACCAACCTGGTGCTGTTCGTCGCCGGCGCAGCCATGATGATGGTTGGCTTTGGCTTCAAGGTGGCGGTGGCGCCGTTCCACGAATGGGCGCCGGATGTTTATCAGGGTTCGCCCACTCCGGTTTCGGGTTTCATGGCGGTTTCAGTCAAAGCGGCAGGTTTTGCTGTGCTGCTGCGCATCTTCCTGACCGCTTTTCCGAGCCTGTCAGCGCAACTGGTGCCGGTGGTTTGGGGTATCGCTGCCCTAACCATGATCGTGGGGAATCTGCTGGCGATCAACCAGACCAACCTCAAGCGTCTGTTGGCCTATTCCAGCATCGCCCATGCCGGCTATTTGATGATGGCTTTCGTCTCTGCCAGCAACCCGCAACAAACCGGGCAGGCGGTAGCTTCCATGTTGTATTACCTGGTGGCTTACGGCCTGACCACCTTCGGTGCCTGGGCGGTGGTGGTTTCGCTTGAGCAGGCTGAAGGTAAAGGGTTGGAACTGGAGGATTATGCAGGCGTTGGACAGAAATATCCCTGGCTGGGCGTTGCCATGCTGGTGTTTATGCTCTCGCTCTCCGGCATCCCGCTGACAATTGGATTCTGGGGTAAGTTTTTCCTGTTCCGCACCACTGTACAGGCCGGATTTACCGAGTTAGCCCTGGTAGGCCTTTTGACCTCCTTGATTTCGGTGTACTACTACCTGCGAGTAGTCGTGTATATGTTCATGCGTCCCGGTGAGCCGCGCGTTCGCCGTGACAGCTGGCTCAGCCTGGTGGCGGTCGGCGCTGCAGTGGCGGTGGTGCTGCTGAGCATCCTCCCCTCCCGCTTGCTGGAAATGGCAGCTCAGGCTGTTCTCCGGCTGCAATAGTAAGCCAACATATCCAAAGGTTACACAATTAGGTCCTGACAGGTTTCATTGCCAGGACCTGCTTTATTGTGTTTTGTCCTGCTGCTTAGGCTAAAATTCTGCTAGCCCGGCTGTGACAGGGATAAATACCGACTCATGGCATGGCTGAGTCAAAAATGATTGACCGTGATCACGATCTTCCCGGGATCGGTCGACTGCATCCGATAAGCCATGGCAGCATTGGCTTCTTCCAATGGGAAGGTACGATTTACAAACACTTGCACCTTTCCCGCATCGATCAGTTCCGCCATTTTGGCCAGGATCTCGGCATTCGGCCAGGCTGCCAACCCCATGCTCTTGATACCGAGGCGCGTCGGCTCCTCTTGCGGCGTCTCGGCCAGCAGCGAGGTGACGTACCGCCCGCCAGGCCTGAGTACATTGTAGGCGCGTTCCGTCATCTCGCCACCGACAAGATCGAGGACAGCATCTACATTCTGGACGATGTCCTCAAACCGCTCCTGGCTCGAGATAAATTGGTCGACACCTAATTTTTTTGCGTGCTCCGCTTTTTGCGGGATATCCACCCCGTAAACGAATACACCATCCTTTTTGGCTAGTTGAGTCGCAATCCCGCCGACAGCGCCTGCTTCGCCAATGATCAACAGGCGCTCGCCGCTTTTCACCTGCAGCAGTTCATAAAGCGATTTCCAGGCAGCTGTAGCTGGCAGCGGCACCCCGGCTGAGTTGACAAAATCCAGCGACCGCGGTTTTTGGGTCACCTCAAACGCCTTGACGGTTGTATATTCAGCAAACGCGCCGTTGCCGAGCGGGCTGAGACCATAAACCGCGTCGCCAGGTTTGAGATGCTTGATGTTGGCACCAACAGCCACCACTTCGCCGGAAAAATCTGTTCCCATGGTCAAAGGGACCGTGGCCATACTTGCCAAATAACCTGCATGCAAAGCGGCGTCGAACGGATTAATCGATGCCGCGTGGATACGCACCAGCACCTGATCGTCATCGGGGACTGGTTGCGGAAGGTCTTCTAAATCTAAAGGCTTGCCCCATTCGTTAAGCCGGACAGCTTTCATGGTCCAATTCTCCTTTTAGGAATACCAATAAATGGATGCAAAGAGAACTAGCGTAATTGTATTGTCGCAATATGCACATCCTCCTTCCGTTCCAGCCTGATGAGTCAACGGATTAAGGCCCATATTCAATTTTTACCTGCCCCTGGTGAGATGGAAAACTATTCCTCCCCATTTACCGACCTCACATAAGGCAGAGATTAATAATACTACTGTTTTTGTCCTATTAAGTCAATCGGCAATCGGTAAGGCCAGGGACGCTCCCCCGCGAGCGTGCAGTGCGGTATAATCGGGTCATCGCCCCCGTAGCTCAATGGACAGAGTGACAGACTTCGAATCTGGAGGTTCAGGGTTCGAATCCCTGCGGGGGCGCTAAAATCTGGTTTCGTATCTCGAGGTTCTGGCTTGATATTTTTGGCAAGCGATCCACCTTTTATAAAAATCCTTTAAGTCTTAATCACTCGTGGGCGTTGAATCCCTGTATGAATCATCAGTCCGCCCCGGCCAAATTATTAATTCCAAGGTTTCCGCCCACCAGAACAACACGCTCGCTAACTCCTAGTAGTCTAAAGTGTCCTTGTTTTGGAAGGGTGGAAAGAATAAAGTCATTGGGCAGCCCGATTCCATTATCACTGATCGATATCAATAATGAACGTGGGGACGTTTGCTTGAGAGAAATATTTACTTTGGTGGCGTTGGCGTGTTTTTCAACATTGTGCAATACTTCCCGCACGATGCGGTAAATCGATAGTTCAGTCCCTTCAGGCAGCCGAACAAGGCGACTATCGATATTGATGGTGGTTTCGATGTTGGTTTTGCTGGCCCAATCATTGGCGAACGACGTGATCGCTGCGCCGACCCTCAGACTGTCGATGGTTGGTGGCCGAAGGTTTCCGCAGACGACCCGTAAGTTTTCGATCAAGCTGCGGATATTCAGGCGAACATCATGGATTTTTGTCGTGATCGCGAAAGCCAATGTTTCATCAGTTTCAAGTCTTTCCAGCTGATCGTTTACTGTAAACAGGTCTTATATGGTCTTGTCATGTAAATCCCGGGCTAGGTGGTAGAAATCTAGCCGGTGAATGAGGTGTTTACCTTGTGGGTAGGGTTTTTACTGAA
>Ga0209619_10000774_pt1 | contig 22987 bp, 21 predicted proteins | sample Rifsed16ft3_FD_184011 | JGI IMG/M metagenome (GOLD analysis project Ga0209619, IMG submission 184011) | Soil microbial communities from Rifle, Colorado, USA - sediment 16ft 3 (version 2) | ecosystem: Environmental > Terrestrial > Deep subsurface > Rock core/Sediment | place: Rifle, Colorado... | reverse complement strand
TACAAGAAGGAACTCATCTACGAACGTCATCGGCATCGCTTTGAAGTGAACAACAAGTTCCGAAAGAAGCTCAACGACAACGGGATGATCTTCAGCGGCGTCGCACCGGACAATTCGCTGGTCGAGATTATCGAGCTTCCCGGTCATCCGTGGTTTGTCGCCGGACAGTTTCATCCGGAGCTTAAGTCGAGGGCAATCAACCCTCATCCCCTCTTCAGGGATTTTGTGAAGGCGGCAAAGGACTATCGTGAGTCTCATCACGATTGAAGCACGGGAAAAAGGCGATGCTATGAAAAAGGAGAGGAAAAGATTCTGAAGAGAATGATATTTCTGATGACGGTTGTTCTTTTCTTCTGCGAGGTGCCGGTATACTCTCAGAAGTCCACCATGAATCTGGAGTCCCTTATTCGTGAATCCGGGATGATCTTTGCGGGAAGAGTGATTGACATTGAGACCGGGACGAAAGATCGGATGAACCTGTACATGACGCGTTACACGTTTGAAGTTCTCGAGCCGATTTACGGCGTCGAGGGAGATACCGTCGACATCAAGCAGTACGGCGGGGAAGCGAACGGAAAGGAGCTTTATCCGGCCGGTGTACCGAGATTTGAAAGGGGCGAGGAGGTCCTGGTTATGCTCTACCCGCTGAGCAGGATCGGCATGACGAGCACGGTGGGAAAGGATCAGGGCAAGTTCTGGATACGTGAAGAAGATACTTCCGGGACGAAGGTCGTTTTCAACAAGATCAAGAACCTGGGCCTTTTCAACAAGCTCAAAAACCCCGGATTGGTGGCCGAACCGGAATGGATCGGCGGCCAGCGGGACTCCCTGGCGTATGATAGATTCCTGGAAACAGTTCGGAATCTGACGGCAAAACTCAAAGACCAATTGAAACGATAGACAGTCTCTGCCTTCAATCGAATCCTGACCTCCCACTCGATTCGATTTCGCGGTCCCAATGCGGATCCTTCTGACGAGAATCATGAAAAAACCAACAGCCATATCGATGCTTCTTGTCGGCATACTCCTCCTCGCCGGATGCAGTGCTGCCTCGAAGCTTCGGTCTTCCCTTGGCACGAAGTTCCGCTACACGTATCTCCTCACTTCCCCGACTCCCACCGGAAAGCTCTCTTATGCAGACGAGCGCATCAAGGTCATTTTTCGCATCGACGCAGGTGCGATCCGCTTCAAGCTTACCAATCTGACCTCTTCTAATATCACGATCGATTGGTCGGGGGCGGTCATCGGCGTTCTGGGGAAATCCCATCCCCTCCGGTCAATTCGGACGTACTATTCCCAGGACAACATCCCTGCGGTATCGACAGTCGTTCTGCCAAAAGGATACGTCATCGAAATGGCGATTCCGGTTTCGAGCGTCTATCATGACGGATTGAAATGGCAGGAGAGAGACCTTCTTCCGACAACGGACAAGAATTCGGAGACCACGAGGAGGCGCATCCTTGCAAACAAGAACGGGATCGTTGAGTTTCTTTTGTCGATGAAGTTCGAGGGAACAGGGGTCGTGGACTACAAATTCCGATTTAAAGTCTCGTCTGTTGACGAGATTCCCTGGGAGCAATACCGAAAGCCCTGGCGGCCTGTGCCGCCGAAACCGAACAACTCCTCGAAGTTCACCGCGGGAGACCAGATCATGACGGGGGCGATTATTGTCGGCGTCGTCGGCATTGCCGTCGTCCTCCTCTCGCAGAAGAAAACTCCGCCGGTCGAGTAGCAGAAATTTTGTCCTTGACTGCATCCATCCTCATCGTTAACATTCGCTCGTTCATCGGTTAAGGGGGTCTTCAGAGGTTCCCTACCGCTCCACACGTCACACTTCTTCGGGGGGTCTATGTTCAAAATCATCGCTGGTATTCTCATCTTTGTCGTTGCCGCTCCGGCACAGCATGTCGTTCCGTTTGCATCGAGGGATAACCTCATCGAACTTACTGTTGAAAACGCATCAGCGTTTCGGCAGGAACACATAACGGTTGAAGCGGTGGGCGTTCCTTCGTGCGTGAGCTTCACATCCGCTCGCTATGCCGTGAAGGGTCTCGGCGAGTTGGAGAAAAGAACGGCCATATTCAGGTTTTCCGTCGACAAATCGGCGCCCGTTGGTCGAGAACACGTATTGGCGTTGAAGGTATCGACTCCTGCGGGCCAAAGTTGGACCAAAGAGATCAGATTCTCCGTCGCTGCTCCTGAGAAATTCGAGCTCTTCCAGAACTATCCGAATCCGTTTAATCCGACAACAGTTGTCAGTTATCAGTTGTCAGTCGTCAGTCACGTAAATCTCCGGGTTTTCGACCTCCTCGGGCGAGAGGTGGCAACCCTGATTGATGAGAAGCAGACAGCCGGCTACCACCAGGAAACATGGGATGCGTCCCGATTCTCGAGCGGTATGTATATGTATGAGCTCGTTGCCTCTTCTGATCAAGGGAAAACCGTCCTTCGCAAGACCATGCTGCTGGTAAAGTAGGGACGATGAGGCGTACTCATCCCCTCCTCTTGTGGCTGAAGGTTACCTTCTTCAAAGGTTGAACTGAGTTGAAGGTAACCTTCGAATTCAGCGCAACGGGCGGATGTGTTTAACACATTGCATTTCCCTGCCATCTTCTCTATCTTGCCTCCGTTCTCTTACTGGCTCTTTCCTTCTTCTTATCCTCACCACTCTCATGAGCCCTCACCATGAAAACCTCTCTGTTTCTCTCAATCGTTTTGGGTGCTTGCCTTCTTCAAGGTCAAAACCAAATGGCTGATGTCGTCTTCACGAATGGGACGGTCTGGACGGTCAATCCGGCACAGCCGAAAGCACAGGCAGTTGCCGTTCTCCGTGATAGAATTCTTGCGGTGGGATCGAATGCAGAAATCCAGAAGCTTACCGGGCCTTCGACGACCGTGATTGACCTGGGGGGGCGCTTGATGCTCCCGGGTTTCATCGACAACCATACGCACTTCAGCTCCGGGGGATTCCAGCTGCAGAACGTTGACCTGCGCAACGCAAAAAGCGAAAAAGAATTCGCCACGTTGATCAGAGAGCGAGCGAAGAAATTTCCTGACCGATGGGTCACGGGAGGTGACTGGGACCATGATAACTGGCCGGGCGGGAATCTTCCTACGAAGGAGCTCATTGACGGCCTGACGCCGAATACTCCCGTGTTCGTCAATCGGTACGACGGACATATGTCCCTTGCAAACAGCCATGCTTTGAAGCTTGCCGGAGTGACAAAAGATACGCCTGATCCCCCGGGAGGGACGGTCGTGAAAGATCCGAAAACCGGAGAGCCGACCGGAGTTCTGAAAGACGAGGCGATGAGCTACGTCTATAGGGTGATGCCCGGCGATTCACCCGAGGAACTTGAAGGGGCGATTCGGCTTGCCCTTGCGGAAGCCAGGAAGTTCGGAGTCACAAGCATACAGGATGTCTCGTCTGCATCGGACGTGCGCGTGTATCGGCAGTTGGCAAGGAAGGGAGAACTCACCGCCCGTTTCCATTGTCGGCTTTCGATAAGCCAGTGGGAGCATCTGACCCGCTCGGGAATCGAGGTCCCGTTCGGTGACGAATGGGTCCGTGTGGGTTCACTCAAGGCCTTTGCCGACGGCTCTCTCGGATCATCTACCGCCCTCTTCTTCGAGCCGTTCACTTCAGACCCGACCACGCGCGGTCTCCCAAGCGACATCCTCCTGGACGGCAGTCTCGAGAAATGGGCGCTCGGAGCGGACAAAGCGCATTTGCAGCTCTCCATCCATGCGATCGGAGACAGCGCCAACAGCAGAATCCTGGATCTCTTTGAAAAGGTCGTGAAAGAGAATCGGGCTTGGGACAGACGTTTCAGAATTGAGCACGCCCAACACATCCATCCAGGGGATTTCACGCGTTTCGCCCGGCTCGGCGTCATCGCCTCCGTTCAGCCTTATCACGCGATCGACGACGGCCGTTGGGCCGAGAAGAGGATAGGACACGATCGTTGCAAGACAACATATCCTTTCCGATCATTTCTCGACAACAAAGTGAAGTTGTCTTTTGGCAGCGACTGGACCGTCGGGCCGCTGAATCCCCTCCTCGGTATCTATGCGGCCGTCACGCGCCGAACGACGGACGGGGCTAATCCCAAAGGCTGGTTCCCTGAACAGAAGATCCGGGTAGAAGAAGCCATAGAGGCCTATACCATTACCAATGCATATGCCGCCTTTGAGGAGAAAGAGAAAGGGTCGATAGCGCCGGGAAAGCTTGCCGATTTCGCGATCCTCAAAGAAAACATTCTTGCGATCGATCCGGTGAAAATCGAAAATGCCGCCGTCGACATCACTGTTGTCGGAGGGAAGATCGTCTATCGAAGAGAAAAATAGGGAGAAAGAATCCTTTACTGCGAAAGAAGATGGACCCACCGGTTTGCAGATTAGTGGAAGGTACAGCCCTAACTGCGGACGGAACAAGCGGGGGAGACTCGCAAAAATCTCTTAGGGTCCAAAAAAATGTCTGTTTTTTGTGTTCCGCGTCATCACTCCCACATTCGCAGAATTCTACTTTCCGATAGTTCATTGAGTCATCAACCGCTGAGGATTCCTCCCATGAAAAATATCCTACTGGTGGAAGATGAGGAAATGCTGGTGAATGTCCTTGCCACGGTGCTCGAAGACGAAGGATATAAGGTCCGCAAGTCCACATCTGCCGAAGAGGCCCTTGATTCGATCGGAGCATTCAGGCCCGACCTGATCATTTCGGATGTAAAACTTCCTCAGAAAGACGGTTTTACCATGCTGAAGCAGTTGAAGAATGACTCGACAGTTTCCGCGATTCCCTTCATTTGTCTTACCGCTCTGGACGACAACCAATCGGCGCAGCGGGCGAAGACTCTCGGTGCGGCTGCCTACATGACCAAGCCGTTTGATGTGGATGATCTCGTGAAAGTCGTTCGGCAAGTGTTGCGGTAGGATTTCTCTTCTCCATGGCCGCCGGTCTCCCAGAGACATGCCGGCGCGTTTCTTTTTCCCCCATTGACCCCGAGTTGCTGTTCGTCCCATTCCTCAGTAGTTTGAGATTGTCATCCATCCTTACACACATACGGAATATCCATGAAGCAATACATCCTTTATGCCATCATTGCGGGTGTTGCCTGGGGGATCGGGGGCTACTTTGAGAAGGCCGGACTGCGTGCGATGGGAATCCCGCCGATTGCAGGAATAACGTTGCGGACCGCTGTAGCAGTGATCGTGCTGGGGCTCATCTCCATTCCGGCCTGGAAGTCCATCGCAAGCCCGTCCGACACACAGGCGTGGATGATGATTGTGATCGGCGGAGGAATCGTTGCGGGAAGCCTGGGAATGTGGAGCTTCTATACTGCGTTGAGTACAAGCGAAAACCTTGGTGTGACGCTGGCACTCGCTTTCGCGTGCTCACCTCTCGCCGGAACTGTGTTCGGGCTCATTCGGGGAGACCAGCACATTGATGTGCGCATAGGCCTTGGGCTAACGGCCATCATCATCGGAATTGTCCTGCTCCAGCTGAGCCATCAGCCTGCAAAGGGGTGAGGGCTCAATCGGAAGTCCGAAATCAGCCGCGGCACATCCTCTGCGGATTTTGGATTTCTGGCTTGAAGGGCAGGGTGAATCTTTCGTGAAATGGATGTAACTTTGGACGGCTATCGACGTGGGGATGACGTGAATGACGGAGGAAAGCCATGAAAAAGCGAAACCATCAGTTGACGGTGACATGGTACGGCCACTCGGCATTTCTGTTGGAATCTCCTCAAGGCACAAGGGTTCTCATTGATCCCTGGCTGGAAAATCCCAAATCGCCCCCGAACGCAGTCCGCGGCGTTGCCGCAGATCTGATTCTTGTGACCCATGGTCACAACGATCATGTGGGAAATGTCCTGGAGATTGCGGACCGGACAGGAGCCATGGTTGTAGCGATTCATGAAGTGGCTCTCTACCTGGGGCGCATGGGAGCTGCGAAAGTTCAGGCGATGAACAAGGGCGGTTCAATCGAGGCATCGAATCTGCGGGTCACCATGGTCGATGCACGGCACAGCGGGGCGATTGACATCGGGGAGGTTCCCATAGTTGGAGGCGAGGCTGCAGGATACGTCGTTGAATTCGAAAACGGATACAAGGTCTATCATGCGGGAGACACAGGCCCTTTCATGGATATGAAACTGATCGGCGAGCTCTACAAGCCGCACCTCGCGATCGTGCCGATTGGCGGACTCTACACGATGGGTCCCCGCGAAGCGGCCTTCGCGTGCACCTTGATCAAGCCAAAAGCGATCATCGGAATGCACTATGGGACGTATCCGCCCCTGGCCGGGACCCCCGATCAGCTGAAGAAACATCTTCCGTCTCCCATGAGAAAAAGCGTTTACACGCTCATGCCTGGAGTCCCTCTCACTCTCTGAGGATTTGTGACTCAACACCGACGGCCACCTGATCAACGATCTCCGCTTCAATACGTCAAGGGAATCGGACCCAAGCGGTCAGCGGCGCTGGAATCCATCGGCATCACCACTGTAGACGACCTGTTGTACTATTTCCCCCGAGGGTACCTTGACCGAAGCACCATCGTCCCCATTTCGAGCCTCAAGTCCTTTGCCGCCAAAAGAGAAGAAGTGACCGTCATTGGAGACGTGTTTCGGCAGGAGGCAAGGAGATCGAAACGCTCCAACCGGATTATCTTCTTCCTGACCATCCGCGACAACACCGGTTACGTCCAATGCGTCTGGTTTGAAGGAATCAAATGGGTCAGGGAGGCCTTTGAAGTCGGAGAGATGCTTGCGGTTTCGGCGGTACCGACGCTGGACAAGCTCGGCCGGCCGCAATTTGTGCATCCCGAGTTCGACCGCCTGCGCGGCGCGCTGGAAGAAGACGAGCCCGACTGGGGGAAGATGTTCAACACCGGCGCGATCATACCAAAGTACTCTTCCTCGAGCGACCTCGGCAAGGTTGGCCTCGACAGCCGCGGATTCAGGAGAATTCTCCGGACTGCTACGCAGCAACATACCAACGGATTGACCGATCCCCTTCCAAAGAATATCCGTGCCGCCCGACAGCTTCCCGATTTGCCCAACGCCCTGAAGGCGATCCATTTCCCGGCCGATTTTGCCGAGCTCAAGACAGCGCGCACGCGGCTGAAGTTCGACGAGCTGTTTTACTGGGAACTCATGATGGCCTTCCGACGGAAAGCAAACACGGAAACAAAGGGGATATCATTCATCATTGAGAGCAAGCTTGCCCGGACGCTCGTGGATTCGCTCCCCTTCGGCCTCACCGCGGCCCAACGAAGAGTCACCCGTGAGATCGCCGGGGACATGCGCAGCACGCATCCCATGAACAGGCTCCTGCAGGGAGATGTCGGAAGCGGGAAGACCATTGTTGCGCTGATGGCCATGCTTGTGGCCGTGGAGAACGGCTATCAGGTGGCGTTCATGGCCCCAACAGAAATCCTGGCAGAGCAGCATGTGCGCACGCTGAAGTCATTTCTGGCAGAAATGCCCGTGAACCTCAGGCTTCTGATTGGAGGCCAGCGCAAGAAACTCAGAGAGGAAATCCTCGAGGATATCCGAAGCGGGAGAGCGAACATTGTGGTTGGGACGCATGCTCTGATAGAGGAGAACGTCCAGTTTGCACGGCTTGGATTTGTCGTGATCGACGAACAGCACCGGTTCGGCGTTGTTCAGCGCGCGGGCCTCAAAGAGAAGGGATCTTCTCCGGACGTGCTGGTGATGACGGCGACCCCCATTCCGCGAACCCTTGCCATGACCGTCTACGGAGATCTCGACGTCTCGACCCTCGATGAAATGCCCGCGAACCGGAGGCCGATTAGGACTGCGATACGGATGGAGGACCAGAAGGAACGAGTCTATTCATTCGTCCGCCAGGAGGTCCAGCAGGGGAGACAGGCGTATATCGTTTTTCCCCTCGTCGAGGATTCCGAGAAAGTCGATCTCAAGGCGGCGACCTCCGAGTTTGAGCGGCTACGGAGGGATGTCTTACCGGATCTGAGCATCGGCTTACTGCACGGAAAGATGAAATCGGAAGAGAAGGAAGAGGTGATGCGTCAGTTCAAGGCGGGGAAAGTTCATGTGATGGTCGCAACGACGGTCATTGAAGTGGGAATCGATATTCCGAACGCAAGCGTCATGGTCATAGAAAACGCGGAGCGGTTCGGCTTGTCGCAGCTTCACCAGCTGAGGGGGCGGGTTGGACGCGGAGCCGACCAGTCGTACTGTATTCTCATTGCGAACTACGGATGGTTCGACAAAGGGATGAAGAATAATCCCATGGAGACGCAGCGGGAAAAGGAGCATGCCAGATTGCGGCTCGAAACAATGGCTGAGACGGCCGACGGGTTCAAGATCGCCGAGGTGGATTTGAAGCTGCGCGGGCCCGGCGAGCTGCTTGGGACGCGCCAGAGCGGCATGCCGGAATTCAGGATCGCCAACATCGTCGAGGATGCGGAGATACTCCTGTTGGCACGGGATGAAGCGTTCGCACTGATCGGGCGGGATCCGGAGTTGCGCATGGATGACCATGCGCCGCTGCGGGATCATTTTTTCGAGCTTTACAGGGAATCGTGGAATCTCGGGGCAGTAGGGTAATAACCAATGACAGAAGACCTTTACAGAGAAGTGACCTGCCGCAGGTGCGGCCAAAAGATGCTGGCAGTTGCATCGTTCTGCCCCCACTGCGGTGAGGTTGTAAGCAAGTCCTGGATCGAAAGGGTGACAGAGAGCATCAGGTCTGACAAGGAGGAAGGCCGGAGGAGTGTGAATCTTATCCCCGTTATCATGGGAATCCTTATCGCGGGGTATTTCTTCTACACTGCCATCGAGAAGGAATCGATTCAGGGCCTCATTGTCGCGCTTCTTACACTCTTCTTTGCCATTCGGTCGATGTTTGCCGGCCCTTCGCGGTCCGCCGAGGCGAAATCCGACGACCATGTGACGATTCATGAGGCCGGCGACGTCCCCGATGACCCCTTTGCAGACAAATTCTTCTGCGAGAACTGCGGAACGAAGGTTCCATCGGACGCAACTTCGTGTCCGAAGTGCGGAATGAAGTTCGGTAGTTGACGGGAGAAGCAGTCAACGAGAGAACGAAACAACGAATCAACGACACAATCTTCCGTTTTTCTCTCTTCTTCTTGCACTCTTACTCTCTTAGCCTCTTCCTCTCTCACTCACTTCTTCTTTCCCTCTCACTCTCTTCCTCCTCACCTCAGCTCCTTCGCTCCTCATCTCTCTCACCTCACCTCCTCCGCGATCAAAGTCAAGTCTTTCCTCCTCCTCATCGCGTCGCGAATGACGATTTTTCTTGACAAGAAACGGTAAAAGATTATATTTGTAACAAGTTGTACTTGTTCATTGAATCAAGTTGGCAGCTACACTCCACAATCGAAAGGTTCAGTTAACTGCTTGCTACGGCAATTGCATGTCGCTCTCGTCTATAACTTGAAAAGAGACGTTGAAGAGGAGGTCTCAGACGAGGGAGGGAGAGAGGCGAATGGCGGAGGCGATCAAATGATCGCCACGTCTGTGAAGAAAGAAGCGACAAGAACCGACACATACGCAGAGTGGGACACCCAGGAAACGATTGATGCCGTTCGTTCTGCGCTCGAAGAGCGTCATCGTGTCACTCTGATCGAAGCAAACGAAGAGGCCTATCAGAGGCTTCGGGAAGTTCAGCCCGACATCGTCTTCAACATTGCCGAAGGCTTTCGAGGAGCGTCCCGGGAAGCACAAATCCCGGCGATGCTGGAGATGCTCGGAATCCCGTACACAGGTTCCGATCCTATTACCCTGGGAATCTGCCTCGATAAGTCCCGGGCCAAAGAGATCCTCTCTCACTATCGCATTCCGAATTCCCCCTTTTCCGTTTTTTCTTCCCTCGATGAGGTCGCGAACGCGCAGGTTTCATTCCCCGCGATCGTCAAGCCGCTCCATGAGGGATCCAGCAAAGGCATCTACAACAGTTCTGTTGTGAAGAACGCGAAGGAGTTGCGCGTCGAAGCCGAAAAAATCCTCGTCGAGTACGGACAGCCTGCTCTGGCCGAGAAATTTCTCACGGGGCGGGAATTTACCGTTGCACTGCTGGGAAACGGAACCTCGGTGAAAGTCCTCCCGATTGTCGAAATCCTCTTCGATTCTCTCCCGAAGGAAATGAACAGGGTCTATTCCTACGAAACGAAGTGGATCCTCGATCAACTTGACAACCCGCTCGACGTACATCGATGTCCCGCTCCTCTTGAATCCGGCTTGCAGCAGAAAATCGAATCGATCTCTCTGCACGCGTATCGACTCCTTGGCTGCCGGGACTGGTGCCGCATCGACGTGCGCCTGGACGAACACGGCGAACCGCATATTATTGAGCTGAATCCGTTGCCGGGAATCCTCCCGAATCCTGACGAACATTCCTGCTATCCGCAGGCCGCCCGGGCGGCAGGGATCTCCTATAATCAAATGATCAACGCGGTTCTTGACGCCGCAATCCTGCGAAACCGACAGTTAATTTCTTAAGGAAAAGGAACTTGCTGGGCACCGATAAAGGGAGTTCTCATGGCGAAGAAGGTACACGTTGTAATCATATTCAATGAACCCACGCTGGTAACGGAATCAGGTCGAAAGTACATTTCCGAAAACGGCCAAATTCAACAGCTTGCCACAAAGGCAGAAGTGCTGGCAGTGGCAAACCGGGCCGAAATCGACATGTCCGAAGTGGGCGTCCTTGAAGAGCGCGAACATGTTCAGCGCGCATTACAACAGGAGGGCTACAAGGCCACTCTCTTTAATATGAACGGCGACGTGCAGAGACTGCTCGATTTTGTCAAGCAAAAGCAGCCGGATGTCATTTTCAACCTGTGCGAATCGGTTGGCAATGAATCGGCGCACGAGATGCACATTGCAGGGCTGTACGAACTTCTCGGAATTCCCTACACAGGCGCTCCCGCATTTGTCCTTGGCTCGTGCCTCAACAAGGCAAGAACAAAGGAGATCCTCGCGTTCCATGGCATTAAAACCGCCCGATTTGCCATTGTCAAAAATATCGGAGAGCTGCAGGAAGACCTTGGTTTGAAATACCCGCTCATCGTAAAACCGTCCCGGGAAGACGCCAGTACGGGAATCGACAATGGTTCGGTCGTCGAGGATCTTGCGGCTCTCAAGAAGAAGGTACGTGGGATCTTCAGCGAGTACGATCAGCCCGCCCTCATCGAGGAATATATCAACGGACGCGAGCTCAACGTCGCGATTGTGGGCAACAAGCGGCCGATTGTTTTTCCGATTTCCGAGATCGACTTCTCCGGTTTGCCGGCAAACTACCCGAAGATTGTCACATACAATGCAAAATGGATGCAGGGGACCATCGAGTATACGGGAACGGTGGGAGTGTGTCCTGCTCCTATCCCCGCCGAGTTGGAAAAGAAGGTGAAAGAGATTGCCCTGAAATGCTACAAGGTGATGGGGTTGCGGGACTATGGGAGAGTCGATCTCCGGATCGACAAGAACCTTGTTCCCTACGTTCTGGAAGTGAATCCCAATCCCGACCTGTCGGACGATGCGGGCTTTGCCAGGTCAGCGCGGACGTATGGGATGTCATTTGAAGACACCGTGGCCAAGATTGTCGAGTATGCTCTGGAAAGGATGCCGTAGCGGTTTCTATGGCCATTCGGCCGTTTACAAAAGATGATATGTTGCCGTTGAAGCAGATTCTCCTTGCAACAGAGGTGTTCAGGAATGAGGAAATTGAAGTTGCTGTGGAATTGATGGAATTGGTCGTGGAGGGGCCTCATCAACTTGATTACATCATGTTCACAAGCGTGGACGAGAACAACGTCGTGCAGGGATACTACTGCGTTGGACCGACTCCCATGACCGAAGTTTCATACGACCTGTACTGGATCGCGGTCGATCCAAAGAGGTACGGGGGAGGAGCAAGCAGTGAATTGTTGGAACACTGTGAATCGTTTGTGAGATCGCGGAACGGGAAGAAGATTATTGCCGAGACCTCGTCGCAAGCGAGCTACGATCGCACGAGGGCGTTTTACATAAAGCATGGATATGTTGAAGAGGCGCGCATCAGAAGTTATTACTCGGTCGGCGACGATCTGGTAATTTTTACGAAAACACTCAAGGAGGCTTGACTCTCCGTATGGAACTATGGCAGGAAATACTGCGACAAAGCGTTGACAGCGCGAAAGACCTCATAGACCGTTTCGATTTCGATCCGGCTCTTGCGGAGCGCCTGAATAAGTTGTTCCACATCCGGGTCAATCCGTACTATCTCAGCCTCATTCGTTACCCGGGAGATCCCATCTGGCTCCAGTGCATTCCCGACAAAGTGGAGCTGCAGGATGATAACGCTCCCGAGGATCCTTTGAACGAAGAGGCCGACAGCCCTGTCCCGAGCATCACCCATCGCTATCCCGACCGCGTCTTGTTCCTGGTGACGAGTCAGTGTTCGATGTACTGCCGTTTTTGCACCAGGAAGCGAAAAGTGAGCGATTCGAGCAAGATCAACTCAAAATGGATTCAGGGCGGAATCGATTATATCGCGGCGCATCCGGAAGTTCGCGACGTCGTGCTCTCAGGCGGCGATCCGCTCATGGTCACCGACTATGTTCTGGAGAGGATCCTGGCCTCTCTGCGCGCGATTCCCCATGTGGAAATCATCCGACTAGGCACAAAAATGCCCTGCGTCCTTCCCCAGCGCATTACGCCCAAGCTGTGCAAAATGATCAGAAAGTACCATCCGGTGTACGTCAATACCCACTTCAATCATCCGTGGGAATGCACGCCGGAAGCGGAAAAGGCCTGCGGTCTCCTTGCCGATGCCGGATGCCCGGTCGGTAATCAGGCTGTCCTGATGAAGGGGGTCAATGACGACGCCGACGTCATGATGGAGCTTCACAGGAAGCTTCTGAAGATGCGGGTTCGCCCGTATTACATCTATCAAGCCGATCTTACGAAAGGGACAAATCACTTCCGGACCCCTGTGAGCAAGGGGCTGGAGATCATGGACAAACTGCGCGGTCATACCTCAGGACTTGCCGTCCCTTACTATGTCATCGATGCGCCGGGAGGGGGAGGAAAGATCCCGATTCTCCCGCAGTACGTCCTCGGGCGCAACGGCAAAGATATCATTCTGCGCAACTTCAAATATGATATCTTCACATACCCTGATGTCGAGGAGAAGGAAGAGACACCGAGGAAACAGTCGACGATCGAGACAAAATACCGACGCAAGAAGACTGCTACCGTGAAGAAAGCTGCCGAACCGGAAGAGGTCCCTGTAGAGGTCGTCGTCGGCAAATAGCATCGCAGAAGCAACTGCAAAGCCCGACTCAGGTCGGGCTTTTTTATTTTGGGTAAATTCGATATACTGAACGTGCCGCCGAAAAACGAAAAAGGGAATATCACCATGTCATTGACCAGCAAAACAGTAAGCGATATCCAGGATGCTCTGAAAGAAGAGGGGTGTGACGGATGGCTGTTCTACAACTTCCGCGGATCGAATGTCTTTGCGACGCGGATTCTCGACCTTCCTTCCCACATCATGCAAACCCGGCGTTATTTCTATTTCATTCCGTCGGCAGGGGAGCCCCGAAAGCTTGTGCACGGCATAGAGGAGTGGAACCTTGATTCTGTTCCCGGCGGGAAGACCCTCTATGTGAGCTGGCGTTCGCTCGAAGAGGGGCTCAAGAAGCTGCTTGCCGGCGCCAAGCTTGTTGCCATGGAATATTCTCCGGGTAATGCCATTCCCTATGTTTCCAACATCGACGGCGGGACGCTGGAACTTGTGAGGGGTGCCGGGGTCGAAGTGGTTTCGTCGGCAAACCTCGTGCAGCGATTTGAGGCGTGCTGGAATGAGGAACAGGCGCGTGACAACTTCGAGTGCGCAAAGCATCTCCGGGCCATTGTGGATGAAACATTTGGATTCATACGTCAAAGGATCATGGCGAAGGGGCGGTTGACGGAATACGACGTTCAGCAGTTCATGCTCAAGGAATTCGAGAAGAGGGGGATCTGGACTGAGGCGGACCCGAACTGCTCGGTAAACGCAAACAGCGCAAACCCGCACTATGAACCGACGAAAGAAATTCACAGCGAGGTGAAGAAGGGGGATTTTGTGCTGCTCGACCTCTGGGCAAAGAAGAAGAAGGATCACTCGGTCTATGCCGACATAACGTGGACAGGGTTCATCGGGGAAACGGTTCCCGATGAGCATCAGAAGATCTTCGAAGTTGTCAAAGGGGGGAGGGATGCAGGAATCGAGGCCGTGAAGAAGGCATTCGAAAAAGGAAAGGAGATTCGAGGATTTGAAGTCGATGATGCGGCGAGGGGATACATTGCAGGCAAGGGATACGGGGAGTATTTCATTCACAGGACCGGCCACTCGATCGGCGAGGTCATCCACGGTAACGGGGCGAATATCGACAATCTCGAAACCAGGGATGAGCGCAGAATCATACCGAATACCTCGTTTTCGATCGAGCCCGGCATCTATTTTCCGGGGAAATTCGGGGTTCGGAGTGAGATTGACATCTACATCTCGCCGAAGAAAGAGGTCATTGTGACGGGGCTGCCGATGCAGGAGGCCGTGGTCGCGATCATGAGGTAGGCAGAAATTGCGCTTTGCGCGTTAGGGATGCGAAGGGTGGCCGAAGGCCAGTGTGACCCCAACTTGGGGTTCGTGCCTTGATCGGGGGAACACCGAAGCGAAGCGAAGCCCGGAGCAGCCCGGGCCCTGAACGTTCCCCAGTGAAGGGCAACGCCCAAATAATCAAGAAAGGGCTTGACACAAGATCGAATAATTCTTACGTTGGAAACGAGTAAAACTTTAAAAGTTTCCAATCGTAACCAAGAATAAGCCGATTCATGAATGGATCGGTTCTTTTTTCGACTTACGGAAACGACAAATACGTTAATAGTTTCCTGATTTCGTTGAGGATATCATGACTGACATAAACGAACAAGAACGAATCCTGGAGGCTGCCAGAGAAAAATTCTTTGAGCAGGGATTCGTGAAAGTCACGGTCGATGAGATTTCTGCAGACCTCGGGATGAGCAAGAAGACTCTCTACAAGTTCTTTCCGAGCAAAGAGGACCTGATCAGGAAGGTCATCCATCTTATGATGCGCCAGGCCAACCATCGGGTTGAGACAATTGTAAACTCCGACGTCCCATCCGTTGAGAAAATGTCTCAGATCCTTGTTTTCATCGGTCGCATGTGGGGGAGAGCGGGGCGGCAGTTCCCGATCGACATGAAGAAGTATTTCCCCGAGCTCTGGAAGGAGATCGAGGTCTTCCGCCGTGAACGGGTCCTGGTCAATATTCAGAAGATCTTTGTTCAGGCGAAACGGGAAGGCGTCCTGCGCGATGACGTGAACGCGCAGCTGCTCCTCCTGATGTTCCTGACTTGCGTTGAGGGAATTCTCAATCCGACCACCCTCTCAGAGCAGTCGTTTTCACTTTCCGAGGCATTCCAGGGAATCTTCAGGATTCTCTTTGAAGGTGCTCTAACGGATGAGGCGAGACGGCGATACCCGAGCATCGGGGCGGCATTTCCACAGAATACTTGACGAGGAACGGCATGAAACAATTCGTTGTGCTTTCCATGATCACGCTGCTCATCGGTTGCAGCGGCAACAGTGACGGCGAGATCACCGAAACAGGAACACTGGAGGCCACAGAAGTCGTGGTCAGCGCCCTTGCGGGCGGAACGGTCCGCGGCCTCCGTGTCGAAGAAGGGAGCTTCGTCCGCATGGGCGACACGCTGGTTGTTCTCGATGACACCGACTGGCGTTTTCAGCTGCAACAGGCGGAAGCCAGTTTGAGGGGGGCAGAGGCGACGTACAGGCTTGCGAAGGAAGGGCCGAGGAGGGAAGACGTGATCCAGGCCGAAGCGAATTATCAGAGCGCAAAGACAGATTTGAAACGGATGGAAGAACTCTACGGCTCGAAGAGCGTCTCAGAAAAGCAGCTTGAGGACACGCGCACGCGATACACGATGGCAGAACAGACCTGGGAGAAGGCAAAACGGGGTTCGCGCGGCGAGGAAATTGAGCTTGCAAAAGCCCGGCGAGACCAGGCATATGCCCAGCTGTCTTCACTGAAGAAAAAGGTGGATGACTGCGTCATCACATCGCCGCTGAACGGCACCGTCACAAAGAAATTTGTCGAGCGGGGCGAACTTGTCGGCCAGGGGATGTCCATCGTTCGCATCTCCGACCTGAGCCGGCTCACTCTCACAATCTATGTGGGCGAAGCGGTTCTCCCGAGGATCAAGCTTGGCCAGAAGGCCTCAGTGAAGGTCGATGCGTTTGAGCAACGATCGTTCGAGGCGGAGGTGATCTTCACGTCCCCGACGGCCGAGTTCACCCCGAAGAATATTCAGACCAAGGACGAGCGCGTGAAATTGGTGTTTGCCGTGAAGCTGCTGGTAGCCAATCCTGACGGAACTCTCAAGGGAGGGGTCCCCGCGGATGCAACCCTGACCCTCACAGGAGACACAGAATGACCGAATCGGTGACATTCAATGACGTGACGAAGGTCTTCAAGGAAGAGGGGCAGCCGGAGGTTGTTGCGGTGGACCATTTGTCATTTGCTGTTCGGAGGGGAGAGATCTTCTCGCTGGTCGGTCCCGATGGTGCGGGGAAGACAACAATGATTCGAATGATGTGCGGCGTTCTTCCCCCGACCGAAGGGGAGATCCGTGTGATGGGGTATGACATGAAGACCGATCGAACAGAGATCAAGAACCGGGTGGGATATTTGTCTCAGCGGTTCAGCCTGTACGGCGACCTCACGATCGACGAGAATATTGACTTTTTTGCGGAGATACATCGGGTGAAGGACTACCGCATGAGGAAAGAGGAATTGCTGGAATTCACCAGGCTCACACAGTTCCGCGGCCGCCTTGCAGAACGGCTCTCGGGAGGGATGAAGCAGAAGCTTGCCCTTGCCTGCACCCTCGTCCACGCGCCCGACGTGATCTTCCTTGACGAGCCGACGACTGGGGTCGACCCTGTTTCCCGCAGGGACTTCTGGAAGATTCTCTCAAGCGTCCTGAAACAAGGGATTTCCATCGTTATGGCAACTCCCTATCTGGATGAGGCCGAACGCAGCACAAGAGTCGCTCTGGTGAATCAGGGACGGCTGCTGATATGCGATACGCCCGAGAACGTCAAGGCCTCGTTTCAACATCATGTACTCGAAATTGTCTGCGATGAGCCTCGGGAAGCTATGGATCGGATACGGCACGAAGAAGGCGTGCAAAGCGTCCAGTTATTTGGCGATCGGTTGCACGTTGTCGTTCGGAAAGAGACAGCCAGCATGGACAAACTGCTCGAGAGCCTTCGACAGGGTGCCCTCCCGATCACCGGCAGCCGACTCGTCGCACCGTCCCTCGAGGACGTATTCATCTCCCGCGTTTCGTCATAAGAGGTTCATATGAAGACCAGACTACTTCTTCTCGCTCACTTTGCTTTGATTTATGCGCTTTCGGCACAAACTACAATCCCGCCGGAGCAGAGTATTCCCGTCAAGCTGGGGGAGTGCATCGATGCTGCTCTGACCCGGAATCCCGTCATGCAGGCCTCGCAGGCCAGGCTTGATGCTGCCGTGAATCGTGCCGACGAGGTCAGAAGTGCCTTCTACCCTCAGCTGAAGTTCACCGGAAGGGTTGCGCAGCTCAGCGAGGTTCCGGAATTCTCGCTCACCCTGCCGTTCCTCGGAACGCAGACTCTCTTTCCGTCGATCACGCAAAACTATGCCGCCAGGGTCTCCTTGCAGCAGAATGTCTTCAGCGGATTTCGCCTTGCCAGAAGCGCGGAAGCGGCGGAGTTTCAACAGACAGCGGTTCAACATGAGCTTTCCCGTGACAGGGAAGACCTCATCCTGAATGTTGTGACGGCGTACTGGAACCTCTACCGCGCCCGCCGGGTCGAAGCGGTTCTTTTACAATCCGTCGAACAGGTTTCGGCCCATGCGAATGATGTCGAGAATTTCCGAAAACAGGGGATGGCAACGGATCTGGATCTTCTCAAAGTCCAGACACAGCTTTCTGACATCAAGGTGAAGCACATCGAGGCACAGAGCAACGCCCGGCTCGCTACCATGGCCCTCAATATCCTGACAGGAACGCCTCTGCAAACCGCGGTTATCCCTGCCGACGAGCCTTCGGCTGCAGCCGACCCGGGGGGGTCACTTGGGCTTGATCGCATTATGCAGACGGCTCGGGAGAGACGCGCCGAGGTTGCGGCAGTTACCGCGCGGCGAGATGTGGCAAAGGCCATGGTCGGTGTTGCTCAGGGCGGCTGGTATCCGCAGATCGTTTTGTCCGCGAACTATGATTACGCCCGTCCGAATCAAAGAGTGATTCCTCCCAAGGATGCGTGGGAAAAGTCATGGGACGTCGGGCTGATCCTCCAATGGAACATATGGGACTGGTTTGCCACTGCGAAACAAACCGCGCAGGCAAAAGCCGGCCTCTCGCAGGCGGAAGCGTCCCTTTCGCAGATATCCGATGCCATATCCCTCGAGGCGGCACAGAACTTTTTTCGGACAGCTGAAGCTCGGGAGAAGATCAACGTCGCATCGCTCGGGCATAAGCAGGCCGAGGAAAGTTATCGAATCACGTCGGAAAAATTCAAACGCGGGCTGGCATCCAATACCGATCTGCTCGACGCCGAGCTGGCATTACTTCAGGCCAGGCTGACCGAGACGCAGAGCGTTGTTGAGCACGCGATTCAGGTTCACCGGCTCAACAAGTCGATGGGAGTGCCGTTGCGATGAACGAGAGGAACGCGGAATGTACGCAGTAGAAGTCGAGCGCCTGACGCGCCGATTTGGGACGTTTGTCGCCGTCGACGATATGAGCTTCAAAGTGAAGAAGGGCGAGATCTTCGGATTCCTCGGCCCTAACGGTGCGGGCAAATCGACTACGATCCGCATGCTCTGCGGATTGCTCGCCCCTACTTCGGGAAAGGCACTGGTGAGCGGATATGACGTCGGCTCGAATCCCGATGCAGTAAAAGCCAGAATCGGTTACATGTCGCAGCGTTTCTCCCTCTACGACGACCTGACGGTCGAAGAGAATGTGAACTTCTACGGCGGAATCTACGGATTGGAAAACAATCGGCTGAGGGAGCGCAAGAAATGGGCCATTGAAATGGCCGGGTTGACAGGAAAAGAAAAGTCTCTTGCCAGAACGCTCTCGGGAGGGTGGAAACAGCGGCTGGCTCTCGGATGTGCAATTCTGCACGAGCCGCCAATCGTCTTTCTTGACGAACCCACGGGCGGTGTCGATCCCGTTTCGAGACGCGATTTCTGGGACCTCATTTATTCACTCTCGGCCCGGGGTGTGACCGTGTTTGTCACCACGCATTATCTTGACGAGGCCGAGCACTGCAATACAATCGGATTGATCTATAACGGCAAACTTACGGCGCTCGGCTCGCCTTTGCAGTTGAAGGCCTCCCTTGAGAAATACAAGATCTTCGAAGTAGCCTGTGACCGGCCCGTCGATGCCATGGAATCGCTCCAAAAAGAATCGTGGGTCGTCGAGACCTCGATTTTCGGCTCGGCGTTCCATGTAAGCACGCGGGGAATTGAGGATCCAGCCGAACGGATTCGCGAAGTCCTCGGCTCACAAGGGATCGCGGTCCAAAATCTCGAGCGGATTGTTCCGTCGCTGGAGGACGTCTTCATTCACCTGATCTCGGAAGAGGGGGCAAAAGCATCATCCCCCGTGACTTCCCCGTGAAATTCGACATCATTATACCGATCATTCGAAAAGAGTTCAGGCAGATACGGCGCGACAAACGCACGCTCGGAGTCCTGCTCTTTGTTCCTGTGCTGATGCTTCTGATGTTCGGTTATGCATTGAATTTCGATGTCAAGAACACTTCCCTGGCACTCTATGATGAAGATCGGTCCTCTCAGAGCAGAGAGTTTGCTCTCCAATTCTGGAATTCCGAGTTCTTTGACCTGAAGTATGTGCTCCACGATGCGCGGGATGCCGACCGGCTCCTCGACGGGGAGCAGGTGAGGGTCGTGCTCATCATTCCAGCCACATTTTCGGAGCGTCTCGCGCGAGGCCAGGAGGCCACGGTCCAGGTCCTGATCGACGGAACCAACTCCATTTCTGCGTCGACGATCCTGGGATATATCAACGGCATAGTGCAACAGTATTCACTGAAGGTGATAACGTCAGCATTCTCGCGCACGGGAGGCGGAGCAGTGGCGGTCCCGATCGATTTCCGCCCGCGTATCTGGTACAATCCCGAGCTGCAGAGCGCGAAATTCCTCATCCCGGGATTGATCGCGTTCATTTTGATGATCGTTGCGGTGGTCTCGACGGCGCTCGCCGTGGTCCGCGAGCGCGAGCTTGGAACCATGGAGCAGATCATGGTGGCCCCCATAAAGCCTTCCGAACTGATCCTTGGGAAGGCCATTCCCTACACCCTGCTTGCGCTCATTGCAACCGCTACCATTCTGGTTGCAGGATACCTGCTGTTTGATGTTCATATCAAGGGGAGTTTCTTTCTCCTCTTCATCGTGACGCTCGTCTTCCTGCTCGGCAGCCTGGGTTTCGGCCTGCTGATCTCAACCATCGCGCAGACCCAGCAGGTTGCATTCATGATCGCAGCCATCGCCACGATGCTTCCCACCTTCATTCTCTCCGGATTTGTCTTTCCTATTCGGAATATGCCCACGTGGGTCCAGGCAGTCACCTATCTCATTCCCGCAAGGTATTTTCTCGTTGCCCTGAGAGGGATTATCCTCAAAGGCGCGGGATTCAGCGCGTTTTGGGATCAGATTCTTTTCCTTCTTGTGTATGCCGTTCTGACGCTGTCGATCAGTTCTGCGAGGCTTCGCAAACTTCTGCACTAAGTACGATATGAAGACCATTTTCCATATAATCACAAAAGAGTTCATCCAGTTCCGGCGGGACAGGAAAATGTTCGGGTTGAGCTTCGTGGCGCCCGTGTTTCAGCTTCTGATTCTCGGCTATGCGGCGAACCTCGACGTTTCAGAAATTCCGCTCATCATCCTGGACCAGGATCGTACAAGAGAGAGTAGAAGCCTGATTGCGAATTTCACGAATACCGGGTATTTCAAGAACGTCGGATATATCGAGCGATCGGATGAAATCGATCATTTCCTGGATGATGGTCATGCATCGTTTGCCCTCGTCATTCCCAGGGGCTTTGGCGGCAAACTTGCTGCCGGCGAATCTTCCCCTCTACAATTGATTGCCGACGGATCCGAGACGACTGCAGGCGGGATTGGCGTGAGCTACGCGTCCATTATCATCAGCCGTTTTTCCCAGGATGTCCTGTTGGAGACGCTTCAGCGGCGGGGTGTTACCAAACTTCCGCCCCGATTGGGTGTTGAGGCTCGCGTGTGGTACAATCCGGAGCTCAAAAGCCGCAATTTCATGGTCCCGAGCGTCCTGGGTCTCCTGCTCATGGTCCTCACAATGATTCTGACATCCCTTGCGATTGTGAAGGAGAAAGAGCTGGGGACGTTGGAACAGCTCGTCGTTACGCCCATTCGGTCTCACCAGCTCATTCTCGGAAAGATCGCCCCGTTTTTGATCATAGGACTCATCGACGTTGTCCTTGTTGTTGGCGTGGCGCGGCTATTCTTCGGATTGGAGCTGAAAGGTGATTTCTGGCTCCTGTTCCTGCTCAATATTATCTTTCTCATGACCACGCTTGGCCTCGGGCTCTTTGTTTCGACGATGGCCCATACACAGCAACAGGCGATGATGACGTCGATCTTCTTCATCATGCTCCCCATGATGTTCTTTTCCGGATTCGTGTTTCCTATTGAAAACATGCCCGGCATTATTCAGGGAGTCTCCTACCTCATGCCGCTTCGTTATTTCTTTGTCATTGTTCGCGGTCTGTTCCTGAAAGGAGTCGGACTTGACGTGCTCTGGCCGCAGGCACTGGCGCTGTTCGGATTTGGCGTAATCATCCTCTCTCTGAGCGTCGCGAAATTCAGAAAGCGCCTCTCCTAGCTCTCTCCCTTCCCGCTCCTCAACTCCCCTGCACCGCCGCTCCCGTGCCCGCCTTTCTCTTGACACTTGCCTGAAAATTTTTCACATTCGCCTGGGGCCCGCCTACGCCTTCGGCTTCCGCCAAAAAGCGCAGCGGACAGGTCGGCGGGTAAAGTCACTTCACTTCTTCATGGGGGGATCCATGTCTACCTTTCTCGTATTACTCTTCGCACTCGTGTGCGCGTGGCCTGCATTGTCGCAGGTTCTTATCAATGAAGTTCTGTACGATCCCGAGGGAACAGACACAGGGAAAGAGAAGATCGAAATCCGGAATGTCGGAAGCACCACTATTGACCTGACCGGATATGATCTCTATCCGGACGGAATCGGGTATTTCACTTTTCCGGCCGTGTCCCTTGCTCCGGGGGCGATCGCCGTGGTCCACCTCCGGCAATCGGGGTCAAACTCAGGTTCGGAGTTCTTTCATTCCACACCCTCAACGAATATGGGCAACGCAAGTGGGTCTGTCGCGTTGTTCAGCAGTACGACGCATAGCGCCGCTGCTCTTGCCAGCTTCGTGCAATGGGGAGCGGGCAACAAGGCTTGGTCATCCGCCGCGGTGACCGCCGGAATTTGGAGTGTGGCTGCCGATTCGGTTCCCGCTGTTCCCGAGGGCCATTCGATCGAATATGACGGCGCAGGTTTCACTCCGGGCGACTGGTTTGATCAGAGCGTCCCAACGCCCGGCTCCACGAATTCTCTGCCGGTCCAATTAGTTGCCTTTTCGGCCCGGCGGAACGGTGCAACGGTTGTTCTGATGTGGGAGACACTGACAGAGGTTGATAATTTCGGCTTTGACGTGGAACGCAGAACAGTTTCAGGTTTCATGCTTCAAGATTCAGGCCCTGAAACCTTAAACCTGAAACATGAGACACAGTGGTTGCGCGTTGGCTTTGTTCCCGGATCCGGCACAACACATTCGCGGCAA
>Ga0209619_10000773_pt1 | contig 23006 bp, 16 predicted proteins | sample Rifsed16ft3_FD_184011 | JGI IMG/M metagenome (GOLD analysis project Ga0209619, IMG submission 184011) | Soil microbial communities from Rifle, Colorado, USA - sediment 16ft 3 (version 2) | ecosystem: Environmental > Terrestrial > Deep subsurface > Rock core/Sediment | place: Rifle, Colorado... | reverse complement strand
GGCTTCCATCGCGGATTCCCCGAGTCCGTCAACGGTCATGCGCTCGAGCCGGTCGCCCTGCTGGAAAAACTGAACGAGATCGGTTCACGACACGGCGTGGGCCGGGTGGACCTCGTGGAGAATCGGCTGGTAGGAATGAAGTCCCGTGGAGTCTATGAGACGCCCGGCGCTAGCATCCTTCAAGAAGCCCATCAAGCGATCGAGACCATGTGCCTCGATCGGGAGACCTCTCATTTCAAGGCAGGCGTGGCGCTTCGCTATTCCGAGCTCGTTTACAACGGTCAGTGGTTCACACCGCTTCGCGAGGCCCTCGATGCCTTCGTGGACGCCACGCAAGAAACGGTGACCGGCCGCGTGAGACTGGAGCTCTACAAAGGATCGATTCGAGTAACCGGCCGACAGTCTCCTTTCAGCCTCTACCGGGAAGAGTTCGCCACCTTCGGCGAAGACGACGTCTATAGCCAGGCGGACGCGGGAGGATTCATTCGGCTTTTCGGACTACCGCAGAGAATCCGTCACCTGGCCACGAAATCCTCGCCTCAGCTTTCGCCCCCTCTCCGGCGCTGGGCGGAGAAACTCAAGAGTGCCGGGGCCTCCTCGGGGTCCGGATCCAAGCCCACCCCGGTCATCGCCGCGCCACCTTCCTCTTCTGCCGGAGCCGGGTCCAACAAGTGAGCGCTCACAACACGGGATATCTCCATTGAAGCTCTGGGGAGGCCGGTTCCGTAAGAAGACCGCGCCTTCCCTGGAGCGGTTGGGTCGTTCCATCGATTTCGACCAACGACTGGCGGCGGAAGAGATCCGCATCAACCAAGCTTATGCCCGCGGTCTCCGGCAGGCCGGACGGCTCACACCGGACGAGTGTCGCGCCATCGAGCAAGGATTGGAGCAAGTGGGGCGCCGGTTGAACGAGGCGCCCACTCCCTTCGCCGAATCCGACGAGGACATTCATACCGCGGTCGAGCGCCTGCTGGGCGAAGCCGTCGGTCCGGAGCTGGCGGGAAAGCTTCCGGCCGGCCGTAGCCGCAACGATCTGGCGGTGACCGGCTTCCGTCTCCATCTGGCGGCGAGCGTTCTATCTCTGCAAGAGCAGATCCGCAGCCTAAAGAGAACCTTGCTGGACCGAGCCGAAGAGACGCGTGAGGTTCTACTCCCCGGATACACCCACCTTCGGCGGGGTCAGCCGGTAGTCTTCGCTCAGTATTTGCTCTCTTACTTCTGGGCCATGGACAGAGACCACCAACGGCTGGGGCAGGCCCGCACGCGCATTCTTCAGCTCCCGCTCGGTGCGGGAGCGCTGGCTGGCAACTCCATGGGCGTGGACCGCGAAGCTCTGGCCGACGAGCTCGGCTTTCTCTCGATCCTCGAAAATAGCATCGACGCCGTCTCCTCTCGGGACTTCGCTCTGGAGTTCTTGGCCGCGGCGTCCATCCTGGCAACCCATCTCTCCCGAATGGCCGAAGATCTCATTCTCTGGTCGACGGCCGAGTTCGGATTTCTCGAGATCGACGAAGCCTATGCCACCGGAAGCAGCCTGATGCCGCAGAAGCGAAACCCCGATGGACTGGAGCTGGTACGAGGCAAGTGCGGCCGGGTGGTGGGAGACCTGATGGCGCTCCTTACCACCGTCAAAGGGCTTCCCACCGGATACCAGCGGGATCTCCAGGAAGACAAGGAGCCTGTCTTCGACGCCATCGACACGCTGACCGCCACGCTTCCCGTCGTTCGCGAGACGATCGCATCCGTCACCGTTCGCGCCGAAGCGATGCAGGCCGCTCTTTCCTCCGATCTCTTGGCCACCGAGCTCGCCGACTATCTGGTCGACCGGGGAGTCGATTTTCGTCAGGCACACCGCCTGGTGGGGGAGATCCTGGCAAGCGCCGCCGAAAAGGGCGTGGATCCCGCGACGCTCGATCTGAAATCGCTTCGCGGCTTCTCCGATGCCTTCGACGAAAGCGTGGCCCGGGTATGGGATTTTCGAGCCTCGGTGGAAAGGAAGACCTCCCGCGGGGGAGTCGCTTCTCAGCCTCTCGCCGAGCAGATCGAGCGAGCCCGCCGAGCGCTCGATTCTAAATAGGCTAAATAGACCGAGCCGGCCCAGCAGGGGTCATCTCCGATCTGGACGTTTAAACGTTTAGACGTTAAGATGTCGATATGAGCGAAGAACCGAAACGCGCCACCGTCTATTTCGATCCCGAGATCCACCGGGCTCTGAGGCTAAAGGCCGCCGAGACGGACCGCCCGATATCCGATTTGGTGAACGAGGCGGTGAAGCTCGCCCTGGCCGAGGATGCCGAAGATCTCGAGGCCTTCCAGGACCGAGCCGGCGAGCCCAACCTTCCCTTCGAGGACGTCGTGAAGGATCTCAAGAGACGTGGGAAGATATAGGATTTTGATCAAGGCCTCGGCGCGCAAGGAAATCGAAACCATCGACCGAAAAGGCGACCGACAGCGTATCGTGCGCCGCATCCGCAGCCTGGCAGCCAATCCCCGACCTCCGGGTTGCGAAAAGCTGTCCGGCCAGCAGAGGTATCGAGTTCGTCAAGGGATGTATCGGATTGTTTACTCCGTAGAGGATGAGAATCTCGTCGTCTACGTCGTTAAGGTCGGGCATCGGAAGGACGTATAGAGTTAACGATCGGCATTGTCGCCCCGGCGCCGTTTTCTCCTCCCCAGCGCCGCTCTGTTAACCGTCGGTTTCCTGCGAGATCTTGTACTGTTCGAGCTTCTTGTAGAGATTGCTTCGGGGGGTGCCGATGACCTGTGCGGTCTGCGAGATGTTCCAGTCGTTCTCCCTGAGCTTGGCGACCAGGAAGGCCCTCTCGCTCACTTCCTTGAACTCCTTCAGTGTGCCCGCCGTCAGATGGTCCGGCGAGACCGCCTCATTGGCGTAGCGTATGTTGTCCGGGAGAACGTCGACGCCGATGACCTCACCGCTGGTCATGATGAGGAGCCGCTCCACGGTATTCCGCAGCTCGCGGATGTTGCCCTTCCAAGAGTATTTCTGCAGACGCTCCATAGCCTGGGGAGAGAATCTCTTCTTCCTCAGGTGATCCTCTTGCGAGAACTGCTCGATGAAGTGAGAAACGAGCGCCGGGATGTCCTCGCTTCGCTCCCGCAGCGGTGACATCTCGATCGGTATGACCGAAAGTCTGAAGTAGAGATCCTCCCGAAACCTTCCGGCCGCGATCTCGTCCTCCAAGCGCTTGTTGGTTGCCGCGATCACCCGCACGTCGACCTTGTTGGTGGTCGCCGAGCCGACCCTCTCTACTTCACCCTCTTGTAAGACCCGCAGCACCTTCGCCTGGGTGCGAGCGCTCATGTCCCCGACTTCGTCGAGGAAGATGGTGCCGCGGTGTGCCTGCTCGAATTTGCCGATTTGCTTGGCGGTGGCGCCGGTGAAGGAGCCCTTTTCGTGTCCGAATAGCTCGCTCTCGATCAGGTCTTCGGGAATCGCGGCACAGTTGACCTGAATGAAGGGTCCGCGGGCTCGATTACTATTGGCGTGGATGGCACGCGCCACCAGCTCCTTGCCGGTGCCGGACTCGCCGATAATGAGGACGGTGGCATTGGTCGGCGCCGAGCGGCGGATCGATTCTTGGACCCTCTCCATGGCCGGACCGGAGCCCACCATCCGGTATTGGCGCTTGAACTGTCGCCGCAGCTGGCCTACTTCCTCTTCCAGCTCTTTCCGCGCCGCGGCGTTCCGTACCGCCAGCAAGACGCGCTCCGTCTCCAAGGGCTTTTCGATGAAGTCGAAAGCCCCCAGCTTGGTGGCTTGCACCGCCGTCTGCACGTTTCCGTGTCCGCTGATGATGATGACCTGGGTGGCCGGCGACTTCTCCTTGAGCTGTCCCAGCACTTCCAGTCCATCGACGCCCGGCATCTTGATGTCCAAGAAGACTAGATCGGGAACATCGGCCTCCACCGCCTGAATGGCCTCCGCACCGGAGGCGGCTTCCGACACCTCGAATCCCTCGTACTCGAGGGTCATGCGCATCGTTTTTCGGATGGATTCTTCGTCGTCCACCACGAGTATGCGAGGTTTCACGGCCCTGGCCTACTTCTATTCGAGGATTGTCTCGGCATCGTCGCTGCTATCGGCGTCGGGGATCGAGCGGAGCCGCGGAGCGATACTCTGTTACTCGAGCCGAACCTTGGCAATGAACGAGATTTCTGGACTTCTCACGACGTAGAGTAGGAGCACGTCGCCCGGTCTCGCACCCGCTATCGCTTGCAGGTAGCCGTTCAGATTGGCGACGGCTCGCCGGTTGATCTCGGAGATGACGTCTCCACGTCGTATGCCTTCGTCGTCCGCGGAACTGAGCGGCTTGACCCGGGCCACCATGACTCCCTCCAGCTCTTCGGGAAAGCCGTAGCGCCGGATGGCACTCTCGGTCAGTGGCTGCACGGTGAGGCCGAGCTTATCGACCGGATCGGGTTGACGAGTGGGGATCTCCGGATCGGATTTCTCCTCGTGTGAGAACCGCTGGTCGAGAGTCGCCGCGAGCTCCAGCCGCTTCCCGTCCCGGTAGACACTCAGCTGAACGGGCGTGGTGGGCTCCGAAGAGCTTATGGCCTTTACCAGATCGGCTCCGGTCTCGACCGCGTTACCGTCCACCGCCACGATCACATCGTACCGCTTGACGCCCGCCTTGTCCGCTGGCGAGCCGGGAGTAACCCGCGTCACCACCGCGCCTCGCTGTTCAGGAAGTCCGAGCTGCTTCTGGTATTCCTCGTCCACATCGTCCAGACTGACTCCCAAGTGCCCGCGCGCCACTCCACCTCGCTCGCGGAGCTGCGACAGTATCTCTTTCGCAGTGTTGACGGGTATGGCGAAACCAATTCCCTGTCCTTGCTGGCTTACCGCCGTATTGATGCCCACCACCTCGCCCTGGGAGTTGAGCAACGGCCCACCCGAGTTACCGAAGTTGATGGCGGCATCCGTTTGAATGTAGTTGTCGAAGCTCGGGTTGAACAGCACCCTCCCTTTGTAGCTCACCACACCGACGGTGACGGTATGATCGTAGAGCCGGAGGGGGTTGCCGATGGCGCACACCCACTCTCCCACCCGCAGGGTGTCCGAGTCCCCGAGAGCAATGGCCGGGTATTCGCCCGGCCCTTCGGCTTTCAGGAGCGCCAGATCGGTCTCCGGGTCACTTCCCACCACCTTAGCGGGGACGGTCCGCGAATCGATGAGCGTCACGTCCACGCGCTCGGCACCGTCGATGACATGATGATTGGTCAGCAGGTAACCTTCCGTGTCGATGAAGAAACCGGAGCCGGAGCCCCGTCTTGGCAACTGCAATCCCTCTTGGGGATCGCCAAAGAAATCGAAAGGATTCCCCGTCGAGCTGCCGCTCGGCAAACCCACCTCGTCGGTGCCGCTAGCGGTGATGTTCACCACTGCCGGATTGACTCTCTCCACCATGTCCGAGAAATCGACGAGTCCGGAGAGTGCGTTCGACCTCGGTACCGGGGTGGGTCCGGGATCGGGAAAGGACGCCCGGTTTTGAGGAGAGGATAGGGAGGCGTGGGGTGCAACGGCACCCGCCAGGACCAAACCGAGCATGAAGGCGACGGCCGCGGCAACTGCCGCAGCAATCAAGAGCTCCTGCTTTTTCATGAACAAGCGGAGTATAGCATAGAGCCTTGCGGCCCCGAAGTGCGCCTGGTCCCAACGTTCCGCGTGCCCGCCCCGCCGCGGACGGATCTCCCTTCCCGCAACGCTAAGCAAGCTCGACGAATGGAGGGGCGACGTCTTGGCGTGCCTGGGAAACCATGAAGACCTCGACGGCGTCGGCAATTGCACCGACGCCCACACCCATGTAGGTGGTTTCCGGCTCCTGGCTGGTCCCCCCGAGCTCTTGACACACGGCGCGCAGCTTGGCGACGCCTTTCGATGCCAAGCGTCTGGCGCCGCTCGCCCGGCCGGCCCGATGTTGCACCAAAGCAGCGGCGACCTGGATGAGACCTTGTAGAAAGAGGGCCGCCACGTCGCTTGGCCGCGTCGTCTGCCAAAGACTTTCCCAAGCGGCGTGAGCCTCCCACCAGTAACCAAGATTGAAGAGATCGACACCGTAAAGATAGAGCTCATTGTCTCTCCACCGGTCGGAGCTCCAGGTTTCCGGCACGACCTCCCTCCGCCCGAACATGTGACCGGCGGGATCGCGCTCCGGATGCGGGGTCTGACCGGGGATGTGCCGATAGGGGGGCAGGGAACGCTTGGAATAACGAGGGGGATGGGAAGGGGGCCGGCCGGGCGTCTTCAAGAGAGCCGGCCCCGACAGGAACGCATATCCGAACGTTCTTCCACGCCGCACCCTCAAGGGGGCGCGGCTAGAGATTGCGCTCGATGACGTAGTCGGCCAGGGCCAGCAAAGATTCCTTGAGAGGTGAATCGGGCAAGGGGGCCAGGGTCTGCTTCGCCTGGCGAGAGTACTCCTCCGCCACACCGCGAGCCTTGTCGAGCACCCGATGACGGCGGACCAATTCGAGAATCTCTTTCCCGCTCACTTCGTCGGTGGCCTTCCTGTCGATGACCGCCTGGATGGTGGGTACGGCGCGGGGCTCGGCCTGCAAGGCATAGAGCACGGGCAGGGTGACGTGGCCCTCCTTGAGGTCGGAGAGAACCGGCTTGCCCAATTCTTTCTCATCCGCCGTAAAGTCCAACATGTCATCGACGACCTGGAAGGCCATGCCCACGTTGAGCCCGTACTCGGCCAGGATCCGTTCGTGCTCGTCTCCGCCCTCCGCCAACAGCGCGCCGATCCTTGCACACCCACTGAAGAGGTAAGCCGTCTTGAGCTTCAGTATCTCGAGATGCTCCTCTTCGCTGATCTTGATGTCACCCCTCCGATTCAACTCCAGGATCATTCCCTCGATCATCCGGAGGGTGACGTCACAGATCACCTGAAGTATCTTCAGGTTACCCAATTCAATGGCCAGGCCCATGGATCGGATGTAAAGATAGTCTCCTAACAACACCGTCACGTCGTTACCGAGCAGCGTGTTCACCGAGGTCTGCCCGCGCCTGAGGGTCGCCTCATCGATGATGTCGTCGTGGATCAGCGTGGCGGTGTGGATGAACTCCATTACCGCCGCGTAGTAGTGGGCCTTTCCGCCCTGGTATCCGCAAAGCTTGGCGGCGAGGAGGAGAAGCGCCGGACGGATCCGCTTGCCGCCGCTCTTATAAATGTACCGGGTGCTCGACTGGATCAGGTCGACGTTGCTGTGGATCTTTTCTTCGATGAAACGATCCACCGCGGTCAGCTCTTCTTGGACCTCGGCGAAGATCTCGTCGAGACCAACGGGAGGCCAAGCGGGTCGGCTGGGTTCGGGAGCCTGCATGAGTCGTCCTATCGGTAGTTCGTGAACTCCATGTGAATGTCCAGGTCGGTATCGCGCAAGAGCTGAATGATTTTCTGCAGATCGTCCTTGTTCTTGCCAGTCACCCTCAATTGATCTCCTTGAATCGAAGCCTGCACCTTGAGCTTGGTGTTCTTGATCAGCTTGACGATCTCCCGCCCCTTCTCGATGGGGATGCCGTTTTGAAGCTCGATCCGCTGTCGCGCCGTGCCGCCCAGCGCGGACTCGACGTTCCCCGGTCGCAGTGCCTTGAGGGAGACTTGCCGCTTGACTAACTTGCTCTTCAGAATGTCCAGGGCGCTCTTCAATTTGAACTCGTCGATGGATGACAGTTCGAGCGCCCCCTCGCTCAGCTGGATCTCGGTGTGGCTTCCCTTGAGGTCGAAACGGGTTTGAATCTCCTTCATCGCCTGCTGCAGAGCGTTCTTGACCTCCTGGAGGTCCACCTCCGAAACAACGTCGAAGGAATGCTCGTCCGCCACAGGGTCCTCATTATTACGGAAATCGTTGGGTCAAGCAATGCTAGGCCATGGGAGGTCAGAGACCGAAAAAGCGCCGGAAATTCTCATCGGTGGCCTCCTCGACCTCCCGCACGGTGGTACCCTTCAAGCCCGCCAGGGTGGCGGCCGTCTCCCTCACGAAGGCCGGCTCGTTTCGCTTCCCCCGGTGCGGCACGGGAGCCAGGTACGGGCAGTCCGTCTCCAGCAGGACTTTGTCCGGCGGGAGCTCCCGGGCCACCTCCCGGAGCGACTCGGCGTTCTTGAAGGTCAGGATGCCGGAGAAGGAGATCAGGAAGCCGCGCTCGATCGCCGCCAGGGCCGTCTCCCGGCCGGCGGTGAAGGAGTGCAGAATACCCCCGACCTCACTCGCCTTCTCCTGGTCGAGAATCTCGATGAGGTCTTTCTCCGCCTCCCTCTGGTGGATGATGAGGGGCAGCCCGAGACTTCTCGCCACCCGGATCTGACGGCGAAACACGTCCCGTTGCGTCTCGGGGGGAGACCAGTTGTAGTGATAGTCCAGCCCCACCTCGCCGATGGCCACCAACCGGGGTCGCTGGCTCAACCGCGCCAGAGTCTTCTCCCCATCGCTTCCAAAGCACTTGGCTTCGTGAGGATGACACCCGATGGCGGTCAGGAGCTCCGGATGGGCGTCCACCACCTCGAAGGCCTTGGCGTAGGAGGCGCCTTCGTCCAGGAGAGCCAAGGAGAGGATGGTCTCGACGCCCGCCATCTTGGCCCGGCGCAAAACGTTCTCGCGATCGCGATCGAAGGCCTCCATCTCCAGATGGGCATGGGAATCGATCATGTTACTTGTCCGGCTCCATTTCGCGCTCGATGTAATGAAGGTAGCCGACGCCGCCCAGATAGCGTCCCAAGTCCTCCGGAACCAGTGCTTCTTCGGGGGGAGGGGCTCCCGCTCGTAGGTGTTCCTGTTCGCGAAGCCAGTGAAAGACTTGCTCCCGGAAGAATCCAGCCGTGACGTTGCTCTCGTCTGCTAGATTGACCGCCTCCTGCGGATCGCGGTCCAGGTCGTAGAGCTCGCTTGCCCCGGTGCGGCTGTCCCAAATGTATTTGTGGCGGGAGTCCCGCACCGCATAACGCGGCTTGTTCCACAGCGTCCGGGAGAACGCCGGCCGCGGTTCGAGATGCTTCCCGAAGAGAAGAGGAAGGACGCTCCTTCCCTGCATCTCCTGGACGGCGGGAAGCTCGCCCCGCCCCGCTATCTCCAGAATGGTGGGCGCCAGATCGATGAGCTCTACGATCTGCCCCACCCTCCCCGGAGTCACTCCGGGCAAACGCACCATGAGGGGAACCCGCACGCTCTCCTGGTAGAGCTGGGTGTTGTGGCCGATGAAGCCGTGCTCGAACAAGGCCTCGCCATGATCGGCGGTCAAAATGACCGCGGTGCGCTCGGAGAGATCGAGTCGATCCAATTGCTCGAGAATCTCTCCCACCAAATGATCCGCATAGGCCAGATTCCCTTCGTAGAGCGTCCGGATCCGGTCGACCACTTCCGCCGGAACCTCCTCGCCGCGGGCAGCGGCGCGATTGAAGGCTTCCACCTCTTCCCAATCCTGAAGCCCCGCCGGAAAGACGGAGCCCGGCCCAAAGAGCGTGTCGAAGGGCGGCGGCGGATCGTAGGGGAAGTGGGGCTCCCGAAAATGCACGTAGGCGAAGAAGGGCGGTCTCGGTTTTTCTTCCAACCAGCCAAGAAACGAGCGCAGCACGGAGTCGCCGTGTCCGGTATAGCCATCGAGCTCCCGAGCCAGGTGAAACTCTTGATAGCCGCCATCGAGCCCGAAGGTGGACGAGACCACCGCGTTCCCGGAAAAACCTGCGGTCGCGAACCCCTCTCCAGTCAGAAGCCCGGGAAGGGTTACCGAGGACGCGGGAAGACGATCCGCGAAGGAGACGCTCTGATGCCTTTCTGGGTATTGACCGGTCAGCACCGAGCCGATCGACGCGATGGTGTAAACAGCCTGACAGATGGCCTGGTCGAAGACCACGCTCTGGCGCGCCAGCTTCTCGATCTCGGGCGTGGTCGGCTTGGGGTAGCCATAGGCGCTCATGCGGCCGGCACTCGCTCCGTCGAGCACCAGGAGCAGCACGTTCAGCCCAGTCGGTACCGGCAACGGATCCCGAACCGGTGTTTCTACCACCGGGATCTGAAAAAGGATCGGCCTTACGAGCAGACCGGCCGATTCGGCGAGGAAGGAGAGCTCGACCCTTTGCCCGGCCAGAGACCCGAGCGGTATCTCGAGCTCGACGACGTCACCGCGCGGTGCCGAGGCCTCCCCTATCTCGTCGATTTCTACCCGCCCGAGCGTCTCGGAACGGATGCGGACGCGCAGCCTGGCTCCGGCCGGAGCCAGAAGACGCTCGGGCTCCCGCGCCCCGACTTCCACCGTCAGGCGTCGCGCCCCGGCTGGAACTTCCAAGAAATAAGAAAGATGTCCGCCGGCCGGCAGGAAGACGCCAGGAGGGCCGGAGTACGGCGCCACCAGGGAAAAAGGCCCCGGCCTTCCCGAAACCACCGGTGTCCCCTCGGGTGGCACGTCGAAGCGATAGAAGGCTACCGCCAGAGGCCGGCGATCTTGGCTGTCCTCTACCGTGTCGCGGGGTGCGCGGGCATAGCGGAATCGAATCTCCATGTTGTTCTCGCCCTCGACGAGCGAAAGCTCCAAGGGGTAACGGCTCCGACCGTCGCGGAGATGGAGGGGCGGTAGCTCACGCCCGTTGAGAGTGATGCCGAGGGCCTGGGCGGGCGCCCCCGGAAAACGGTGGGGTTGGCACTCGATCCAAGCGAGGCGTGAGCCGGCAAAGGAGCTGGTGAACTGGAAAGACGCCCTGTCACCGACCGCCCAGCGGAAGGTGTTGCCGTCGGGTGCCGTCTCCCCGAAGGACCAGCCCTCCCCCAAAAGAGGAAGAGCGGACGGCGAGCCGAACTCGACGAGAATGCCGTCCCACGCCTTCTCGGCCACCGGGGCTCGACCGGCGAGAGGGAGCGCCGTTTCGCCCTCGCGGGCCGGCCCCTGGCACGCCGGGAGCGCCGCCAGCAAGATGATGCAGGCGCGGTGGCCTCCGTGGGGTTTCACGACCTATCCGGCCCTCGCCCCAAGGACTCGGCGCGCCAGGCGGCCAGCGCGGCTTGCTGCACCTCTTTGAGCGGCACGCCCTTTCGAGAAGCGATGCGGCGGCAGTCCTCGAACTCCGGAGCCGCGTTCACGACGCGGCCGTTGCTCAATCCCAGCTTGACGGTGACCTTCCCGAAGGGGGTCGACACCCGAACCTGCTTGCGCTCGAGCACTTGTCTTTCGACCTCGCTGCACCTCAGGCCCAGCGTGGTGCTCTCTGCAAAGAGAATCTCCGCCATGTCTTGCCGCAGACGCACCGGCGCCAGAACGGTGACGTTCACTCCCGGCCGACTCTTCTTCATCTGCACCGGAGTGAGGAACACATCGAGAGCGCCCGCCGCCAGCAACCGCTCCAGAAGGTAACCGGCAACTTCCGGGCTCATGTCATCGAGGGTGGCCTCCATGACCAGCACGGTCTGCAACCCGCCCGAGCGCGCTTCCCCCAGGACCAAACGCAAAGCATTGGGCCGACCGTCTTGAGGATCCTTGCTTCCCAGTCCGTAGCCCACTTGCCTCATCGTCATGGCAGGCCATGGGCCGAACCGCCGCGCCAGACTGGTGACCAGGAGAGCCCCGGTGGGAGTGGTGCGCTCGAAGCTCGAGCCATCCGAGAATACCGGCGCGCCCTTCAGCAACAGAGCGGTCGCCGGCGCGGGAGCCGACATGGAGCCGTGCTCCATCTCGATCTCGCCTCCCCCTACGTTGATGGGAGAGCTTTCCACCGCTCCCACTCCGAGAAGCTCCAGGCCGACCAGCGTGCCCACCACGTCGATGAGAGTATCGAGGGAACCGAGCTCATGGAGATGGATGTCGTCGATTCGCTTTCCATGCACGCGGGCCTCCGCGGCGTAGATGCGCCGCAGCAGCTCCAGCGAGCGCTCTTTGATCCGAACGGAAAGCCGGCTCGCCTCGAGGATACCGGCAAACTCCGCCAAATGACGATGCCCGGGATCGTCGGGTGCCTGGACCCGAAAGTGTGTGCCCCGGATGCCCTGCCGCGACCCCTTGACCGCCTTCACTCGAAAGTGCCCGGCTTGCAGTTTCTCGAGCTCGGCAGTCAGTTTCTTGACGGGTAGTCCCAAATCGACGAGCGCTCCCAGAGTCATGTCGCCGCTGACTCCCGCCGAGCAATCGAAATAGAGGAGCCGCTCCGGCATGTCTCTAAAGAAGTCCTTTTTCCTTCAGGCTCGAGAATCGGCCTTGTCCGAGAATGACGTGATCGAGAACCTCGATTCCCATGATCCCCCCCGCCTGGCGGAGACGCCGCGTCAAGGACAGATCTTCCCGAGAGGGAGTGGGGTCACCCGAGGGATGATTATGAAACAGGATGAGGCCGGCCGCCTGAAGAGCCACCGCCTCTCGAAAGACTTCGCGGGGATGCACCAAGCTACCATTGAGGCTCCCGCGCGAGATCACCTGGAGCCGCTTCAGGCGGTTGCGCGTATCCAAGATGAGCAAACCGAACTCCTCCACCGGCTTGGCAGCGAATCGCGGCAAGAGGTATTTCCCCACCTCGCCCGGAGTTCGGAAGATGGGACGAGGCTCCGCGGGCTCGGTGAGCATCCGCCTTCCCAGCTCGAGGGCGGCCACCAACCGCGCGGCACGAGCCGCCTTCAATCCTCTCAGTCTTGCCAAACCGTCGGGAGACGACTGAGCCAGTCCCGCCAGCCCGCCGGCGGAAGAGAGAATCTCGTCGGCCAACTCCAGGGCGGAAAGACGTCGCGTCCCTGTTCCCAGAACCACCGCCAAGAGCTCGTTGGTCCCCAGCACGTCCGCCCCCCGAGCCAACAGCTTCTCCCGGGGACGATCCTCCGCCGGCAGAGCCCAGTTTCCCATCTCAAGCGCCGCCGGCGCGAACGACGAGCGCGGGGAGAAGCGAGGCCGATGGACCGAGGAGCGTTACGTCGGCCAGTCGACTCAAGGGCGTCTCTTCCTTGTTCACTTCGATGACCGCCGCCCCCGCTTGCTTGGCCACCAGGGGGAGAGACGCGGCTGGATACACCAGAGACGATGTGCCCACCACGAGAAGAACCTGGCTGCGGGACATGGCCTGAAGCGATCGAGTGAAGGGTTCTTGAGGTAGTACTTCTCCGAACCAAACCACATCGGGCCGTAGCAGGCTTCCGCAGTCGCAGCGCGGAGGAAGCTCGGGGAGCGGGGCCCGAAGGTCCTCGCCGTTATGCTGGCAGCTCGTACAGCGCAGACGCCAGATGTTGCCATGGAGCTCCTGAACGTTGAGACTACCGGCCCGGCGATGCAGCCCGTCGACGTTCTGCGTCACCAACGTGAAGTCGCTGACGCTTTGCTCGAGCTTCACCAGAGCCTTATGGCCAGCGTTGGGCAAACAACCCGCCAACCTCTGCCGCCGCCAGTCGTACCACTCCCAGCTCAACTTGGGATCCCGCGCGAAGGCCAAAGGGGTAGCGAGCTCTTCCGCCCGATACTTTCTCCACAAACCATCGGGTCCACGGAAGGTGGGTACCCCGCTCTCCGCGGAGATGCCCGCCCCGGTCAGCACGCTCACCCGCTCCGCACCCGCAATCCTCTCGGCGGCTCGCCGGAGGGCTTTCTCATCGTGTTGCACCGTCTGAGTTTATTCCACCGCCTCGGTCGAGGCAAAGGGTCCGTCAGGACCCCAGTCGGCCCCCATTGAAAGAAATCACCGAACCCCTCGCAAAGAGGGACGAAAAACGACGCCGGCCTCCGCCCTTGTTCTAAGGTGATGAACCACATACGATAGTGCTTGAATCTTTCCCACCGGCACTCGGGCGGGCGGTTAGCGCGGAAACATGGTCGTCGGGTTCATCGAGTCTCGAGCCGCGGTCACTCTCGTCGCTCTCATCCTGTTGGTTGCGGGCGCCTGCCGCCCGCGCCGCGGCATCGAAAAGGTGCTTCAGAGCGGGGCGGCTTCTGAGTTCAACCTCGTTCTTCTCACGCTCGACACCACCCGAGCCGATCATCTCGGCGCTTACGGTTACAAGGAGGCCGAAACTCCCGTTCTTGATAGACTCGCTCGCGAGGGGATTCGCTTCGCGGATGCGATATCTCCGGTGCCTTTGACACTGCCCGCACACGTCTCGATTCTCACCGGGCTCGATCCCCAGAACCATGGGGTCCGACACAACGGCCAATACCGGTTGGAGGCCTCGCACACCACGCTTGCGGAAGTCCTGAACGAGCAGGGTTACGAGACGGCGGCATTCGTATCCGCCTTCGTGCTCGACAGGCGGTACGGACTGGCGCAGGGCTTCGACCACTACGACGATCGGGTGGCGCCGGCCACAGGGCAAGCTTTGGGAGGGCTCGAAAGCGAGCGGTCGGCCGAGGAGGTGACCGAAGCGGCGCTGGACTGGTTGCGGTCCCGGGCCTCCGCCAAACCCTATTTTGTTTGGGTGCACTACTACGACCCGCATGCCGAGTATCGGCCGCCCGAAGCCTATGTGCGACGTTTTGGGGGAAAGCTCTACGATGGCGAGATCGCTTACGTGGACGCTCAAGTTGGGCGGCTGGTTGAAGCTCTCGGGGACGCCGGGAGCCGGACGCTCCTCTTGGTGGCCGGCGATCACGGCGAAGGCCTGGGAGAACACGGCGAGGAGCTTCACGGCCGTCTACTGTACGAGGCCACCCAACGCGTGCCGCTCATCATTTGGTCTCCACCCATTGTGCGCGGGCCGTACGTCGTCGATACCCTCGTTGCTGGGCTCGTCGATCTCTTTCCCACGGTGCTCGATCTCCTCGGGGTCGCCCCGACCGGACCCTACGACGGCGTGAGCCTCCTCGGCGCGCGGGAGTGGGCAGATCGGGCGCTCTATATGGAGACCCTGGCGCCTTACCTCGACAGTCGCTGGGCGCCTCTCCATGGGCTCCGGCGTCATCGGGACAAGTTCATCTCGGCTCCACGACCCGAGTACTATGACCTTGCTTCCGACATTGGAGAAGGAAGAAACCTCTACAACGGCCTCTCTGACGAAGCCCGAAAAGCGGTGACCGATCTCGAGAAAGAGCTGGCCGAGCGATTGAAAAACGCCCCTTCGGCGGAAGCCGTTGCGGAGGCGGCCGGCCAGCCGGACCCGGAAGCCTTGGCTAAGCTTCAGGCGCTCGGTTATCTAACCGGGCCGGGGCCGCACCGATCCCGGGGCGCCGCCACCGCTCTTCCGGACCCAAAGGACATGATGCCGGTGCAACGCTTGCTCTATGAAGCCCGCGGGCTTAGGCGCGCGGGAAGGTTGGGCGAGGCGCTTGCCAAAGCGCAGGAGGCGCTCCGCCGTGCGCCGAAGGACCTCGAGGTCCTTCAGGAGACGGGACTCGTTTACATCGAGATGGACCGGCTCGACGAAGCCGAGGAGGTCCTGTGGAAATACAGTGCCCTCCAACCGAATCCCAACATCAACATTCTGCTCTGCCAGATCCTCGCCCAAACGGGAAGGCCGCGCGAAGCCGAAGCCCTTATCCGGGAGGCGATGGCGCTCGAGCCCGACCACGGGGGAGTCCTCATTACCTATGGCGACTTCCTTGCCGAGCGCGGTCAGTATGAGCGGGCTTTCGAGCTATACGACCAGGCAAAGCGGGTCGACCCCTATCGGGCGACCGACGCGGTCGACCAGCGTGTCGCCGCACTGCGGCGGCGGATAAGCGGCGGTTAGCCGCCGGCTCGCTCCATCGAGTTTCCGCTCTTGTCACGCGAACTGGCGCACGCAGGAAAAAGGGCGGGCCAGAGGCCCGCCCTTCCTCAATGAAAAAGCCTGCCTAGAAGCTTACCTTTGCCATGAACTGGAAGGTGCGCGGAAAACCGCCTACCCCCGTGATCTGCCCGAAATTGGACGAGCCAACGATGCTCCTCGGCCCGTTCCAGTTGGGCTGGCTGAAAAGATTGATGAACTCGAAGCGCAGCAGAAGGCTTGCCCCGCCTCCCAGGCTCGTTTCCTTGTCGAAGGAGACGTCCCAGTTTAGAAGCGGGGGGGTTCGGTAATCGGAGAACGTCAAGGGTGCGTTCCCGAAGGTGGAGGAGGGAGCATCCTGGAAGGCGGCGGGGTTGAAGTAGTTGCTGACCTTGTCCTCGGTGCTCCCCGAGACACTCGGGTCGCCGACGATATTGGGGCGCTGGTGACTGAAGCCGAACTCACTTCCCAGATTATTGTTGCTCTGCGTGAAAGTCACCGGGAAGCCGCTGCGGATGATGGCCGCGACCGAGGCCGACCATCCACCCAAGATCCTCTCTGCCGCTCCGCCGCTCGGTGCCGGGAATCGATACATCCCGTTGATGTTCAGCCAGTGAGGCGAGTCGAGGGGGGATCGGGGAAGGGGATCTTCGTCGAGGTCGAAGGACCGGAACGCCTCTCTCCGCAGGTCAGAGACCCTGGTGTTGCCGTCGCTTCCCGTTCTGTACAGGATGTTGTCGCGAGTCCTGCTGTAGGTATAGTTTACTCGCGCTCCCCAGGTTCCCCCGAACTTCTTCTCGAGCTCCACCCGAACGGCATCGTAGCGCGACTTCCCGGCGCCAACGTGATGTGCCCAGAGGTCCAGGAACTGCGGGTAGGGCCGGAGGAGCTGGCCGCGAGCGATGGTCGGGGAGGCGGCGAGCGATCCGAACACGGGATTCCCGAAGAAGGGATTCCGGACCGGGTCGTTCAGGTCTGATCCCCGCGAGAGGTGCTGCGGATCGAGCTGGTTGATGTTCACGAAGCCGTCCGCGGACCCTCCGATCCAGAGATCGGTGCCCTTGCTTCCCAGGTAGCCAACCTTGATTGCCCAGGCCGTGCCCAGCTCTCGCTGGACATCAACCGACCACTGCTGGATGTAGGGCGAGGGGGCGAACTGGTCGTTGAAGTGGATGGTTGTGCCCGCCCCGGTCAGTAGACCGAGGCTGCTCCCGACCGGCTGGTCAATACCGGTGGGGTAGGGATCGGTGAGCGAGCCTTCCGAACCGGAGCCTTGCGAGGCAGGATTGATTCCGTCGAAGCTCGCAGTGTACGGCGTGACGGCGGTGAACCCCCGGGTTCCGAAGGTAGTCTCCCCGGGGTTGGGATACTGATGGGGGGCCCAGAAGATCCCGTAGCCCCCGCGGAGTACGGTTCTGTCATTGAAAGCATAGACGAACCCGCCGCGCGGTCCGAGCTTCACCGACTTAGGGTCGGACTGGGTGGTCGAGGCTCCGTTCGTGCCCGGATAGATGAGTCCGCCACGAAGGTCGAACCCGGGAACCTGAACCGGGAAGGGTGCGTTGCGGTCGAATCCGACGGTGAACCGGTCCTCCTTCTCGGCCAGGCCGTCTTCGTGCTCGATCCGCAGACCCAGGTTCAGCACAAGCTTGTCGCCGAACCGCCAGTCATCCTGAATGTACCCGCCATAGTAGTTGATGAACACGTCGGTCGGCGTGGCCTTTACGGCGCTACCACTGTCTGGAAACCCGAGGAGCACAGACGCGAAAGCGTCCCCCGACCCCGCTGCCGGGTTCAGAGGATCGGGGCCGTTGGTAAAACCGGGGGTGAAGTGGAACTCGGCGCCGTATCCGGGCAGAAACGTGTCGACTCCAATCCTCCGGTACTGGGCGCCCACCTTTATCGTATGGCTGCCAACGAACTTAGAATAAGTGCCGCTCAGCTCTTGCGATTTCCAGACGACGTCCGTATTCTGCCAGCTTCCGTGAGTGGCATCGACGAGCTCGTTGGCGGTCTCCCCATAGCCTTCGACCGTGATGTAGGGGAAGCGGTTTACGTCCTGGAGAGCCTGGATGGATCTCTCTGAGAAAGGAAGCTCTGAAATGTCGAACTCTGGCGATAAGAAGCTGTCGCCGAACCGCGTGTAGCCGTAACGGAAGGTCATCACCGAGCTTTCGCTCGCCACGTTGGTGAGGTTGATGGCCAGCACGTTCACATCGCGGAAGAGCACCGAGGCGCCGGTGTCGAACGAGGGGACCTCCCCTCCCTGGATAGCGGCATAGAACTTGTTCGCCGGCTCTTGGGACTTGTAGTACATGTAGGTTCCGGAGATCTGCAAGTTGTCGCTGAAGCGATGGTCAATCTTGAAGGTGGGTTCGTTGGCAGTGTTGTTCAAGAGCGCCGTGGCATTGGTCGGACCCTCGCCTATCCCCAACAAGAGCTCCATCAGTTCCTGACCGACCGGATCCATGCGATCGGCAGGGATGACGCCGCCCGGAAAGGGTTGCCGGGCCCCGGTCGCAGGGTTGAAGGTCAGCGGATCGTAGATGGTTCGCCCCGTCCCCGAGAAGTCGCCGTTCAACATCGCCCGGGTGGGAAGGATCACCACCGCGTTTCGGGTGTCGGTGTTCTTGTAGCCCTCGTAGCTAGCCCAGAAGAAGGTCTTGTCCTCCACAATGGGGCCGCCCCCGGCGAAGCTCCAAAGGTTGTAGGGCGCCTCGGGCGCTTCCCCGGAGCCGCCCTGCTCTGCCTGCTCGAAGAAGAGCAGGCCCCGTCCAAACTGTGGGCGGGTCTGCCAGAGTCCACTGCCTGCCCAGTTGTTGCTCCCGCTCCGGTGAAGAACGTTGAACACACCCCCACCGGTCCGACCCATCTCGGAGTCGTAGGTGTTCACCTGGACCTTCATCTCTTCGACGGCGTCGTTGTTCGGGATGACCACCGCCCGGTTTCGCATGTCGGTGATGGCAACGCCGTCGACCGTGTAGTTATTGCCCCGTAGAGGCCCACCGGCGAGGGAGAGAAGCGAGGAGTTGGTCTGGTCTTGTTTGCGGACGAACACCGGGTCGCCGACGTGAATCACGTTCGGTGTGGTGACCGAGTAAATGAAGACATTCCGTCCCGGTGAGGGCAAAATGTCGAGCTGCGCCTTATTGATCTCGGAGGCCACCGAGGCCGTCGCGGTCTCGATAACTGGACTCTCACCCGTCACCGTGATCGCTTCGGCGATGCCTCCGACTTCCATGCTTACGTCGATCACGTGAAACGTTTGGACACCGACAATGATTTCAGTCAGCTCCTTGGTCGTGAATCCGGACAGCACGACGGTGAGTGTGTAAGTACCGGGGGGCAGCTGGCTGAAAACGTAATCGCCCCGCTCGTTGGTAACCGTGTGACGCCTGAGGCCTGTTGCCGGGTTGACCAATGTCAGCTCGGCCCCCGGAATCACCGCACCCCCTGTGTCGCGCACCACCCCTCGAACTCCACCTTGGTAAGTCTGGGCGACAGACTCAGCAGAGGTTGCGCAAAGAAACAGAGCGCAAATCAAGGCAATACTAAGCGCTACTTTCATACGCTTCTACCTCCGTAACGTGGAAGCCCTTGGCTTGGGTCGAACCAACCGTCTGATACCGGCAAGGCTCCGAAACACGGGCCGATTCTCATGAACATGGGCGCGAGGCCGTTTTCAAAATGGAGTGAGCTGAGACACGACCCCACCCGAGGCGGATTCTGTTGTTATCGAAGGCGAGAAGCAAAGGAACACCGGCCCTTTTGCGGGGAGCATAGTGTCACTCCCGCCACCTGTCAAGCTCTATTGCGCGTCGATCCATGGAACTGGATCCAACGCCCCCGGAACCGCAACATCAAACCGCGCGAGGCGTTTCTTCCGCAACCCTCCCCGCTCTATAATCATGCCGGTCACGAACAGTGGACACGTGGGAGAGAAGCGTATGAAGAGCAGGGTCAGGGCGCGATTCCGCCTCACGATCTTTGCTTTGGCCCTCGGGACAGCATGGGGGGCGGAGGCCCAGAGAGCCGTCGTCCGGGGTAGGGTGGTCGAAGAGAACGGAAAGCCGCTCGAAGGAGTCCAAATTCTCATCGAGCTGCTGGAAAGCTCGGCGCGAAAGTACACCGGCACAAGCAAGGCCAACGGCGATTTCGTTCGGGTCGGGCTCGTCACCGGTACGTATCGGATCACCTGCTCCAAGGAGGGATTCGTGCCGGCAATTCTGGATGTCCCGGTGAAGGGAACGGACAACGTGGACGTGGGCAACGTCATTCTCACGAAGGTTCCGGAGGGATTCGTCACCGAGGAGCAGCGCGCGGAGGCACAAAAGCACCTGGAAGCCGCTATGAGCTCCTCCGACCAGGCCAACTATCAGACCACCATTGAATCGCTCAAGAAGTTTCTGGAGACCGTTCCCGACTCACCGGAAGCTCACTTCAGCCTCGCCGTCGCATACGAGAAGCTCGGAGATCGGGACAACGCGCTCACCTATTATCAGAAGGCGACCGAGCTAAAGCCCGACTTCTACGAAGCCTATGTGGCAATGGGTGAGATTTACGGCGCCGGCAAGGAGTGGCAGGCGGGTGCCGAGCTGTTGCAGAAAGCGCTCAAGCTTCGCCCGGGTGAACGGCAAGTTCTCTTTAACTGGGGGGCCTACTCCGCTAACGCCGGCGATTTAGTGACCGCGCAGCAGGCCTTCGAGAAGCTGGTTCAACTGGATCCGCAGCACGCGCTGGCCCACTATCAGCTGGGGGTGACGTTTCTCGGTCAGGGGAAAAATGAGGCCGCCATCCGCCATTTCGAGCAATATCTCGAAATCGAGCCCGATGGCGAGCGAGCGGTTACCGCCAAAGAAATCCTCGGCCAAATCAGGCCAAATCAGAAAGACTAGGCCATTCGAACCGGCATTCCTCGACGCACCTTCCGATCACTCCCTCTGAGAATAACCCCAAGGTTCGACCGGGTCGGAGTAAGCTAGGGGTCCTTGCTGAAAGAGGCCAGTCGCTGCCTGACTGCCTCCTGCGCGGGGTTCAACTCGAGCGAGCGCTCGAAGAGCTTTCGCGCCTCTTCCCATTCCCCGAGCTTTTGGTAGCTGTCCCCCAGTGTATTGAGCAAGGGAGCGTCCGGAGCCCGCAGGCTGATGAAATGCTCCAGGTAGCCAACCGCTTCCGCGAAGTCGCCCTGAAAGTAGTAGGCATAGCCCAGCCCCTCGACCACTTCGGGCTCGTCCGCATAGGTGTCTTTCAGTGGCAACAGCAGCTCGAGAGCCTCCGCAGGCTTCTGCAAGAGGATTAAGACGTAAGCCAGCTTCCATTGCGCCTGGGGCAGTCGCGGATTGCCCGCGGCAACGGCTTCCGAGAAAGCCGCCTCCGCCTCGGCGATGCGACCCAGGGCCAGGTATTGCTGTCCCTCTGCCAGGTCGAGCAATCCCGGGGTCTCGGCATTAAAACTGTGCCGATAGACGAAACCGGCCCGTGGTATGGAGGCGCGTGGCGAAACGGTCAGGTCGGCGGTCCGCTCCGCCACCACATTGCCGGAGGGGTCCAAGAGCTCCGCCTGCAATGGGTAGGTTCCGCCGGCGAGCCCAACGAGGGGGAACGCTTCGATGGCCGGAGCCCCGCCGTAGGCGCCGACTCGAACGACGCGCTGGGACAGTTTTTCCAACCCGGCCCAAAGAGTCCATCGTATTTCCTGGTCAGGACGAGCTTTCGGCGCCTGAAGAAAAACCCAAGCCGTCTCGCCCGAGGCAAAAATACCGTCGACGGCAGGGTAGAGGAGTTGGTTGCCCATCTGAAACGAACGATGTTCTTCTTCGGTACCGGCGGTAATCTCTCGCTTGTAACCGAGAAGGATCGGACTCAAGGAAGGATGGCCGGCCACCGGCTCGACCTGCAGGTCTTTTTCCGAGGCGGTGAATTGCTTGGTGGCGCGATTCCGGAGGATCCAACTTACTCGATACTCGCCCGGCACGAGCGGGAAGTCATCGTGGTAGGCAAAAGGGGCACCCCGTACTTGTTCCATTCGGGTCTGGCTCAGCTCAAGGTAAGAACTATTCTCGTAAGAAGCGACCAGGGTGCCGTTCCGATCCCGGATCTCCATGCTGAGATCGAGAGTGGTGTAAAACCTGGCTTGCTCCCTATCCGCCTGCAGAGTGAAATACTGCGGATCGAGCTCCACGCTGAAGTGAAAAAAGGGCGTGTCCCGCGGTCCGACGAGTACCGCGAACTGCTGCCGGCTCGGCACGTACCGAAAGGAGTACTCCGCCGACACCTTCTCCTTGTAGCGTAGGTAGGCGTCCAGATAGTCGGTGCGGAGCCGGCGCAAGGGCGACTCGCTGATGATGGCGAGCTGCGCGTCGACCCCGATCGAGGGCCGCGCCTGCTGCAACAGAGGCTGCCGGGTGCTACGGCCGGAGAGAAAGCTCCCGACCGGCTCGGTCAGGTCGACCGTCAAGCTCGCTCGCGCCAGGTCCATCGAGACGATCTCGAGCGCGTCCACGGCGATGTTCTGATTCGTTCGAAAGTACTCTCCGGCCCGAAGAAGAGCTTCCGGTCCGTTCGCCAAAGGATGGTAGAGCTTGTACTCACCTATGTCGTTGTCCTTGAAAAAGAGCAAGTTGAACCGCGGCGGCATTCCCAGGCTGGTGTCGCCTTGGTAGAACCATATCTCGCAGGTGACGACTTCGTTCAATCCGTCGTAGCGCTGGGTCTCCTGCGGTTGTCCCAGAATGATGTAGTAGCGACCGCGGTCGGTCTTCCACCCGGGCCGGGGCGAATCTCGGCCGAGCACGCGGTTCGCGTAGTCGATTCGCCTATAGTGCTCTATCTTGAACTCGTTCGCGGGCGTAGCCGGATCGGGATCGCGTCTTTCCCAAAAAACCTCGATGAAGCGGTTTCTGTCTTCGACCGTGTCGAGCAACAGGAAGACCTCCCGCTCCCGTTTCGCGATGATGTAGGCGACGTCTTCTTCAAGCCACTTGCCATGCTCGTCGGTGAGCTTCTCCAGTCCTTCCTCGGCGAACGAAGGACCGGCAAAAAAAAGAACCGCGATGAACAGCCGAGTGGTCGCCGTGCCTTTCATATTCCTGAGCCTCTGTTAATAATTAAATTAAGAAAGCCACAGGCCCACGATCTTACATACGACAGACAGAATGGGGCAAGCGGGCCGGTTAGAGAAAGCGCTCCCGGTGGCCGACGAAGCGCTCCTGTCGAAGTCGCCCGGTTCAGCATGCGCCTCACGCTTCAGTGGGTGATCGGCTTGCCCTGACCTTTCTTGAGAACGATGCTTTGATTGAGGGGCACTGCCGGGAAAACCTCCCGACTTCCGTCGGGCCAGAGTACTT
>Ga0209619_10000769_pt1 | contig 23030 bp, 17 predicted proteins | sample Rifsed16ft3_FD_184011 | JGI IMG/M metagenome (GOLD analysis project Ga0209619, IMG submission 184011) | Soil microbial communities from Rifle, Colorado, USA - sediment 16ft 3 (version 2) | ecosystem: Environmental > Terrestrial > Deep subsurface > Rock core/Sediment | place: Rifle, Colorado... | reverse complement strand
TTAAACATATCTTTGTAAAAATCAGCTACGGTTTGTATACATATGTTAAAAGTTTTCTCTGCTTGATTCATATAGCGGCCAAAGCCCTTGATATCTCCTGTAAGCAAATGGGTTGCAGAACACTCAACTGCTGCCTGGAATATTGGCCTGTCTTTCATATTGAGTCCATCCGGACAAGTATGATCGGAATAGTGTCTGACCAGGTTAATATGCTTGATGATCCGAACAAGCCCGGTCATGGACTCGGGATATTTTATTTCGATATTGCGTACTGCTTCTTCAACCGCATAGACACTGGTATACAGATCCCAGTATCCCTTCATACCAGGATCTATAAGTAGAGCTGCCTTGCCCTCGGGATTATGTGCTGCCGTGAATAGTACGTTGGCATCCAGAAATATCCGTTTCAAACTTATTTTTCCAGGTTTTGAATTATGCGTGCACGTTCACGTTCGGTTAATTGGTCAGCTTTGTCCCATTCTGCTATTTGGTCATCACTGTAGATATCCAGCTCCATTATCGCTGCCGGTTTGAGTAATAACTCGTTATTCCGCTCTTCTATAATCAAGGCACTACCGCCTTTTATTCCATATTTTTTACGTATAGTGGCTGGAAGCGTTATCTGACCGCGTTCAGATACAATAAGTGTGTCGGACATGAGTATATTTCATTTGTGTCGAAAGTAAGGCTAAGAATAGAAGATTTTCCGAATTTCTGCAAATCAGTAATTCATTAAAAATAAGGGGATTTGCTTCATAATGCGTTTTTTATTGAAACATGGTGTTAAGGAAACAATGATATTGCCACTGTCTTTCAGATGCTCGCAATGACAACTTTCACCCCGCTCTAATACTCCCTGATTGTACTTATCGCCCCACGCAATAATAATCAAACCCCGCCTTGGTCATTTGTTCACGCTCATACACATTACGCAAATCCAGGAACACATTTCCCTTCATAATTCCCCTGATATGTTCAAGGTCAAGCCCCCGATATGCATTCCATTCCGTCAACAGAATAACCGCATCAACACCCTTTATTGTGTCATAAATATCATCAAAATATTCAATCGAATCCGGCAGCAGGGATTTCGCTTCCCTCATGCCCTGTGGATCATGTGCCCGGACAAGTGCGCCATTCTCCAGCAGTTTCGGCAGAATTGTCAGCGCCGGGGCTTCACGCATATCATCTGTCTCGGGTTTGAACGTCAATCCCAATATTGCCAGTTTTTTTCCTGCTTCACTGCCACCAAATGCATCACGTATTTTGGTCACCATACGCAGCTTCTGTGCTTCATTGACTTCAATCACAGCTTCAACAATCTGGCTGGACACACCATGTTCATGTGCGATCCTCACCAATGCCCTGGTATCCTTTGGAAAGCACGATCCGCCAAACCCCGGACCCGGATGCAGGAATTTACGGCTTATTCTACCATCCAGCCCCATGCCTTTTGAGACAGCATGTACATCCGCCCCGGCAGCCTCACACAGCGCGGAGATTTCATTGATAAAACTGATCTTGGTGGCAAGAAATGCATTCGATGCATATTTGATTAACTCGGCTGTTTCCAGCGTGGTTAAAAGAATTGGTGTCTCGATCAGGTTAAGCGGGCGGTAAAGTTGTTTCAATAAATTACCCGCACGTTCATTTTCTACTCCAATAACAACCCGATCAGGCCGCATGAAATCTGATATGGCGGCCCCTTCCCTTAAAAACTCGGGATTGGAAGCCACATCAAAATCTGCCTGTGGATTCGTCTCTGCAATTATTCTTTTGACGTTCCTTGCCGTACCGACAGGTACGGTAGATTTATCAACTATAACGGTATAGCCGGATAAATACGGCGCAATATCTTTGGCCGCCTGGTAAACATAGGTCAAATCTGCATGCCCGTCACCATGCCGTGTTGGGGTGCCAACTGCGATGAATATTAAATCCGCATCACCAATGATTGCTGAATATTCGGAAGTAAATGTCAGGTATCCCTGTTGCCTGTTTTTTTCTACCAGAGCGTCGAGGCCGGGTTCATAAATGGGGATAATTCCTTTATTTAATGCTTCACTTTTTGTCCTGTCTGTATCGATGCAAGTTACACTATTACCAAATTCCGAAAAACATGCGCCGGATACCAGGCCTACATAACCGCTTCCAATCATGATTACATTCATTTGATTATATTCTCTAACAAAACAAATTCTGACTGTATTACTGTAATATGCATTTTATCCTCGCCCTTAATTGCATAGGATTAATTATATCCCCTCTCCCCTTGCGGGAGAGGGTTAGGGTGAGGGTGATTTGATCTTTTCACCCCCTCCCTGCCTCGGCTTTGGCTCCTGCGTCACTCTATCTCCTCCATCCATGGAGTCGTCCCCCATCAAGAGGGAGGTGTTCTTTATTTTACTTCTCCCTTCAAAAGGGAGATTTGATACATGATTTCTGAAGATCGCAGATGGATACACTAGAGTCTTTGAAGAATTATATTGTCCGGTTTGGAATTCCTGGGAAGTAACGACTTAACATCAAAAACAATACCTTGATTACCACGTAACAATCCCGAGATTAAATCCCAACCGCCATCAACAAATTCCATATGCGGAACTGCCAGGATCACAGCATCTGATTTGACCAGTTCGTCCCTGGTACAGAGATTCAACTGGTGTTCTTTGTATACTTCAGCCTTGTCTGCAAGCGGATCATAGACCTGTACATTAACATCAAATGATTGAAGCTCCTTCACTATATCAATTACCCTGGTGTTTCTGATGTCCGATATATTTTCCTTGAAAGTAAATCCAAGGATTGTCACACAAGAATTTTTTACTACCATTCCTGTTTTTATCATCTGCTTCACTATCATTCTCGCAACATACAAACCCATTGCATCATTAATACTACGGCCGGAGAGAATGACCCTGGGCGAATATCCGGCCTGTATTGCCTTATGCGTGAGATAATAGGGATCAACACCAATACAGTGCCCCCCTACCAGACCCGGTTGAAATTTAAGAAAATTCCATTTTGTACCTGCCGCTTCAAGCACATCCGACGTATCAATTTGCAATCTTTCAAAGATCAGTGACAATTCATTCATCAAGGCGATGTTGATGTCCCTTTGTGTATTTTCAATCACCTTTGCGGCTTCAGCTATTTTAATGCTCTGCACCCGGTGTGTGCCTGCCTTTACAATCGCCCCATAGGTTTCTGCAATCAGATCTAAGGTTTCTTCGTCCTGTGCAGATACGATTTTTACCGTATTTTCCAGGGTATGCTGTTGATCACCGGGATTAATCCTTTCCGGAGAGTATCCAACAAAAAAATCCCTGCCACATTTCAGTCCGGATACCTGTTCCAGAATCGGGACACATTCTTCTTCAGTAAGACCCGGGTAAACCGTGGATTCATATACGATGATGTCATCGTTCTTCAGATTTTCGGCAACTGCGCGTGTAGCCGAGAATACCATTTCCAGATCAGGTTCCCTGCTGGCATTGATTGGCGTGGGCACTGCTATGATATGGAAGCTGGCCTTTCCCAGATCAGATGGATTAGCCGTAAATAACAGTTTTTTCTGTTTCAACTCTTCGGCTTGCATGACGACACCATGCTTGTCGAAACCATTATTCAAATTAATAATATGCTGACCGTTCGTGTCAAAGCCGACAACCCTGGTATGTTTCGCAAATGCTACTGCCAGTGGCAAGCCCACATAACCGAGGCCAATAACCGATATAGATCTCAATTTATTCATTGGCCGGTTCCATAATATTCCTTGTACCATTTCACAAATTTCTCCAATCCTGTTTCAACATTGGTATGCGGGGCATACCCCAGATCGGAAACTGCATTCTCTATGTTTGCACAGGTGTCTGGCATGTCACCTGGCTGCATAGGCAACATATTGATGACCGCTTTCTTGCCAATTAATTTTTCTAAAATGGAAATATAATACATCAATTTTGTTGATGTATTATTGCCGAGATTATAAAGATGATAATTTTCAGAAGGGAGTTTATCCAATGCCTTTATTACACCGTCTGCAATGTCATCGATATAGGTAAAATCACGGCTGTGATGGCCGTTATTGTATACATCGATCGGTAATTGATTAATGATATTTTTGGTAAATTTGAAATAAGACATATCAGGCCTTCCCCATGGTCCATAAACAGTAAAAAATCTCAGCCCGGTTGCCGGAATATCAAACAAGCGGCTGTAAGTATAGGCCATTAATTCATTCGCCCGTTTACAGGCACCGTATAACGAGACAGGTTTATCAACACGATCATCTACAGAAAACGGGATTTCAGTATTATCGCCATATACCGAACTTGTGGAAGCATAGACCAGATGTCCTGAGTTATGGTGCCGGCAAACTTCAAGTATATTAACAAAACCGAGAATATTGGATTGTGCAACCGCCTCAGGATTAATTAATGAATAACGGACTCCTGCCTGGGCAGCGAGATGGACAACACGGGAAGGTTTGTAAACACGGAACAAATCATTGAGTGCATCCTTGTCAACAATATCAATTTTTTTAAAGGTAAAACCAGAATGGGATTGAAGTTGCGCAAGGCGGGCCTGTTTCAGCGCAACATCATAATAATCATTGAGATTATCCAGCCCTATAATTTCATCGCCCCGATGGAGCAATAATTTTGCAACGTAAAATCCAATAAAACCGGCGGCACCGGTAACCAGTATTTTCATCTGATGAAATTCTGTTTAAGTGATTTCCAGACCTGGATTTCCCCTGACAAAGTATACTTTAATCCCATACAGGATGACATGAATTGCAACCGTACAATTTTTAACAACAGGGTTTACTCTGTTGTATACGAGCACCTGATCCAAATCCGTGCGGAAAACATACAATAATAAAGAGGCTTTATGCCTCATTTTTTATTTATATGGCGTCCCCAAGGGGATTACTCGGCTCATCCCTGAGCCTCGCCCCTTCAGGGCCAGTGTCGCTGCGCTCCCCTGTTCAAAATCGTTGACATATACCTTCCCTGGTATATGCCCTAAGGGCACACTGCGTGTGTCCAATTCCTTTCCCGAAGGAATTGTCCTGGCGATTTTGTCAAACGCGGGTTCTAATCCAAATCCGTGCAAACATCATACAAATAAAAAAGGGGCACAAGGTCCCTTTTTTATTTGTATGGCGTCCCCAAGGGGATTCGAACCCCTGTTGCCGCCGTGAAAGGGTTTTTTACCACTTTATGAATCAGTAAGTTACAAAGGATTGTCCGGTTTCTGTCCGGTATTAAATTGTTTTTTCTCTTATTTAATAGCTTTATGAGTGATTTTCTTTTTAGACTTTCGTTTTTTCTTAATTGATGTTTTTTTCTTTATTTGATTCTTATCTGTTATTTGTGAAAATGGCATTGTGTTCTGTGTTTTATAAGTTCTGATACCAATATCATGTATGCACTTATCCACCCTTTCACTTACCCACATAAAAATCTGATTTATGACCGCACTACCTTGTTTTTCAAAAGCCAATGATGCTTCTTTTTTATTGTTCCCTTTTCCATAAATTGCTTTGGCAACAATATTAATTATAAAGGCTCTTTTCTTTAATATTATTTTTCCATTTTTATCACTTTCAAAACCTTCTAGTTTAATATCAAATATAACAATAAAATCTGCTTTTGAATTTTTTTCATCAGTATTTATTTTTATTGTGGATGCAATACCACCTTTAGATCTATTAAAATCATCTATATAAGTATCTAAGGATAATTTTTTTAAGAAAATTTCCTCTAATGTTTCTGCAAGGACGTAATTTTCCATCCATTCTCCTTAGTGCTAGCCCAAGTACCTTGATCATCTTCTAGTTCTAAATAACCAGGTTCTTTTGTTGAATCTTTATGAATATGTAAATGTGTAACGGTTTGGTTTGAACTGCCTGCTAAAAAATTATTAATACAATTTTTTATTAGTTCATTTAATGTCATTCCGAGTTCATTAGCTTTTATCACAGCTAATTTATGTTGTTCACATCCTATACGTATATTAAAAGAACCATTGAAAGATTTTTGTGGTTCTTTCCCGACGCTCTTACATGTTTCAATATAATCATCCACTGCTTCCTTAAAAGCATTATAAATTCCATTAGGTGTGTCTGATTGATAAGAAACCAAATCATCAATAAATAATATTTTTCCGTGAACAATATTTTCCTCCAGAGAGACTTCAACAGATCCGTGATAATTTTTATATTGAATTGTACGATTAGTTTTCATTGATACAACCTTGTTCAACAAGTTTTTCTATTAATATATCTATAACGTATAATTGTACTATGTTATGAGGATGTGGTTTATGGAGAGATATAATGTCATTATTATTTTCATTGTGAAACTTTACCCTGGCTCCACTGCCTTGAAGCTCTCTATAGCCACAACGACTTAACAAAGTTTTAACCTCATTCCATGTAAAATCTTTAGGACGATTTAATAACCTGTTAATTAATTTATCTTTCTTAGACAATTCACTTTAATCCATAGTTTAATACAATTGCAACTATATTTTAGTTGCATAATATAATACATAGTTACCGCCATACTAGGGCGACATAATAAATGTATGTACTTGAATTGTCGCTAATTTACGAATTTACTGTCCGGTTTTTGTCCGGTCACCGTGGCCAAATATGGCTAAATATGGCTAAATGTGAGCAGGTACAACCGCCGAAAGTGGCGTCCCCAAGGGGATTCGAACCCCTGTTGCCGCCGTGAAAGGGCAGTGTCCTAGGCCTCTAGACGATGGGGACAGGAAAACAGTGATTGGTAACTGGTTATAACCCAATTTACCTATCTGATTCTAATCACGAATCACGAATTACCAGTCACTTTATTTTGGTGGAGCCAGGCGGGATCGAACCGCCGACCTCTTGCATGCCATGCAAGCGCTCTCCCAGCTGAGCTATGGCCCCAATAATTTACCGGGAATCTCAATATCAAAAATATTAATGCAAATTCTTACTGCCCAGCTCAGCCATCGAGGCCCCACTGGGCAGTGCTCTCCCAGTTCCATCCTTTGATTCGTAAACGGTGCATCCCTGCACCACTTTTGAGCTATGGCCCCTACACTTCAGTTACAAGTTACAAGTGTAAAGTTATAAGTGAAATAACCACTAATCAGCTAATTCACTAATTTATGGTGTCCGGGAATATGCTTCCAAACACCGTGACAAGTTACCAGTATAAAGTTAAAAGGGAAAACCCTGAATACAAAATAATCGAATTCACTACATATCAGTATCCACCAATCACCAGCCGCTCCTGCGCATCCTGCGCTCGCGGCATACCGTACATCCTGTACATAAATCACCAATCACCAGTCACCAGCCGCTCCTGCGCATCCTGCGCTCGCGGCATACCGTACATCCTGTACATAAATCACCAGTCACCAGCAAAGGCGGGAAATTTACGCTAGCCCCCTCGTCCTGTCAAGCCGGGTTATGATCATGGATGTATTTGATTGCACGGATAATTCTGGCCAGTGTCTTGTCCCGTCCCAGGAGTTCCAGAGTGACATCAATGGAAGGTGAGATGGCATTACCGCAGAGCGCTACACGTAATGGCTGGGCGACTTTACCGAGTTTTAATTCCAGAGAGTCTGCAACAGCTTTGACTGCTTCGTGCAATACCGGTGCTGACCATCCCACCACACTCTCCAGATGATTTTTTAATGCTTCCAAAACAGCGGCTGCTTCGTTTGTAAGATGTTTGGCTGCTGCCTGCGGGTCGTAGTGATCAAATTTCCTGAAAAATATCTGACTGTCTGCAGCCATAAGTTTGAGCGTGGTACAGCGTTCACGTTGCACCTCTATCAAACGTGCCAGATCGGGCCCGGCATCCGGATCAATATCGATGGCCCTGAGTTGAGCACTCAATGGTTCCACAAGAGACTCGATTGGGCTGGACTTCAGATAATGCTGGTTCAGCCAAAGTAATTTATCCGGATTCACTGCAGCGGCAGATTTATTGACATTCTCGATATCAAAATTCTGGATCATCTCGTCCACACTGAAGATTTCCTGATCACCGTGTGACCAACCCAGCCGGACCAGATAATTGAGCAATGCCTGCGGCAGATAGCCTTGTTCCCTGTACTCAAGCACACTGACAGCACCATGACGTTTTGAAAGGCGTTTGCCATCCTCTCCCAAAATCAACGGTACATGCGCATATACCGGTGCTGTTTGCCCAAGGGTACTGAATATATTCATTTGCCGGGGCGTATTATTCAGATGATCGTCCCCGCGTATAACGTGTGTAATCCGCATATCGACATCATCAACAACCACGGTCAGATTGTATGTAGGAGTGCCATCCGATCGGGCAATGATCAAATCATCAAGCTCATGATTTTGATAGACCACCCGGCCCTGTATGCAGTCATTAATAATGACCTCACCTTCAAGGGGATTTTTGAACCTGACAACCGGATTTATATCGTCTGGTGGATTTTCGACACCATGCCTGCATCGACCGTTATAGCGCGGCTTTTCACCCCGTGCCATGGCGGTCTCACGCATTATTTCAAGTTCCGCCTTGCTGCAATAACAATAATAAGCATGGTCCTCATCGATCAATTGCTGGATTATTTCCTTATAACGATCATATCGTCTGGACTGGTAAAACGGGCCTTCATCATAATCCAGACCCAGCCATTGCATTCCCTCAAGTATGATCTGTATGGCTTCATCCGTGGAACGCTCACGATCCGTATCTTCGATCCGCAAAATAAATTGACCACCGCGTTTCCTGGCATACAGCCATGAAAACAATGCAGTGCGCACACCGCCAATGTGGAGATATCCGGTCGGGCTTGGAGCAAAACGGGTTCGGACGACTTCAGTCATAAGTTACAAGTCACAAGTTATAATGTTTGTATGAATATACTTTTTCTGTCATTTCGACCGTAGGGAGAAATCTCATAGTAATATGATTTTTGTAAGTTTTTGGTAACAGATTTCTCGTTTCACTCGAAATGACAACAGATTGAAGTTTACATACTTTATGAAGTCTGGTGTATTATTCTTTCTACATTTTAAACCCAGTACTTGTAACTTATAACTTATAACTTGTTACTTGTCACTGTAGTTACGGGCGATTAGCTCAGCGGTAGAGCACTGTCCTCACACGACAGGGGTCGCTGGTTCAAACCCAGCATCGCCCACCAATTATTTTGACCATTATTGGAATTGAAGAATTTCCAAAGAATATATTTATGTTACTTAACTCATTCTTCAGAAGATATTTCTTTAAAAACCTGTATATTTGCCAATAAATTCTTTTCAGTAAATATAAATTGCTTACATGAACAAAGAGCCTTCACAACATATTGATATAGCGCCATTATTGGCAACGGCAACACGCCATCATAAGGCTGGAAGATTAGCTGAAGCCGAGGCAATGTATCAGGAAATTCTGAAAAAATATCCGGATCAACCTGATGCACTCCAGTTTCTGGGGTTAATAGCACATAATAAAAATGATTCACAAACGGCCATTAATTTATTTCGCAAGGCCATATCCATCAACCCTTTCTCCATAGATTACTATGTCAACCTGGGCACAATCTACAAACAACTTGGCCGGTTAAGAGATGCGCTGGAGTGTTATCAGACGGCGCTGCAACTTCAACCGGATAACGCTGAGACATATAACAACCTGGGAAATATTTACAAGGAACAGGGAAGAATGGAATTAGCCAAAGAAGCTTTCGAAAAGGCCATATCAATTAAGCCAGGATTCAGCAGGGCATTGAATAATATCGGGTTGACATTTCAATCTGACAATCACCTTGATGATGCCGAGAAATATTATAGAAAAGCCCTGAATGCCGAACCTGAGTATGTAGAGGCCCACAACAATCTTGGCAATGTTTTAATGGCGACGGGAAAACCTGAGGAAGCTACCGAATGTTTTCAGACCGCATTAAAGCTTAGTCCTAATTATCTGCAAGCGCATTTCAACCTGGGCAATTTGTATGCTTCCCGGGGAAATTTCAAAGATGCAGAAACATATTATCGAAATTCCTTGAATATCAAGCAAGACTTCTTTGATGCTCTTTTTAATCTGGGCAGAATATTACACCGGTATGGAAATCTCGAGGAAGCACTCGAATTGCTGCTCAAGGCCCAAACACTAAGACCACAGAGTCCCGCAATCTACCATCAGACAGGCCAGGTATTATATGATTTGAATCGTCATAACGAGGCCATTGATTCATACAATAAAGCCATACGTTTGAAACCGGATTTTGCCGACGCTTATTATAACCAGGGAAATGCATATTACGGCGTGCGCCGTTACCAGGATGCGGTTACTGCATTTCAAAAAGCGATTGAATTAAAACCACAGTTCAGCGAGGCATACAACAACCTGGGCAACGTTTACACAGAAATGGGAAAGATCGACGATGGTGAATCCGCTCTCCGGAAAGCACTGGAGCTCAGGCCCGAATATGACGCGGCCTATAATAACCTGGGTAACATCTACAAGCAGAGAGGCAAAAGCAAAGAGGCTATTGAGTGTTATAACAAGGCGTTGTCAATTACCCCTGATTATCCGGAAGCACACAGGCACCTGGCCCTTACCACAAAATACAAACCAAATAATTTAAAACATGCTGAACAAATCAAGTCCGCTTTAAAAAAGGAAAATCTGTCTGACCGGGAAATGATGCATCTGCACTTTGCCCTGGGGAAAATATATGATGATTGTCAAATGGCCGGTGATGCATTTCACCATTATCAGATAGCAAATGATTTAAGATATAAGGAGATGGGCTTTGATATTGAAAAACATGCCAGATATATTGATCAACTCATTGCCGTCTATTCAGACAAGCTTTTCAAACAACGTTTATTATTTGGCCATGACTCAACTATTCCAGTCCTGATTGTTGGAATGCCACGTTCAGGGACAACACTCGTTGAACAAATCATCTCCAGCCACCCAAAGGCAGCAGCAGCGGGTGAACTCGTCGCTATCCACCAGATGGAAGTCCTCCTGGGCCGGCAACTGCGCCTCACCACTCCTTATCCGGAGAATGCGAAACTGCTTGATGAACGGGCAACCATTAATTTTGCAAATGAATACATCCGGTATCTGAGATCCTTTTCGGCAGACGCTGAACGCATTACCGACAAAATGCCGGATAATTTTCTGAGTCTCGGCTTTATTCATTTACTCTTCCCCAAGGCTCACATAATACATTGTAAGAGAAATCCTCTTGATACCTGCCTGTCGATTTATTTCCAGTTTTTTGTTCAGGCTAATGGGTATGCCTACGATCTGAAAACATTGGGACAATATTATAATGAATATAGACGTATTATGGCCCACTGGCGCAATTCAAAATACATAAAAATGTACGAAGTCCAGTATGAAAATCTCGTCAATAACCAGGAAAAGATAAGTAGAGAGCTTATCGAATATATCGGTCTGGATTGGGATGATAACTGTATTGAATTTCATAAAAACAAACGCCCGGTGCGTACGGCATCGAGCGACCAGGTGAGAAAACCGATGTATTCCAGCTCAATCGATAGATGGAAAAGCTACGAGGCCTACCTTGGCCCATTAATTGAAACACTTAATCTGGACAACAAAAATTAATTACAGCCAATTACTATCAGATTATAAATCCATTCTACTATACATCCGGGAAAAGCCATGGGGCCTCTGATGCACGCTTCTTTTCATAAGTGCGAATATTATCTGAACAGGTCAAGGTAACAGCAATCTCGTCAAGTCCTTTTAACAACCTCTCTTTATGACCGCTGTCAATTTCAAAAATCATATTTTCTTCCGCTGGTGTTCTGACAGTCTGATCCTCGAGGTTGATAGTTAAAGCAAAACCCTCGAGCGCCGCTGCCTGGGCGAATAAATCATCAATCCTGTTTTCTGCAAAAACTATGGGCAAAAAACCATTTTTGAGTGAATTGCTGTAAAAAATGTCAGCATAACTGGGGGCAATTACAGCACGAAATCCATAATCCATAAGCGACCAGACGGCGTGTTCCCGGGATGAGCCACAACCAAAATTCTCCTTTGTTATCAATATGCTGGCGCCCTTATACCGTTTTTGATTGAGGACGAAATCCGGGTTAATGCGGCGCTTTTCATGATCGTCACCCGGATTACCGGGATCGAGATAGCGCCAGTCATCAAAAAGGTTTATCCCGAAGCCGCTGCGTTTGATCGATTTCAGATATTGTTTGGGGATAATGGCATCGGTATCCACATTGGAGCGATCCAATGGTAATACAAGACCCGTGAATGTGTTAAAGGGTTTCATGTGAAAAGTACTTACAAGTTATAAGTTTAAAGTAAATTCGTTATTCGTAATTGGTGATTAACACCTTCCCCCTTGACGGGGGAAGGATGGGATGGGGGTGATAATTTCACACCCTCCCCTCAATCCCCTCCCCTCAAGGGAGGGGAAAATAAGTATGTTACCAATCACGATCCACGAATTACGAATCAATATTTTTTTAAAATTCCCTCACATCCACAAAATGGCCCGCAATGGCCGCAGCAGCTGCCATGGCAGGACTGACCAGGTGTGTACGGCCACCCTGCCCCTGGCGTCCTTCAAAATTACGATTTGACGTTGAAGCGCAACGCTCACCAGGGCTGAGACGATCCGGATTCATGCCGAGACACATGGAACAACCCGGTTCACGCCATTCGAAACCGGCTTCGATAAAAATTTGATCAATACCCTCCGCTTCAGCCTGCCGTTTTACCAGACCAGACCCAGGCACGACCATGGCCTGCTTGATATTGGCGGCGACCTTGCGACCTTTGACCACCTGTGCAGCTGCCCGCAAATCTTCAATCCTCGAGTTGGTGCATGAACCGAGAAATACCTTGTCGAGCCTGATATCAGTAATGGCAATACCCGGTTTAAGCGCCATATACTCCAGGGCACGCTCCATACCGATACGTTTTACATCGTCGGTCTCATCCTTTGGATCAGGAACAACACTGCCAACAGTACCTACCATTTCCGGAGAGGTCCCCCAGGTAACTTGCGGTTGGATAGTGGCTGCATCCAATACGACTTCCTTGTCGAACTTCGCATCAGAATCACTCTTTATATCCTGCCATGCAGCAACTGCCTGTTCCCATAATTTTCCGGTGGGTGCAAATGGCCTGCCCTTGACATAGTCTATGGTGGTCTGATCGACGGCAATCAGTCCGGCGCGTGCACCGGCTTCAATACTCATATTGCACACCGTCATTCTGCCTTCCATGCTTAATGCGCGAATGGCGTCACCGGCAAATTCAATGGTGCAACCCGTACCGCCAGCCGTACCGATCTTGCCGATGATGGCGAGAATAATATCTTTTGCCGTGATCCCTTGACCTGCCTGGCCATTGACACTGACACGCATGTTGCGTGCCTTGCGCAATACCAGGCACTGCGTGGCCAGGGCATGTTCAACTTCGGATGTGCCTATCCCGAATGCCAGCGCACCAAGAGCGCCATTGGTTGAGGTATGGGAATCACCACACACGATGGTCATGCCGGGCAATGAGGCACCCTGTTCCGGGCCAATCACATGCACGATACCCTGTCGCGGATCATTGATTTCAAACTTGGTAATACCGGTAATGGCACAATTCTCATCCAAAGTCTCCAACTGTAATTTCGAGACCGGATCTTCAATGTGATCGCGATGAATTGTCGGCACATTATGGTCCGGCACAGCAAGATTGGCATCCAGACGCCAGGGTTTGCGCCCTGCAATCCGTAATCCTTCAAATGCCTGGGGCGAAGTGACCTCGTGGATCAAATGCCGATCAATATAGATCAACGCTGATCCATCGCCGTAGTCCTTTACTACATGTGCATCCCAGAGTTTGTCGTACAATGTTTTTTGCATAATTAATAAGAATTCAGGAGACAGAAGTCAGTATATTAAGAAAGTTTTGATGTAAATGTCTTTTTCGTCATGCTGGTTTGCGTCAGTATGACAGGCTTCAAAGGAAACTACCGTCATTCTGGCGAATGCCAGAATCCAGTGAACAATATCTTTTGACATTATCCTTGATAATTGACTGGATACTTGCATTCGCCAGTATGACGGATAATTCAAATTTATATTCATGATCGCTTATAGCGATTAAATAAACTATGAGATAGATTCAGATATCTGACAAACCGCTTTGCCGGATAAAACCTTTAGTCTACCCAATCGCTACCTCAAGCTGAGTCACATAAACTTCAGAATGCAAACGCTGTGCTATCTCCTGGGTGGAAGCGGTTTCAAAGAATAATTCCAGAGCTTCTCGCAGATTTTGTCCTGCGGACTCGATTGTTTCTCCTTGACTGGCGATGTCCAGTTCCGGACATAAGGCGACGTAACCATCACCCTCTCGCTCTATAATTGCTGTTAATCTTTGTTCCATTATGTCTCCTGAAGCCAATTAGTTAAGGAACCTCTGATTAAGTGTCACAGCCGTCATTGCGACCGCGAGGCGCAGCCGTGGCGGGAAGCAATCTCGAATCAAGTATTATCAACGTGTTAGAAGATTGCTTCGTCCCGCCACGCAGGTGCTCGCGGCTAAAGACTTCGTTCCTCGCAATGACTACTTAATCAGAGGTTCCTTAAGTATTATAACTTTATTCCACAAACTTCCACACCAGAATTCCACTCACCACTAAACCAAATCAGATTTCTCGCTGCACTCGAAATGACAATTTAATGTCATTCCGAACAAATGTGAGGAATCCGCCGTAGGCGTCCCGAATGTAGTGAGGGATCTCACTAATCACCAGCCGCTCCTGCGCATCCTGCGCTCGCGGCATACCGTACATCCTGTACATAAATCACCATTCACTACACACCAATTTTAATCACCGTTCTTCCAACCGTTTTTCCTGCCAGCATGTTTTCAAAAATTTCGGGCAAGTCTTCCATCGATGCGTTTCGTGAAACGATCCTGTCCAGATGTTTTGGTGCCAGATCAGTTGCCAGTCTGTGCCAGAGTTTATGCCGCAGTTCAGTCGGGCAACCGGATGAGGTGATACCAAGTAAACTTACGCCACGCAGGATAAACGGCATCACGGTGGTATTCAATTGCGAACCGCCGGCCAGTCCTACAGAAGCAATATTGCCCCAGGGCACAACGGTACGGGTCAGCCATGCAAGAATGTCACCCCCGACATTATCTATGGCTCCACCCCACTGGGCCTTTTCCAGTGGCGGCCCATCCAGCTTGATGGCATTCCGGTCCAGAACCCTGGCAGCGCCCAACAGCTTCAATTCTGCTTCCTGCGCCAGTTTGCCGGTCAGGGCAACCACCTCGTAACCCAGACGGCTAAGTATATCGACGGCTATCATACCGACACCGCCTGTGGCCCCCGTAACGATGAATGGCCCCTGGCCGGGGAATTGCCCGTTATCTTCCAGCCGGTTGATACACAGGGCGACGGTAAAACCCGCCGTGCCGATGGCCATGGCCTGATAAGTTGTCATTCCTTTCGGTAAAGGCACGACCCATTCTGCCGGCGTACGCACGATCTCCGAATAACCGCCATCTTTTGCCACACCAAAATCGTAGCCGGTAACCAATACTTGATCACCTGCTTTAAAACGCGGTACTTCCGAGGAGAGTACCCGTCCAGCGACATCAATTCCGGCAATGAGCGGGAAGTTACGGATGATCTTGCCAGCGCCGGTTGCAGCAAGTGCATCCTTGTAATTAACACTTGAATATTCCGCCTTCAGTATCACCTCTCCCGGTGACAGATCTTCAATTGCACTTTCCTCCAGCTTGCCCTGGATTTTACCCTGCTCATTGTAGACCCGATATACTCTGAAATGGTCCATCTAACTACCTCATATCTTTACATTTTATCAAGTGCATGAAACAATCCCCTGTCGTTATGACACTGATGCAACTATAACACTACTTGCTGGTCACATTATGCGTTAGTTGAACGCTGTTATAAGGTATTATTTCGATCAATATGGAATATCTGTAGTTAACAATATCAAATGAAAATATATAACTGCGTGATTTCTCCAGGTGGCCGAATTGACAATAATAACTTCATCAGCGGCTCCTCAGTACAAGTAGCCGCACATTCTACGAAAGAATAAAATATAGTCCAAATAACAGGTGCCTGAATGAAAAAAGTTTATCTTGTATTTCTTTTTATGCTGCTGGGTATTAACACCGCCAGAGCTGATTTTAATGATGGGGTGGTCGCTTACCTGATGGGCGACTATGAAAAAGCCTACAACACCATGGTCTCACTGGCCAAGACCGATGAAAAGGATGGTTTGGCGCAATATTATCTCGGGATGATGTACCTGAAAGGCCAGGGTGTAGCACAGGATTATGAAGAGGCCGGGGAATGGTTTCGCAAGTCATCTGAAAACCGTTTACCACAGGCCCAATACAAACTGGCCAATCTATATACTGAAGGCAAAGGGGTGCCGAAAGATTATGAATTTGCCTTTCTCTGGTACAGCACCGGGGCTGCACATAACCACGCGTTGTCCAAAAAAGCAGTAGAGAATGCCAAGGCCAGGCTCTCCGGGAGTGAGCTGAAAGAGGCGCAAAAACTCTTGACGGAATTTATAGAGAAGTATGGGCCGCAACCGGAAGAACCGGCAAAAACCACGCAACTCCCTGATGAGAAAGTTCAGTAGAAAGTGCTGAGGACTGAGTGCTGAGGATTGAGTGCTGAGTGCTGAGGACTGAGTGCTGAGTGCTGAGTGCTGAGGACTCAGCACTGAGTTGAGGGGAATATTGTTTATTTATAAGGAGATAATAGAATGGGAGTGGAGAATTTTACGGATTTGATTGCTTGGCAAAAAGCCAGAGAATTGACCAGGATAATTTATAGCATTACAGCTCGAAAGGAATTTCATTCGGACTTTGCATTGCGGGATCAAATGAGACGGGCAAGTGTTTCAATTATGTCTAATATTGCGGAAGGTTTCGAACGTGCAGGCAGACGTGAATTTCATAGATTTCTGGTTATAGCTAAAGGTTCATGTGCAGAAGTCCGTTCGCAACTTTATGTTGCATTTGATGCCGAATATATTGAGCACAAGACATTTGAAAAATTGCATGAAATGACAAATGAAGTTAGCCGGATTATCGGAGGGTTAAGAAAATCGGTTTTGAAGAATCAGTAACGAGATCTCAGCACTCAGTACTCAGTACTTAGTACTCAGTACTCGTTACTCAGCACTATTACTCATCATACTACCTGATCAGTTTTTCGAGATTGGCGAGTGAATTCAAATGTGCAAAGATTAATTCCAGTTGATCAGATTTCATCAGTTCAGCCAGTTTATCCGGAGCAAGTGATTGTAACTTGCTGCGATTCACGCACATAAATCCACTCAATGTTTGCTTTTTACCGGATTTCTCTATGTTCGCCTGCATGGGCTCAATCAGTTCTAACTCTTTGATTTTACTACAGAATAATGCTGTCAACTGAATATGGTTCTGGTATTCTTTCAGAAATTCCACTGACTGTTTCATAAGCGCGGTTTCTTCACCCTTATCATCAAATAATCGTTGGCCTTTTTTGTCCTTGTTGAAACCGGAATAACTTTCATCTATGCACACTGCAAAAGTATTCCCATCACCGGCATTGGTTGCCAGAATAAACGGATAGCGTCTGACATACGCGGGAATATAGTCAGCCAGCCATTCACCCTTTTTCCCCAGATAAAGGTTCTGGTTATTTTTCAGGCCAAGCAGCACAACGGGAAAGACTGAATCATCCGCACTTTTGCCGAACACAATCGGGTATTCTTTCGATGCCTTCAAAAATTCAATAGCTGCGATATATATGCTGTTGGTTTCCCTGGTGTGTTTGTAGTGGGTGACGGGTTCTACATAGAGATCACCATGCCGGGTTTTATTCAGCGGGACGACTTTTTTGTAAAATAACGGTTGGGTAGACATGATTAATAGCCCGTGATTGGTGATTGGTGATTATGTACAGGATGTACGGTATGCCGCGAGCGCATGGATGCGCAGGAGCGGCGGGTAATTGATGAGCGGGAATCCAGTTATACCATTTGTTTACTGAATATCTTCCGGACTATATTCATCTTCAAACGTTTCACCACTGGGAATTTCATCAGCACCGGGGCCTGCATCACCACCGAGGTCTTCCTCAACCTCAACATCCTCGAAGATACTTAAATCAACCCCTCCTTCCTGTTCATCCGTGCCAAATGCCTGTGTTTCAGGAGCGTCTTGCGCTGTTTCATCTACTGCTGCTTCTGTTCCGATTATTTCTTCCAGTTTGTCCTGATACTTCAAATATTTTTCACGCTGATCAATATATACAGTGAGCACTTCCGTATACTCTCCTTCACCTCCACCCTGGCGTAATATAAGATTATTAATCCGTATATCCAATGCACCTAGTAATTGTTCTATTTCATCGGCATCTATTACCTGGCATTGATCCTGGCCTTCACATTGTGCCAGTGAAAGCGCAATGCCCATGCCAATGGATTTGAAAATATTCGCTTCTGCAACCAACGCTTTTTTATCGGCCTGTTCGGCCTCTATGCCTTCGAGTATCCTGCCGGTAGCGGCAAAAACGAATGGTGTGTTTATCACCAGTAGCCACGCAATTAAAGTGATGAACGTAACCCAGTAAAAACCATTGTTTACTGGATGCTGGCATTCGCCAGCATGACGGAATAGAGACTTGTTCAGAAGTTGCTTAATACGGGACATCAGTTCCAGTTCCCATTCATCGTTAATTTCTGGTTCAGATCGAGAAGTGACGGACCATAAACCACAGTCTGTATTCTGCTGTAATCTGCGGCTTCAGCGGTAAATACCGGCGGGACTACCTGTTGTGCCTGCGTACCTTCCTGTAACAGTTTAATCTGCCGTTCAATGAATTGCGATTGGACCTTGGCGCCTTCGATTATCTCGTTCAAGGCTTCCAGGGTCAGCTCTATACCGGTAATGGCGCCGAGGCGTGCACGCTCTTCCGGATTGGTCAGGAGGCCCTCAAGCCACTGGATCCTTGCCTTGACCGACTCCAGCATCCTGACGAGAACATTAATACTTGCCTGTGCACCTGTTGCCGGCTCTTCCCCACCAAACTCGTCAGTGAATTCATCACCCAGTTCTTCTTCTGCACCGGCAGTAAGATATTGCTGGAGCTCTTCACGATAGGCCATGAACTTGCCAAGTTCTTCGTTGTATCCTTCAACCAAGGCACAGGCCTCAGCATCACCACCATCACAACGTTTCTCCAGTTCTGCAATCCGTGCTTCCAGTTGGACTATCAGTTCATTTAATTCTTCTTCCGTAACGTTCGGGGCGCAACCTTCAACTTCTTCGCACTGTGCCAGTGCCAGCGCAATACCATAGCCGATAATACCAAACAGCGTCAGTTCCTGTTCGAACAGACCGGTATCGATAAAGCCCAGTTCTTCCAGACCTGCCAGGTCAGCTGCCGGATTGGGAATTACAATTATGGCTGTTTGAAAATTGATACCGCCTGCACCTGCAGCCAGCAGGTTTCCAATAATATTATTAAATGTTGGTGTCTGGCCGCCTGGGCTCGAAGCAGTTGATCCTGGAGCGAAAGACAACGGTGTTCCCGCTCCGGTGGCGACCTCAATCGAACCACCGGCAAAATTCAGTAATATATTATTCGGATTGACTACATTGCCTTCCGCAATAAACACGGCGTTTTTTGCCGCAAGTGTAACGGGGACTACGCCAGTGATATTACCATCCGTAGTATCAGGGGTATCCGGCACGGCAAACAAAACCAGTTCCTTACCCGCCGGTCCGGCAGCACCCGCAGTAATATTATTATTCAGGAAGATATCACCTGCGAGTATCGTCAGATTCCCGCCTGTGATAATGGCGCTATTCACGGTCAAACTCGTAGCGTTAACAACAATCACGTCTGCATCAGCCATAGAGTCGGGAGTAGGTGTCGGATCCGTAATCGCCCCACCGATAATCAGATGACCGGTGAACCCTCCCGGAACAGGGGCAGCCATGTCAGGCAATATCAGGCCTCCCGGGCCGACAACGACCGCACCGCCGTTGGGTATGGTTAACGTGCCATCACCCGTAATTGAATTACTGATTGGTGTACCGTTTACAAAAGTCCATGTGGCATCCCCACTGATACCAATGTTACCGGCAAACGTGCCGCCGGAGAGTGTATCTGTTCCGCGTGAATTGACATTTTCGATAGTAGAAAAAGTAAAGGAATTACCACTGGTATAGGTACCGCCGGTTGCCGTTAGATTCCATGTGCCTGCTGCTGTGGTGCCACTCAGGCTATCATTGCCCGGACTACCCAGCAGGTTGTTGATATTTCTGATACCGCCGGTCCTCGTCGCCGTGCCCTGGAAACCGACCGTGTCCGTTGCATTCAATACCACTGACACGGGACCGGCTATAGCCGAATAATCCAGTGTATTGGTGCCGCCCCCGACCCCACCATTCACAGTCCCTGCTACACCGCCGGCTGCGCCGGTAAAGATAAACGTATCATTGGTTGTCCCACCGGTCAGGTTCTCGATGTTCACAAATTGATTTGTCCCGTTCCCGTCCACCAGATTGCCTTTATTCAGCGCCGTGATGTTCCAGGTATTGGTGGAGTTATTCCCGAATAAAAAGTCATTGCCCAACCCGCCATCGATCCCGGTCGTGCCAGTGACGTTGCCAGACCCATCCAATATAAACGTATCGATGCCGGCATTGCCAAATACATCGCCAAATACATTTGCGTTCAGATTGAACGTGTCATCAGCACTACCACCGATCAGGTCCGCAGTGACATCGAAGGACACATTGAAAACATCATTGCCGTCACTGCCGAAGACATCTCCGGTGACGGCCACTGATGTATTGAAATTGAAGGTATCATTGCCGGTATTACCATCTACCACGCCGGATACGTTAGCATTGAAATTGAACGTATCGTTGCCATCTTCGCCGAACAGGCTGGCCGTGACATTACTAAAGATGTTAAACGTATCATCCCCCGTGCCGCCGGTGACATCATCCGTGATATTGACCGTCGTACTGAAATTGAAGGTGTCATCGCCGACGTTGCCGAACACGTTGCCGGACACCAAGCTCGCATTGAAGTTGACGGTATCGTCCCCGGAACCGGCGTCGATATCGCCGGAGAGGTTCGCATTCAGATTGAACGTGTCGTCACCACTGCCGCCAAACAGGTTGGCCGTGACATCGAAATCCACATTGAACACATCAGTAGCTGAATCGCCGGACACTCCGCCGGAAACGAAGGTTGATGTATTGAAATTGAAGGTGTCACTGCCGAAGCCGCCGCTGACCGAACCAATTACCACGGATGAATTGAACTCGAAGGTATCGTTATCGGTCCCTCCGAAGAGATCCGCCGATATGGGACTGGAAATATTGAACGTGTCATCGCCCGCATCGCCAGACACCCCGCCACTCACCGTCACCGTCGTCAGTGTATTGCTGAAATTGAAGGTGTCCGTGCCCGTGTCGCCGTTTACTGCACCAAACACGCTTGCACTCAGGTTGAACGTGTCATTATCATCGCCGCCGAACAGGTTGGCCGTCACATCATTGGACACATTAAAGAAATCCGTGCCAGTCTCGCCGAAGATATCTCCACCGACACTGATGGAATTAGAAATATTGAAGGTATCATTGCCGTCCCCGCCCTTCACGTAGCCGGTCATATCGGCGCTCAGGTTGAAGATGTCCGTCGCTGTGCCGCCCTGCAGGTTCTCCACGCTCGTGAAATTATTCGTACCGCCGTCCATCAGGTTGCCGGCATCCAGCGCCGTCACATTCCACGTGCTCGTGGTATTGTTGCCCACCAGCACATCACTGCCACCGCTGCCGTCAATCAGGCCGCTGATGTTGCCGGTAATACTCAATGTGAACGTGTCCGTCACACTGCCACCGGTCAGGTTCTCGATACGGGTGAAATTGTTCGTGCCGTTGCCGTCCATCAACGTCCCGGCGTCCGGCGCCGTGATGCTCCAGGCATTGATGCTGTTGTTGCCCACCAGCACATCACTGCTGCCACCACCACCGTCAATCAGCCCGCTGATGTTGCCCGACCCGCTCAGGGTAAAGGTATCGGTGATTGAACCGCCGACCAGGTTCTCGATGCCGGTGAATACATTGGTGCCGTTACCGTCCATCAACGTGCCGGCATTGAGGTCGGTGATGTCCCAAAAATTCATGCTGGTGTTCCCGAACAGTGTGTCGCTGCCATCGCCGCCGGCGATGGTGCCGGTCACGTTGCCCGTGCTGCTCAGCGTGAACGTGTCTGTGCCGGAACCGCCGTTCACCGAGCCGGAGACATTCGCACTCAGGTTGAAGATGTCGTTATCGTCACCACCGAACAGGTTGGCTGTAACATCATTGGACACATTGAATACATCGTTGCCCGTATCACCAAAGACACCCCCTGCGATGGTGACTGTTGAACTGAAATTAAACGTGTCTGTGCCGGACCCGCCGTTCACCGAGCCGAACACGTCTGCACTCAGGTTGAACGTGTCATTATCATCGCCGCCGAACAGGCTCGCCGTCACGTCATTAGTGATATTGAAGACATCGTGCCCCGTCTCGCCGAACACGTTCCCGCCGATGCTCACCGTGGTGGTGAAATAAAAGGTGTCGGTCGTGCCGTCCCCGCCCTTCACATAACCGGTCATGTCCGCGCTCAGGAAGAAGGTGTCATTATCATCGCCACCCTGCAGGTTCTCGACGCTGGTGAAATTATTCGTCCCGAAGGAAAAATCAAACAGCGTGCCGGCATCCAGCGCCGTCACGGACCACACGCTCGCGGTATTGTTGCCCACCAGCACATCACTGCCACCGCTGCCGTCAATCAGGCCGCTGATGTTGCCGGTATTACTTAATGTGAACGTGTCCGTCACACTGCCACCGGTCAGGTTCTCGATACTGGTGAAATCATTCGGCGGTCCGGAGTCATCCGTCAGCGAACCTGAG
>Ga0209619_10000766_pt1 | contig 23087 bp, 23 predicted proteins | sample Rifsed16ft3_FD_184011 | JGI IMG/M metagenome (GOLD analysis project Ga0209619, IMG submission 184011) | Soil microbial communities from Rifle, Colorado, USA - sediment 16ft 3 (version 2) | ecosystem: Environmental > Terrestrial > Deep subsurface > Rock core/Sediment | place: Rifle, Colorado... | reverse complement strand
TCCAGTCTGCAGAGCCACGCCATAACCGAGGTTGAAGGGATGATTTGCTACCCAAGCTCCATTGGCTTTTGCAATCTCTTCGGTCTTATCTCCGGACCCATCATTCACCACAAGAATCTGCGCTGGCAGGTATTTTTTTATGGATTCTATCACGGTGCCTATATTTTTCTCTTCATTGAATGCCGGAATAATTATTAATGTATTGCTCCCCATTGATCTATTTCTCTGTCTTTTGGAAGATACCGAAAATCAGTATGCCCTTAAAGTTGCCCCGGAACAGAAAATCAACAAAGAAAAACATATATATAATCCTTGATACGAGTTTAACAAAAAAAGAACCTGCTTCTTTTTCTGCCATCTTAATCGCCCTGTTATGAAATAGCGGGAGCAGTTTATAGTAAATTCTCATAAAAGGATAACCAAGATCCGAAAGCCACTTAACTTTAAATTTGTTTCCGAGCATATCAACCAGATTATTCTTTGTAAATCGGATAAAGTGGCCCACTTCTTTATCCACAGAATTATATAGTTTCATATCCTCGGGAACGCTGATCAATAGAATACCGTCTTTTTTTAAAATCCTGTAAATCTCGTTTAGAACCGCTTCCCTATTTTCAATATGTTCAATCACATCCATAATCATCACAATAGTAAATGAATTATCCTTAAAAGGAAGGCTATCCGCACTGCTGACAGCACATTTAGGATTGAGAAGGGCATTTTTTGCTTTCTTCATAGCCAATAGCGACAAATCCATTGTAACCACAGAATTGTTCACCTCAAGGATGCGGTCAAATCCGCCGCTTCCCGCGCCAATATCAAGGACCGATTCACCCTGAATATCCTTCAATATGTCCCTTATAAAAACATTTCTCGCTCTCACCGAAGGCCTGAAGTCCTCTTCAAAAAAACCAGCGCCATGTAAATTTTCGTAATCAACCTTCATCGCATCCTTCCTTTAACAACCGTTCATATAATACAATATTTTCCTCAAGGCATCTCTCCCGTGAAAAATTTTTCACGGGGATAGGGTTTATCTTTTTGTTATATACCCTCAAACACGCTTTTGCAATAGCATCAGGCATGGCTGGCGGCACAAAAACAACCTTACCCCATAAGACCTCCGGCAAGGCGCCGGTTTCCGTTGCCACAACTGGCACCCCCAGCGAACAGGCTTCTGCTGCGCTCAATCCGAACCCCTCGCTCAATGACGGTATCACCACGCAATCAACAGAGGATATTATCTCAAACAGTCTTACCCTATCCACAGACGGCATCAATACTATATCTTCATTCAAGTCCACACTATCAATAATCGCCTTGATTTTCATGAATCTTTTTAACGGGTCTTTAGTCAGAATCAGCAGAAATTTTGAACCAGGGATACTGCTGCTGATAAGGGGAACTGCTCTGATAAGATATTCAAGCCCCTTAGTCGGTCCTGGCCTGCCATAATACAAGTACAAAAAGTCCTTGTTCTTCATCCCTAAGGTATTCTTTAAACTTTTTATGGATTCTGATATATGGTCAGCGGTATTTTTTAATACATCCAATCCTGGATATATTAAAGAAATCTTCTCTTTTGCAATTCCAACTTTTTCAAGAGATCTGAAGGTATATTCGGATATTGAGTGGTATCTGTTGAATCTGAATTTCAAAATAAGTCTCTCAAAAAAATGAGCTAATGCCCCCTTAATTAACCCGACATCAGGGATCTGTTCCCACTTTTCGCCAACAACCTCAAAAACAGTAAGAATAGATTTTTTCCTCAATAATCTTGAAGCTATCCATGCCGGGATAATCGCTGTATATGTCCTGGCATGAATTATGTCGCAATCCCTCGCTACGATTAGCGCCCTCCAAATTGAGAAAACCATAAAAAAATATCTGTCAAAAATGCCCGGAACCGGTACACGGAAAACCTGTACGCCGTTTATTACCTCAAAAAACGGAGTACCTTTCAATGCAGATGTTACGACGCTGCACTGAATGCCCTTTGCTGCAAGCCCTTCTGCAAGGGACTGAAAATATATCTCCCCACCGCCAATGTGCGGGTAGTAATATTCAAGAACAAAGCATATTTTCAGTTTTTCCATTCTCTATTTTAACATTTCGTCGTCTTAAAATAAAAAAAGGGGGAAATACTCCCCCTTTCAAAGTCAACATTAATCATAAACCCGCGCCTTATTTGTTGTGACAGGTCGTACACATCGCGCTGTTGGAATTGCTCCTTCTCAAAAGCATTCCGTTGGTGTTGTCGTGCGGATTGTGACAGGACGCGCATTCCAGATTACCACTCCTCAGCAATCCGCTGATTGTGGTTGCTCCATCCCAGCCGGAAATTGCCGTATTCGCAGGATTAATGTCGGAATCAGCGCCTGAGGAAGTCGCATAAACAAAACCGACAGGATGTGATGTGCTGAGATCCGTGCCAAGATTGGTCGGAATTCCAGCATTCAATGAGTTGGTGCCATCCAGTCCTTGTATAGCCGGATCAGTTCCGGCGCCAGAGCCAGGATTGTTAACTATGTCATTAAGAGCGGTTACGCCATCATGACATGACAAACATGCAAGGGTAGCCCCGCCAATAGTCACTGTTCCGCCATTAAATGTAGAGCTGTTATACGGAGTGAAATTCTGAACTGATGATGTGTGGTTCCATAGAGGAACCAGCTTGTCTGAGTTTGCCCCATGCGGTGTATGACAAAATGCGCATATCTGATCATACCCTGCTGTTGTAGCCCTGATAGTCTCACTGCTGCCTACGGACAAGTTGTGCTTTGTAGCCGCCACATTGTCGGAAAATGCTTTTGTTGCTACATAAAGAGACATCGTAAGAACAACTGCTAAAATAAATCCACTTTTCATCTTTTATCACCTCCCTCTTCTATAATTTATCATAAATTAAAATATCATAATGCAAAAAATATGCCAACATTGATTTTTAATTAAAAATCAACTCATTTCTCCTGACACACTCAATAAAAACTAAAAATTGGGCGAAATGCCTACGATAGATAGGGGAAATAACCCAAAATGGAGATATATAGCTCACTCATTTACCTCCTGAATACTGAAATTCCTGCACCCTTGTATTTAATTGATCCACAACATATATTCTGTCAAGTCTATCAATGAATATGCCTGCTGGGAGTATAAATTGTCCTGGCGCCTCACCATTGCCACCAATAAAGAGCAGCAGATTTCCCTTCCGGTCAAATATCTGGAAATTGGCAAACGCTGCGTCCACAACATAAATATGTCCATAGTTATCAAGGGCAATTCCCTTTGGCCTTGCAAAGGATCCAGGCACATCACCAAGTTTTCCAATGCTTTTTTTAAAACCGCCCTTTTTATCAAATATCTGGACTCTGAAATTCATTGTATCAACAACATAGATACTATCCCTGTCTGTCCAAACATTAGCAGGAAAATTAAACTCGCCATTTTCCACACCCCGCCTTCCTATCTCAAACAATCCCTTACCTGCTCCATCATGCACAAAGACCTTATGCAATTGGGAATCAACCACATAAAGCCTTCTGTCATTCTCATCAAAAAATATTCCGGCAGGATTTTCAAATTTTTCTTCTGCACCCAACTCCCATATGGTCTTTCCTTTTTTGTCAAATCCAAAGACCCTGTTGAGCGTAACATCCGACACAAAAAGGGTAGATGTCATATTGTCGTATGCAATTCCGACAGGGGTGCGCAGGGAAACTGTCTCGGGCATGAAGACTCCCGGTCTGTGCTTTTTAGGATCTATTATTACAATGCTGCCTATTGTGTCGGTTACATAAATTATTCCGTCATTTGTAACAGCAACACCATAGGGTTTTCTGAATAAAACCCGGGGATTTCTCCCCGTAAGTTTTGTAACAAACCTGTTCCATTTGGATTCCCCCAGGTCTTCCACATATTTATACGAAGCAATAAATTTTATTCTCGGTTTTTCCGGAGAAGACGGCCATACAACCTCTGGCCATTTTTTTGGCATAACAGCACAGGACGTTATTCCCAGCAAGAGCACCTGAAACACAATTACAATGCCTCTGCTCATTCCCATACCCCGATTATTCGTTTCCATTTTAATGGCACCTCTTGCACATGGACATTTTATCATTACCTTCGTAAAACAACTTTGGATTATCTGAGGAGTGCGGATTATGACATGACACGCAGGCAAATACCTTCCCATTACGCTTCGGATCCTTTGGACCACTTACAGGATGCAACTGCTGTGTAAATCCCCTGAAAATATGCGCACCATCCTTTTTATCCCTATGACATGACTCGCAGAGAGCGTTTAAAGGTTTAACCAACAGGGGGGCATTATCCGACCCATGCGGATTATGGCATCCAGTGCATCCCTTTATCTTAATTGCCGCATGGACAACCTTTTGTGAATCTACCTTATCATGGCAGTTGTAGCACAACTGCGGCGGCTCTTCTGTCAAATTTTTCGCATATTTTGATCCATGGGGCGAATGACAGCCCAAACAATCCCCCTCTCCTGCCGGCGGATGAACAGACTCTCTTCCTGTCAGGTCATCGCTGTGGCACTGATAGCAAAGGTCTCCGTGCCTGGCAAATCTCAGAAGTTTTACATTATCTGACTGATGGGGATCGTGACAGGCTATACATCTCCCTGTTTTTACAGCGCCGTGTATGAATATATTTGGGGAGTTATCGTTTGTTCCTCCCCATTTTTTGGAAGTTATATAGTAAACATCTTTATTCTTTTCTGATAGTTTTTGGGAGATCCTGGTTTTAACCCCGTCAATTGATATCTTATCATGACAATCACGACAGAGCATGGTTGAAGGTTTCTGTAGGAGATTCTCAACATTAGAACCGTGAGGCTCATGGCAGGTAATGCAATTACCCCTGGCAAAAGGCGCGTGCTGGTTGGCTTTACTGGGGGTCTTGTCGGGATGGCACTGAGAGCACACTTCTGTCAGTTTAAGAGATTTCTGCGCTCCGGGCTTTGTTTCTCCTTTGTATTTTATCAATTTTGAAAAATCCGATGAATGTGGATTATGACAAACAGTGCACTGCTTCATCGCTACCGCGGCATGGACAAACTTGGATTTATCCTTACGCTCATGGCAAGCATAGCAGAGCAAATCCTGCTTATCTCTGAGGAGCGCCGACTCAGGAGATGAATGGGAGAAGTGGCATGCCAGGCAATCACCCTCTTTTACCGGATAATGCACCACCGCTCCAGCACCCTTGTTCTCATGACAGTTATTGCATAAATTCGGAACACGTGCCTTTAAATTTTTTGAAAAACCGCTTGAATGAGGGTCGTGGCAATCAGTGCATGTTCCCTGTTCAAGAGCCGGGTGTATCTTCTCCATGGGTTTCCTGGGATTTTCATGGCAATTAAGGCAGAGCGATTCCCCTGAAGCAAGCAGTTTGAACGGGTGATCTCCGGTATCCGAAAGATGACAATCAGTACACCCTCCGCTTTTCAGCGCACTGTGAATAGATTTCTGCGAAACGAGATTAGCGTGGCATTTTGATGTGGTACAATTAGCTGCCTCTGCCGGGATGCGCGCGCAGATTGCAAAAAATAAAATGAGACAAAAGCAGACGATCTTATAATTCTTTGATACTGCTTTATACAGAATAATATCACGGGCTAACCTCATATTAAAACCTAATCCTTATTTTTGTCATCGGATTTTTGACTGTGACATCTTACGCATTTTTTATCATCAGTCGTAGAAAATCCAACTTGCCCATTATGACAGTTCTCGCAAAATGATTTCCCAATAGCATCTTTTAAAGGTATTCCCTTTGCTTTTGCTTTTTCAATATAGGAGGACAAAAATCCGGCGTGACAGATCTCGCATTTTATCTCCATTGAAACCGTGTGGAACTTGTGACTAAACAGAACATCCGGTTGGGTTTTTCCTTTAAAAACAACATCGCCCTTTCCAAATTGAGCGTAGGCTAAAGAAAAAACTGAAGCGCCTAACAAAAACAGAAGATACCTCATAATAAAACTAATCTGCTTTCTGGACATTCCCAATTATTTCCTGAACAAATTTTAAGATTTCGTCAATATTGTAAGGCTTTTCAATAATTCTGTTTATCGCGAGAGCGCTTGCCATTGTCTTCAGATCATCCAGATAGGCGTATGCAGTAAGTAGTATTACCTTGGTCCCTGGGTTTTTATATTTAATCACCTTTGCTACCTCAATCCCGGAAACATCCGGCATACGAAAGTCAGTAATCACCAAGTCATATCCATCGCTGTCTATCCTTCTAATTGCATCCCTGCCACTGGTAACACCCTCCACTTTTAAATCCAAGGTCTTCAGGGCATTTACCACTGACCAGACCACTAATGGGTTATCATCTACTACAAGGACCTTCATGTCAAGTTTTTTTCATAGCACACCATTAAAGGTGTTAATTTTCACCCATTCGCTGGGTGGAATACCCCTTTATAAAAAAATCCCTTTATTTTTTAACTATCCATATAACACCAACGAATATTTGTGCAAAAACTATACCATAAACAAACTCCATCAATTAAATTGACTTAACCCCCTTATTCATAAATAATGAATCAATGCTATGAAAAGGTTTCTTAACAGTCTGAAAGTAAGATTTATTCTGACTATTATCCTCCTAAGCGGTTCGCTTATTGCAGTTATTACTGTCATATCCATCAATATACAGAAAAGGTATATCGTAAAGGAAGAGACCCAAAAACTCGGCATTTTGTTGAGCCTTCTGGAGGCAGAAATAAGGAATAACATGCTGGAAAACCATGGGCTGAATGTAGAAGAAACAATAAGAAGAATGACCGATGAATTCCCCGAGGTGAACATAGCGCTTTATAACAAAGACGGTTTACTGAGATTTTACAGCGGTAATAGTGTAGAAAGCCTTATTGCTGAAAATCTTATGTCCAGAAAGCTGACATTCTTTGATTCAAAACACGCGCAGGAAAAATTAGGCAAGGAAACTTACTGGATATATTATACCGGACTTAAAGCAACGCAAAAATGCCTGGCTTGCCATCTTATATCAGCTGAAAACTATGTGGGATTCGCAGGCATTGCTCTTTCTTTTACCCCTTACCTGAGATACCTTAACCGTTTTGTTTATCACGGCGTAATCTTTACAGTAATCTTATTTATAATTATTATCTTTGGAATGTGGGGAATACTGTTACGGCAAATAGATACCCCGATATCCGAAATGATAGATGCGCTGCGCGATATAGAATCGGGCAAACTGAGACGGAGGATAAAAATAGTTAAATCCAGCGTAGAACTTAATCAACTCAGCACAAGCATAAACAAAATGGCTGCCCAGCTTGAAAAAGACCAGGAGGAATTACACGAACTCTATTATAATCAGCTGCAAAGAGCTGACAAACTCGCCTCGGTTGGAGAACTGGCTTCCAGTATTGCTCACGAAATAAAGAACCCGCTCGCAGGAATAAGCGGCGCCATACAGATACTTTCAAAAGATACGCCTACGGGAGACAGGAGAGCTGAGATCTTCCGGGAAATATTGAAACAGATAGAGCGGGTAAACAAAACAATCAGCGACCTGCTTTCCTTTGCAAAACCATCTCCGCTCGTTATAGAACTTGGCAATATAAATAAGATAATACAGAATACGCTCATATTGCTTGAACAACAGGCGAATCGATCCGGCGTAAAAATGGTTCTTAACCTTGACCCGGGCATGCCAAATTCGCGACTTGACGAAAAGCAGATACAACAGGCGCTTCTGAACCTCATGCTTAACTCAATACAGGCAATGCAGCGCGGAGGGACTCTCACGGTGTCCACGAAGGCATATCCCCTTGCTTCGGACAACTACATCCTGATCCACATCCATGACACAGGCGGGGGAATACCCAAGGAATATGCTGACAAGGTATTTGATCCTTTCTTCACTACGAAACCTAATGGAACCGGGCTTGGACTTGCAATCGTGAAGAGGATTATCCTTCAGCACAAAGGCACCATCTCAGTAGAGAGTACACTTGAAAAAGAAACTTCATTCACAATTAAACTCCCATGCATGGACAAAAAGGGGTAGATTATGGCGTTCAAAGTACTCATAGTAGATGATGAGGACCTTATCAGATGGTCATTGCAGGAGGCATTGAAAAATGACGGATACGGGGTATTAACCGCAAAAACCGGAGAAGACGCAATAACTATATTCAATGAAGAAAGCCCTGATGTCATATTAATGGATATTAAACTGCCGGGAATAAATGGAATAGAAGCATTAAAAAAAATAAAAGATATAGATGGATCAGTGCAGGTAATCATGATCACCGCTTTCGCTGAAGTAAACACGGCAGTTGACGCAATGAAAGCTGGCGCGGCAGACTATATCATCAAACCCTTTAATATTGAAGAAGTTAAAATAATAGTAGGAAAATGCACGGAGACCCTGAAAGTAAACAGAGAATTTTCCAGGTATAGAGAGGAAGAACAAAAAAAGGTTATAATACAAAAAATAGTGGGTAACTCACCCCAGATTAAAAGAGTTCTTGAATTCGTGGAGAAAATTGCTGCTTCTGAAGCAAACTGCATACTTGTTACAGGAGAGAGCGGAACAGGAAAGGAACTGATAGCGAGGAAACTCCACTTTGATAGTCTGAGGAAGGGAAAGCCATTCATGGAGATAGATTGCACGGCTCTTCCTGAAACCTTAATTGAAAGCGAGCTGTTCGGGCATGAAAAAGGGGCATTCACCGATGCAAAGACGCTCAAGCACGGTCTTCTGGAAATAAGCGATGGAGGGACGGTATTTCTGGATGAAGTCTCAGAGATGTCGCTCTCCTCCCAGTCAAAATTCCTGAGGTTTATAGAGACCCAGACCTTCAAGCGCGTTGGAGGAACCAAAGATATAAAGGTGGATGTGAAAATAATTGCTGCAACAAACAGAAACCTTGAAGAATACATAAAGAGCAAGAAGTTCCGTGAGGATCTCTATTTCAGACTCAATGTTATCCCAATCTGCATGCCTCCTCTGCGGGAAAGGCGGGAGGACATACCGCTTCTGATGGCGTTCTTTATTGAGCAATTCAACAAAAAATTCAAAAAAAATATCAGAGCAGCGGACGAAGACGCAATGGAATTTATAATGAACTACAACTGGCCAGGCAATATAAGGGAATTGAAAAATATAATTGAAAGAGCTGTCCTCCTTGAAAGCGCTGAATTTATAAAAAAGGAAAACCTTGTCATAAGTTCTACCATTGAAAAACCCGTAACAGCCAGTATTGATCAACCCATAACCACTGATAATCTTAATCTTGAAGAAACGGAAAAAGATATGATAGTCAGAGCCATTAATAAGGCAAACGGCAACAAGACTCTGGCAGCAAAATTACTCGGTATTTCAAGAGATACATTAAGATACAGGATGGAGAAGTACGGGATAGAGTAACCCATCCCTATACTTTTTCAATCGTTACCAGCGGTTCATACAGGCAGTAAGGCTCCTCATCCATGTAATTGTCTTTGTCGTAATAAGCCCTTGCACGGCAGCCCATACATAGTTTTCTGAATTCGCATCTTCCGCATTTACCTTTAAGATTTGACGGATCTCTGAGATTTCCGAAAATTTCTGAATTGAACCACACATCCCTGAAGCTCTGCGTCCTCAGCCTTCCTGTAACCAGAGGCAAATACCCGCAGGGCTGAACCTCTCCCCTGTTGGATATAAAGCAGACTGCGGTTCCAGCCAGGCATCCACGGGTCATAGCAGACATCCCGGAACTGGATTTCGGCAGTATTATTCCGTCTTTTTTCCCGCGCTGGTTGAGAATTCTGTAAAAATGGGGTGCGCATGTAGCTTTAAATTCCAACTCCGGATGGGCTCTCCACTGCTCGTAAAACCAGTTCAGGCAATTTTCGTACTCCTGCGGAGAGAGCATCATTTTATCCGCGATCTGCACACCGCATCCCACAGGAACAAGCATGAAGATATGCAGGGCATTGACTTTGAGCCCCAGCGCCAGATTGAGAATTTTATCCACCTCATTTATATTATGGCTTGCAATTGTAGAATTTATCTGGGTCTGAACGCCCGCAGCCTGGAGGTTTTTTATTCCTGCAACGGCTTCCCTGAAAGAACCAGTAATTCCCCTGAATCTGTCATGGGTCTCTTCCCTTCCACCGTCAAGGCTTATGCTAACCCGTGAGACTCCTGCCTCCCTGATTTTTTCTGCTGTTTGTTGATTTATAAGTGTTCCGTTTGATGCGAGCGCCGCTCTCATCCCAAGCGACACTGTATGGCCTGCAAGCTCAAAAATATCCTTTCTGTAAAGGGGTTCGCCGCCGGTAAGTATAACTATTGGTTTTGATACTTCTGAAATCTCGGTTAAAATACGCTTAACTTCTTCTGTGGTTAATTCCCCGCTCTCCGCATCACCTGCTTCTGCACGGCAGTGAATGCATCTAAGATTGCATCTTGTTGTCAGCTCAAAAAAAATAAGGCGGGGAAGAAATTTCTCCGCACCGCCCCTTAATTCATTAACTTTACGACTATCAGTGCTGTTCAATAATCCTCCGGTTAGCTCTTCTTGTGGCACTCATTGCACTTTGTGGGCGCCTTTTTGCCCGCTGTAGCTTCTTTCTGATGGCAGTCTTTGCATTTTTTGTGGTAAGCATCCTTCAGAACAACCTTTGCGCCCTCTTTATTGTGGCAGGATGCGCATGAAACAGTCTGCTCGCCCTCTTTTGTCGTATGATGACACTCCACACATTTTCCGCTCAACATATCCTGATGATTCTTATGCGGAAATACAACCGGTGGCTGCATCTTCTGGATAGTGCTTATAGTAATGCTGTCCGCGCCCTTGTCAATCTCGCTCTCTACCCTTGATCCCAAACCAAAAAGAAGAATAGTGCCCAGTAATCCTATTCCAAGAATCCCGCCTAAAATCTTTTTCATTCCTCTCACCTCCTTTTGATTTAATTACTTATATTTTTATGCTAACTCCTAACGAATACTGCTGTCAAGGACTTTTAGATTCTAATGGAGGCATCAAAATTTGACACAAATCTCCGTCTAAGACATAATTTTCCCATGGGTATTCTCAAAATAATAAAATCCAGGAGAATTGCCTGTTATTATTCTATTTTCCAAAAATCAATTCAGTAATATATCCTATAGCTATGGGAAACATAAAAGAAGAAATATACCTTGCGAACGCGAAATGCGCACCCAATATAGGGACCTCAAAGGTCACAAATCTGAATAAGCCAATAAGACCCCAGGAGGAGAGCAATGCAGCCATAGCGCCCATGCTTGCTCCCCCTTTATAGAAGACTGCAAGTATAGGAAAACTCACATAGGGACCGCCGGGCATAACAATACCCACTAGAGCACCAATAACGATCCCTTTGATTCCCGTATCCTTGCCAAGCAGCGACTTTATAAATTCTCTCGGAATAAGCACCTGCATAATTCCTGCTAAAACAAATGCAACCATAAGAACAGGAATTAACTGAAAGAACATGCTTACAGATGCTTTGATGCCCTCATTCAAAAGATTAAACCTGTAGGCAATTATTCCTGCAACAAAAGTAAGCCCAAGAAGAACAAAAAATGGTATATTCATAATTCCTCCCTTGCGTTTTACTAATATTAACAGAGAAGTTATACCTTAGCAATTTTTCCTTTTCTCAGAAACAAAATAGGATATAATAAAACTATGAAAAAATTAATTACACACTGGAAGCATACTCCCGGGAGACATTGCGGTTCAACAGCGTTGAGCAATTTGATGCACTTCTATGGTCACCCGTTATCCGAAGCAATCTGTTTCGGGCTGGGGGCAGGACTTGGGTTCTTCTATTTGAAGGGGGATTATTTTAATCCCACCAGGGCATTGATGACAAGGAGTGCGGGGCTTGAGCCAAACTTTTTTGAAGCCATAAGTGTACCATTTTCCTGGAGAGAGGAAGCGAATAATGCAAAGGCTCTGAGCATCGCGCAAAAATTTATTGACAGCAATATCCCTGTGATGTTACAGACCGATATATATTACATTGATTATTATAATTCAAAAACGCATTTTAACGGACATATTGTTGTTCTGTGCGGTTACGATGACGAAAAAGGAACAGCATATATTTCAGACACGCACTGGAATGAAATTCAGGAATTACCCTTTTCGTCTCTTGAGAAAGCAAGGACATCAAAATCCCCGCCAATGGTGCTTGAAAACAACTATTTTGAGGTGGATAAAATAAATAGTTCTTTTGATCTCAAGCCAGCAATCCGGACCGCATTAATAAAGCAAGCCGAAGACATGCTCGCAGATTCGGAAGCATTCGGACATTACGGAGTAGGAGGCATAACTGCGGTGGCAGACGATTTTGCGACATGGGCATCTGTAAAGGACTGGAAATGGGCGGCAAGGTTTTCCTATCAGATAATTGAAAAGCGCGGAACCGGAGGCGGAGCATTCAGGCTGATGTATTCTGAATTTCTAAAAGAAGCAGAGGAATATATTAAAGAACTCAAGAGTGGCGAAATGTCGGGAAAAATGCGCAAAATTGCGGACAAATGGACAAAACTGGCGGATTTGTTAAAGGCAATCAGCGAATCAGAAAAAGCTACAGGTTTTGACAAGGCAGCAACCCTAATATCTGAAATAGCTTCACTTGAAAAGAAATTCTATAAAGATATTTTGATGATGATAAAATAGAACGTTATTATCAACTGCCTTTGCGAAAAATCTATCCCTTCTCCGCGGGCGGCAGTTCGCTTTGGGATGTTATGCCGAGCATGCGGTCACTAAATCTGTTTAATCTGCGCTGAACATCCTCGTATTTGTTCATCGCATTCCTGATATGGCCGCCTACAACCTCAAATTCTTTGCCGAGATGTCCCATATCATTCTGAAGCCGTGCAATGCCCTCCACAATCCTCTTCGCGTTTTCTTCAATCTGCATACCTTTTAATCCCATTGAAAGAGTCAGAAGATAGGCAATAAAAGTATTAGGAGAAACAGGAATCACCTTCTTTTTTAATGAATATGAAAAAATGTCGTTTTCGCCGAATTCATCCCTTATTATCGTCTCATAGTAAACATTCTCTGCGGGAATATACATCATTGCAAAATCAACGGTTCCATTGTCCGGCCTGATGTATTTCTCCGATATATCATTCAGGTGCTTCCTGAGAACGGCAAAAAAATCCTTTCTTAAAACACGTTTTTCTTCTTCAGATTTCGCCTCCAGTATTTTTCTAAAATCGTCTAAAGGAAACTTTGAATCTACAGGAACCTTCCAGTCTTTGAGGTTAATCATAAAATCAACCTGTTTGCCATCGGGGAATTTATACTGTCTCTCATACCTTCCCGGCAATATCTCGTCAAGAAGGTTCTGGAGGAGCACCTCCCCCACACCACCGCGGATTTTCGGCGGCTTTAAAATATCCTGCAGACTGGATATGTCCTTCGCAATGTCAAAAATCCTCTTGTTAGCCTCGGAAATTTCACCAAGGCTCTTCTTAACTTCGCCAAAAACCTGCGCTGTGCGGTCAAGCCTGTCCCCTATCTGCCCGGTTGCCATTTGCAACTGCTGATTCACCGTGTTCATCTGCTGGTTCACCTGCGACAGAACCTGGGTAATAACCTGATCAATGCGCTGAGCTGTAGATGTCATATTCTCAGCAAAATTATTCCGAAGGGATTCTATCTGCTGATGGAGCATTAAATTTGAAACATCATCCCTTTTTCTGTCCGACGAAATTATAAGATAAAAGAGCAAAAACAGTATAAGCGCAATGCCTGCCGTTACAGCGTATAGCATGATTGAATTGTATAGTAGTATATTAAATCCCGGGTGTCAATTTATAATACCCCGGTCTATCAAATGCACCCGCACCTACCTGCTTATATCAATGGTAGGAGTAAGTTTAACAGGATTTTTCAATGTATATACCACAGGGCACCGCTGGATAGCCAATGCTTCCGCCTCTTTGATCTTGTTCTCAGGAGCATCACTGACAACATGGAGTTTGACTTTCACTTCTTCCATAACAGGATCCTCATTTATACCGAAAACCCTGGAAAAATTCATATTCGCCTCCACTCTCACCTTCAGACTCTTTATTCTTATGCCAAGCATTGTTGCCATCGTGGCAAAGGTGGCGGTATAGCAGGATGCAAGCCCGTAGAAGCAGTAGTGCATTGGCCCTGGAAGGGTTCCACCCCCGCCCATGAATGTGGGGCTATCAATCTTGAAAGTGGTCTGTCCGCCTTCAAAAGTAATGTTTGACTGAAACTGCGGATCGCCTTCCTTAATCAGCCACTCTCCCTCTATTACCTGAACTTTTTTTGCTTTTGATGGATCTGCTTTAATCTGTTCGCCAAAAGCCTTTACCTTTTCAATATTAACATTGTTCATGGCCATAAATACCTCCTACTGATCAGAATGTTTACCTAACTTATATTATTTATAATCTTAACCAGTATTTTTGTCAAACCAAATCCAAAAAACATTAAAATTTTGTTTGACTGTGTTATTGTGCCGTGTTAAGTTAATATGTACAGGAGGTTGTCCCAATGGCAATGAAAATAATTGATACCTGCATCGCTTGCGGCGTCTGCGAACCTGAATGTCCAAGGGGAGCGATAAGCGCAGGAGACCCGCTCTATATTATTGATCCGGTCAAGTGCACAGAATGTCAGGGAGAAGACGGTGGACCAAAGTGCGTTCCCGTATGCCCGGTTGATTGTATAATAAAGGCAGAATAACGCCTTAAAATAAACTTAGCGGTTTGGCTCTTGTCGGAAAACATAGAAACTACGATAAAAGAAATAACACGAGGAACAGTTGAGATAATTTCCGAAGGAGAGCTTAGACAAAAGTTTCTCCGAAGTCTTAAATCAAAAAAACCGCTCCGCGTAAAAGCAGGGTTTGATCCTACCGCGCCGGATATCCATTTAGGACACACTGTCCTGCTGGAAAAACTGAGGCAATTTCAGGAACATGGGCACAGGGTTATTTTTTTAATCGGCGACTTTACGGGAATGGTTGGAGATCCCACCGGGGCGAATACGACCAGACCCATGCTATCCTGCGAAGAAGTGATAAAAAACGCGGAAACATACAAACAGCAGGCATTCAAAATACTCAATCCTGAACAAACCGAGGTCAGATTTAACAGCGAATGGCTGGGGAAATTTTCTGCTATTGAAATGCTGAGACTCTGCAGAAGCGAAACAGTGGCAAGAATGCTTGAAAGAAATGATTTCAGCATCAGGTTTAAAAAGACCAAGCCAATTTATATACACGAATTTATATATCCCCTGCTCCAGGGCTACGATTCTGTTGCGCTTGAAGCTGACATTGAGATTGGCGGCACGGACCAGAAATTCAATCTTCTCATGGGCAGAACCATCCAGAAAGAATTCGCTCAGAAACCTCAGGTAATAATAACCCTGCCCCTGCTTATGGGTACTGACGGGATTAAGAAAATGAGCAAAAGCACAGGAAACTATATCGGAATCAACGAACAACCTTATGATATTTTCGGAAAAATAATGTCCATATCCGACGAACTGATGTGGAATTACTATGAACTGCTTAGCAGAAAAAGTATGGAAGAAATTTCAAGAATGAAAAAAAATGTCAAGGATGGAGGGATTCACCCCCTTGAAGCAAAAGAAGCGCTGGCACATGAAATCGTAACACATTTCCATTCAAGTGATTATGCTGACTCGGCAAAGGCACATTTTGAATCTGTTTTCAGAAAAAGAAAAGAGCCGGAAAGCATTCCTGTCCTTGAATTAAAAAAATCGGACGGCATACAGGACATACCCTCAATTCTGACCATGGCCGGAATGGCGCAGAGCAAATCAGAGGCAAAAAGACTTATCAGGCAGGGCGCGGTTGCGGCAAACGGCAAAAAAATAGGGTCTGAATCTTTCAAACTTGAAAACGCAGGAGAATACCTGCTCAAGGTGGGGAAATTGCGTTTCCTCCGCGTAATTCTCAGGGAAAATTAAAACTGTAAAGAAGAACAACACCATTTCCGTCTGAATCAAGATTAAGCACAAGAGCGTTTCCGTTGCCCTTTTCATAATTGAGCATACCATCAACTATTCCATAAATATACATGCTGATAAAAGAGGCCCCGGCAATTATCTGAATATTTTGAAAGCGTTTTGCTCTTGACAGATCATCGGTTAAATATTTCCCATCCTCCTCTAACGCCTTTCTCGTAAAATAACTCCCAAGGTTTATTGAAAGCGCCGCTGTTTCAAGCCCCAGGAGAATGGAGCCTTTTATATACTCATGGTTCTGGAATTGTCCGGCGCCAAACGGTAAAAAATTCAGGAGAAGCATTTTCTCCCTCCGTTTGAAAAGCAACGGAGCAGAAGATAGTTTTAGTTCGTTAAAAAATTCAACAATCTCCGGAGGGAAATATATCTGGCTCAATTCATATCCTGGTTCATTCTTTAGAATTGAGAGAAACCACCCTGAAGCAACACCCTTTTTATCCAGAAGAAAATTAGCAGCTCCAAGATAGGATTCAGCAGTCAGAATTTCATTTTTTTTTAGTTGACCTGAATCTAATATTTTTTCAAAAGCAGTAATTGACTCTGCGTAATTTTTATTAAAATAAAGGGATACGCCTTCATCAAGTCCTTCTGCCGCCAAGGGAAAGGAGAGAAAAAACAAAAAAATAACCATGGGCATTATTAATTTTTCCAAAAGACCGGCTCCCGCACAAGATCAAGGACAAGATCCGAGGACATACCTGCTGTAATATCCACTGGCATTTCAACAGGCCTGAACCCATCCTTTTCAACCCTCACAGCATGCTTTCCCTGCATCAGAAGAAGACCCGAAAAATCCCGGCCTCTGCCTATAAGTTTTCCATCAATGTAAACCGACGCATCTTTATTCAATTTTATGCTTAATTTTCCTGGAAAAAGCTGTAATGTTATATTTTCCTCATGAAGCGCCCCGGGATTTATTTCTATCTCTTTTTTAAAAACATCTGCATAGGGATTTCTGGCTTCAAGGATATGCTTGCCAGGGGATAACTCAATCTTATCCAGGAAGGGTGTCCGGCCGACAAACCTTCCATTAACATACACATCAGACCATGGGTTTGTCCTTACAATAAGCCTGCCGCTTTCCTGGGACAATGAAATCTCTGACAGGGCTTGTATTTCCGCAATAGATTCTGGCGAAGAAGGGGGGGGGACAATAGGCATCTGTTTTGCAGCCTTTACAGGCTTAGTTACAGCCTTTTCTATTGAGACCGCTTCCGGGCTTTTATTCTCTGTCACAACCGTGATAATACCTTTCTCTCTGATTGCTGAAAAATGCACCTTTTCGTAAATTTTAATTCCGGAGAACACGAGAATCACACTTGCCAATGCTGTTATAGGGTATAACCACAACCTCTGCCGGAAGCGGGCAGAATTCAACATGTTCTTCACTTCCCTGTCCTGAGGACCAAGGGATAAAGCCCGGTTCAGCAGATTGATCACCTGATGGTGAGCTCTGACCCTGCGAAATCCCTTTGCTGCTTCAATCAGCCTTGAAGCAAACATGCCTTTCCGCAAATACAGGTAATCAGCAGGGCTGGCATAAAACAGAGATAGTTCCATTTTTTGGTTCTCAATACCAAATGGCTTCAGGTATTCTCTCAACATTGCCCTTATCCAGTCCACAGCCTTAGGCCTCTTCTTAGGATCCTTCTGAACACATTCCATAATTAGCCTTGATAATTCCCTATCCACAGCATTGTTAACCCTTTCCGGTTCTGGAGGAACCTCGCTCAACACAGCCTTAAGAACCTGGGCAGGGTTATTACCCTGGAATGGGAATCCCCCTGTTAGAATGCGGTAGAATAAAACACCGATGGAGAATATATCGGAGGATATACCGGCAGAATCACCCTTTATTATTTCCGGCGCAATATAATATGGAGAACCAATCAGCGCGCCTGGGAGAGTCATTTTATCCCAGTCAAAAATGTGAGCAATACCAAAGTCAGTAAGCTTCACTGTTCCATCCTTTCCTACTATAACGTTTTCTAATTTTATATCGCGATGGATTATCCCGTGGGAATGCGCATAATAAACCGCGTCAGAAAGTTCAAAAACGATAATTGATGCCGCCACCACCGGTAGCGGATCTGCCTTTTTCAACACCTGCGAAAGATCAAGCCCGTCAACGAACTCGCTCACTATATAGTGGATGTCAGAGTCGGGACCGGAATAATCGTAGATCTGAACAATATTAGCATGCTGAAGTTTGGCAACCGCATGCGCCTCCCTGTGGAACCTAAGGATATTCTCCTGTTTTGAGGAAAGATGGGAGTGTAAAATTTTTATTGCAACATCTCTGTTCAGATTCTCATCCCGTGCAAGGCAAATAGCGGCCATTGCCCCTGAACCAATTTCACTGACAACCCTGTAACGCCCTATCCTTTCCGGAAGCACGGATTATATCATAACAGAATACTATCATCGTTTCAAACAACGCAAACGGGCATAGTCTGCGTGCCAATATTCTATTTGTTGGCAATAATTCAAAAGTATAAAAGCGTTATCCACCCGGACAGGGGATAAACTTGACTATCCATTGATATTTATCTAAAATATTCTTTAAAAGAAAATGAGAGGATAATGTCAGGTATCGGTGTCATTCACAATCCAAACGCAAAAAAAAACAGAGGGAAAAACCATATTGTCCCCTCCTTGAGGAAAATTGTGGGTAAATCCGGTATTGTGGAGGAGACAAAGCATCCTGACGAAATCCCGCGGGCAACAGAGAAGTTCAGAAATATGGATATTGATATCCTTGCTATCAATGGAGGCGACGGGACAAACCATCTGACCCTTACTCATTTCCTGAAGGTTTACGCAGGCCAACCCATTCCCCCTTTTATACATCTAAGGGGCGGAACAATGAACACAGTGGCGAATTCCCTTGGCATTAGCAGAGAACCAACAGAGCAAATTTTAAAGAAGATTGCCGATAAATATACAAGAAGGGAAAAAATGGATGTAATAAAAAGAAATATAATGAAAATAGGAGATAAATACGGCTTCATATTCGGCAGCGGGCTTGTTGCAAATTTTCTTGAGGCTTATTATGAAGGAAGAACCACCGGGCCGGGAAAGGCAATAAGAGTAATTGCTAAAAGCATAATCTCTGCAATCTCCAGAACAGAATATATAAAAAAGCTTTTTATGCCTGTAAATGCAAGGGTGTCAGCCGACAGCAGAGAAATACCATTGCGGTATTTTACCTTGCTTCTCGGCGCTACCATAAAAGATGTAGGACTTGGATTCAAACCAACCTATCTTGGCGACAAGGCTGGGACATTCCACCTGCTCGCTTCTGATATAAGCCCTATCCGGGTAATTCTCTCCCTTCCAAAGGTATTAAAGGGCATCCCTCTTGGGTTGAAAAATGTTCATGATCTGCTTGTCCAAAACCTCACCGTAGAACCAATGAACGGAGTCATGCGCTACACAATTGACGGTGAATTATATTCAACTAATAAAAAATTTGATGTCCAGATAGGGCCTGCGCTTACAGTAATAAGGGGGTAAATTGGGAGCAGAGTCAATACCGATAAAAAAATGGCCATCCTCTGAAAGACCGAGGGAGAGGCTTATGGAATCAGGGGCTCAGTCCCTCTCAGACACCGAACTTCTCGCAATCGTAATCGGAAATGGCAACGCCCTAACGGGAATGAATGCCGTGGAAACCGCAAGGACATTATTGGGAGAATTCGGCTCCCTGAGAAAACTGTCAGAAATAAGCCCCCAGGAACTTAGAAAGTCAAAGGGAATAGGCAATGCCAAGGCGGCGACTATATGTGCAGTATTTGAAATATCCAAGCGCTTAAGTTCTTCAAAGATAAATCCGGGCAACAGGATACTCTCAAGCATGGATGCCTATGAGTCTCTGCGCGGCTACCTCACGGATCTTAAGAAGGAGCATTTTTGCACAATTCTGCTTAACGGCAAAAACAGAATAATTAAAAAGGAATTGATCTCTATCGGCTCCCTCACTACAAGCCTGGTTCATCCAAGAGAGGTATTTCTGCCAGCAATCCGCAATTCCGCTGCGGCAGTAATATTCCTCCATAACCATCCAAGCGGAGACCCTTCACCGAGCAATGAGGATTATCAAATTACACAACGGCTTGTGGAAGTAGGGGAACTACTCGGCATCAGAGTACTTGACCATATTATAGTTGGAAGTGACACTTTTTACAGTTTTGCAGATAATCACAAATTAAATAATAAAAAACTACAGGGGGTGAATTAACATGTTAAAAAACATCATCTATTCTACGATAATTGTTTTGCTTTTTATGCCCGGACTTTTACACGCAGGCAAAGTAGCGATCCTCCCATTCAAGAATATCTCCAGCGACAGGGCGCTTGAGCAGCTTTCAGAAGGAATCCCGGAGGCAATTTCAGTAGAATTGCTTAAAATTCCCGCTGTTACAATAATTCCTAAACAGACGGTGTCACGCGCCTTTTTGCAGCACAGCAGGGAGGAACTGACGCCTATAATCGGTAAAAAGGTCGGAGAAGCCCTTTCTGCCGACTTTTCAGTAATAGGAGATTTCAAGAGGATCGGAGACCAGATAGAGGTAACATCTTCTGTAATCCAGTCCATAGATGGAAAGGTTGTCAAAAGTTTCAAGGAATCAGGCATGGTGGACGACCTGTTTATTATCCAATCAAGGATAGTCCAAGCAGTAGCAGGTTTTTTCAGCAGGAATCCTGTGCCATCCGCTACCCCTGCTCCAAAACCGCGTCCAACCCCCTCTACATCCGCAGAAGATGAAGCGACCCGCAGGCTTCTGGAATCAATGGCTGGCAGAACCAAGGAAGATGAAGCAACAAGGGCGCTGGCAGAAGGCAGAACAAACGAAAATGCCGCAAGATGGTACAATAAGGGAGTTTCCCTGTCGGATAATTCGCCCGAGGAAATATCCTATTATCAAAAAGCAATAGAAATAGATCAAGCATTCGCTCCCGCCCACTATAATCTTGGTTATATATACTTGTATAAAAATATGAAGCAGGAAGCAACCAGCCATTTTATTGAATTCCTTAAGTATACAAATAATGAAACAGACAGGAACAAGGTTAAACTAACACTCAAAGAGATGGGAATAGTCCTGATAGATCCACCGAAAACGGGTAACGCCGCTTCTGACTGGTATAATAAGGGGACGCAATTAAATGATAATTCTGACGAGGAGGTTGCTTATTATAAAAAAGCAATAGAAATAGATCCAACCTTTGCACCTGCACGGTATAACCTGGGGATTTTATACTACAGGAAGAAGATATACGCTGAAGCTCTGCCTCATTTGCAGGAATATCTGAAATACACCTCTGACCCGGAGGAACGAAAGACACAGGTAAAGCAAATTATTGATTATCTCAATAAAGTAACAGGAGCGTCAAAACCCGCGCCACAAACACAGACAATACAACCAATGGATAATTTTAAGGAACTCCCTCAGAATAATACTACACCGATGAAACAATCACCCGGTCAGTGGGATATACCGTTGGAAAACCCTTAAGATTTTTTTACCGACGACATCCACCAGCGGAGAATGTCAGAAAGCGTCTTTTTTAATTTAATATCAGGAGCCCATCCAATGGCGCGCAATTTTTTATTATCTCCGTAGAATTTAGGCATATCTGTTTTTCTGAGCAATTTTTTATCAACCTTCACACTAATTTTTCTTTTCGTAATGCTAATCAATTCATTCAAAATATTCCTCAATCTGACAGCCCGGCCGCTGCACACATTATAGACTTCCCCGGATTTTCCCTTTTGCATAATCAACCAGTACGCCCTCACCACATCCATGACATCAGTAATGTCCCTGTATACTCCAAGATTCCCAACATTAATTAGAGGGGTGCCTTTACAATTGAGAACCTCAATAATCTGCCTGGCAAAATTTGACACTGCAAAATCAGGGGACTGCCTTGGTCCGATGTGATTAAAGGGGCGGACAAGATATATCTTCATCTGATACGAATTTAAAAACTGATGAGCAAGCATCTCTCCTGCAGCTTTGCTCGCGCCATATGGCGTCTCCGGATCCAAAGGATGTGACTCTTTGACCGGCAAGGCATTTCGATCAACATTGCCGTATTCATGGGCAGAACCAACATACAATATCTTTGCATTTTCACAATACCTTCTCGCTGCATCAAGAAGATTAAAGGTGCCATTAAAATTAACCTCGTATGTAAAGCCAGGCATCCTGAGCGACCCGGGAATTGAAGCTATGCCTGCAAGGTGATAAATTTCATCAGGTTTATAAATTTTCAATAAAGAGCTTACCCGTAAAAAATTTCTTACATCGCATTTGTATAACTCAATGTCTTTTCTAATTCCTTTAACATTTTTAATTGTATTAGTTTCTATAAATGTTCCGCCAACGATATACTTTTTTTGTAATAGAAACTCTGCTAAATGCGAGCCTGCAAATCCGCTAATCCCGGTTATAAACGCCCTTTTCATTGAATTCCCTGAATTTTATTTTGTTCTTCTTTTTCCATTTGCTTCTTTTTCAATAAGTTCCATATCCGAATCCACCATCATTTTAACAAGCTGCTGAAAATTAATTTTCGGTTTCCATCCAAGTATTTTTTTAGCCTTTGAAGCATCTCCAACAAGACAATCGACCTCTGCCGGCCTCAAAAATTTTTTATCTGTTTTTACAAACTTTTTCCAATCCAGACCAGCATGGCTGAAAGCAATCTCTGTAAATTCCTTAACCGTGTGAGTTTCACCTGTAGCAATAACAAAATCGTCAGGCTTATGCTGCTGGAGCATCATCCACATAGCCTTTACAAAGTCTCCGGCAAATCCCCAGTCTCTTGATGCCTCAAGATTACCAAGATGCAGGCTATTGCTCAGATTATGCTTTATCCTGGCAACCCCATAGCTTATCTTCCTTGTAACAAACTCCTTTCCCCTCCTCGGTGACTCATGATTAAACAAAATTCCTGAGCATGCAAATATTCCGAAACTTTCCCTGTAATTAACCGACAAATA
>Ga0209619_10000763_pt1 | contig 23129 bp, 23 predicted proteins | sample Rifsed16ft3_FD_184011 | JGI IMG/M metagenome (GOLD analysis project Ga0209619, IMG submission 184011) | Soil microbial communities from Rifle, Colorado, USA - sediment 16ft 3 (version 2) | ecosystem: Environmental > Terrestrial > Deep subsurface > Rock core/Sediment | place: Rifle, Colorado... | reverse complement strand
AGTGTTCATTTTTATTCCTCTTAAAAAGAGCGATCGAAGTTATCCTTTAAATGCAAAAAAAATTTACCGACTAATTTAAGTCGAAAATTTATTTATCAAAATTCATTTAGTGGTGATAGTGATTTAGAGTTAAAAATGCGAAGCAGCGATTTGTTTTAATCTGGTTGGATGTGTAATGGTGTAACTAACTATATAATATCTGGGCTAAAGCCCATTGTAGTTTATTTGTTGTTCACCCCATGCTGAAGCATGGGATTTCTTCAAAAACATCTTTAATGGGTTCAACAAATAAAAGTATCCATTTTAGTGATGACCCATATTTATTAGATGAGTCGCTTAATCAAAATTTTTATACCAGTTAAGTTTGTTGTGTAAATAAAAATTAGGATTGCTGTCCGGATTATATACAGCATAAATCTTCATTTTTTTACTTCTATCTGAACCATTCGAGTTCTTGCCGGTGGATGATAGTGTTTTATTATTAAGAAATACTTCAGATTTTTGATTTGCGATATTTGAAATTCCCTCAGACATAATAAATTTTTCCTCTCTAGCATTTGAGAAATTTAACATTCCCTTTTTATTTCTTCTGGATTTTACTTTAATGGTTAGAAAAGAAAATACTATAACCATCAAAATAAAAGAAGAAAGAATTTGTAAAGTTCTTGTGATAATAGTCAGAAGTTCCAATTTTTACCCTCGTTGTTATCTTCTGTGATAACCTTAAAACTCAAGTATCGTACCATTGCGATATTGCTAAACAAATGATTTTTTAGATTGAGGGACAAAGGTAAACTGAGAATTTTAATCAAATTGATACTTAAGAATTTTTTTAGATGGTAAAGTGAATTAGGATCGCATACAGTAAATCCTTCCTCAATAAATTGTTTTTATAGAAGTATTTTAATATTTTTAACCCCTTGAAAAATAAAGAGTTATAAAATTTTAATTTCTGAGGTAAATATATGACCAAAGCGGATATAGTAGATAAAGTTGCTTTAGGTACCGGGTTAACTAAGCTGGAAACCGAGGCGATCATAGAGGGATTTTTCAAAACCGTAATTGAGGCCTTAAGAGAGGGGAAAGGTATTGAGATAAGAGGTTTTGGAACCTATAAAGTTAAAAAGAAAAGAGCACGGCAGGCAAGAAATCCCAAAACTGGCGAACAAGTTTTTGTTCCCGAACATTTTGTTCCTACATTTAAATTTTCTAAAGACTTTAAAGAGCTTGTTGATAAGGGAATGAAAGCAAATAAACATGGTTAGTTTCTGTACTGAGTGCGGTGCTAAGGTTGAATCAAGTTTTAAGTTTTGTCCCATTTGCGGATCTGCGATAAATTTATCTTCTTCCCAACAAAGCTTAGATAAAACTGTATCGAAAACCGAACAAGTTATTATTTGTGCCAATTGCGGAGAGGAAAATTCTTTCGAAAGTAGTGTGTGCGATTCTTGTGGTGCGAAATTAGATAAAACGAAGACAGCGGTAGTTAAGCTATCGAATAATATTGAAGTGAATAAGCAAGTAAAGATTGAGACACCCAAATCAAAAAAGCATAATAAGCCCCAAAGCAAAAATAAAAATGAACCGGCTGTAACGGTTGGTAAGAAACTGGATAGCAAAAAAATTTTAGCTTTTATCGGAATAAGCTTAGCATTGGTTTTATTAGTGCTAATTGCATCAGGAGTTTTAGATTTATCCGGAAGTAAAACAATGCCGATAGAAGTAACACAGCAAAATCAAGGATCGGGAATTGATTTAAGTTCCATATCAAAAATTAATGAGTTGAAAAGCATTGTTGAGAAAGATCCTAACAATGCAACTGCAATTCTTGATCTTGCTAATCTTCGTTTTGATTCCGGTTTTTTCGAAGATGCCGCAAAAAATTATGAACAGTATTTATTACTTGATCCCAAGAATGCAAATGCACAAATTGATCTTGGTGTGTGTTACTATAACATGAAACAATTTGATAAGGCCGAATCTGAAATTTTAGCGGCACTAAAATATTCTCCCAAACACCAGACAGCGTATTTAAATTTGGGAGTAATTTATTTAGCAAAACAAAATATGGAAAAGGCAAAAGAATCGTTCAGAAAGACAGTAGAATTAGATCCAAATTCTGAAGTTGGAAAAAAAGCAAAATCATTATTAGAATCACATTAAATTATTGGAGGTAAAGGATGCCCTGCGGCAAAAAGCATAAACGACATAAAATGTCTACTCATAAAAGAAAAAAAAGACTTAGAAAGAATCGTCATAAAAAGAAATTGAGATAATCTATTACGCAATCTGTATGGATGCATGGTTGGATGATTGAATGGATGAATGATTGTCTTGCCGGTTTATTTCATGCATCCATTCAGCCATTCAATCAATCAAGCTCTCAATTCCATTAGCTATCTTTGCCAACTTAGCTCAGCTGGTAGAGCAGCTCATTCGTAATGAGCAGGTCGCCGGTTCGATTCCGGCAGTTGGCTCGAAAAACGAAGTCTTCACATTTCAGTTTTTACAATTCGAAATAAACTAATTAGTATAATATCTGCTAGAGATATGAATAAAAAAGAAAGAGAGATTTACAATGAAGAAATTAAAAAATATACCAAGCTTCAAGAACGAAGATGACGAAAGAGAATTTTGGGCAAAAGCCGATTCCTCGGAGTATATAAATTGGCAGAAATCCAAAAGTGTTGCATTCCCAAATTTAAAGCCGTCAACAAAAACAATTTCATTACGATTGCCCGAATCAATGATTGAGAAGATAAAAGCATTAGCAAATAAGCGAGATGTTCCTTATCAATCTTTGATAAAAATTATTTTGAAAGAAAGAATAGATACGGAATATGGAGCTAGATTTTAAGAATTTTATCCACACCACAAAACAGCAGAAAACCTTTGAATTTACTTAGCTCAGGTGGTAGAGCAGCTCATTCGTAATGAGCAGGTCGCCGGTTCTCCCAAAGGGACTCCCTAAGAGGATTCCGGCAGTTGGCTCGAAAACCACAAATTTTCTCTTCTACTTATTTTAGATCATTCTTTGATTTTTGATTCCCCAAAATGTAAGTTTCAAATGGTTAAAATGCATCGTATTCATTTATGGTTTTTTAATGAAAATACTTGATTTTTTCATAATCAACTTACAACAATGGAACTTTCATAAACAAAAATAAATTTTCAATAGGTTCTTTTTATTGGCTATAAATTAAAATGAAGAAAATATATCTTGATGTCTGTACCCTATGTCGACCTTTTGACAATCAAAACGATATGAGAATTAGATTAGAAACGGATGCGTATTTTCTGATTCTCAATGCGATTCAAAGAAACATTTATGAGATGGTGATTTCAAAGATGCATTTAAAAGAAATTGAGAGTATTGAAGATATTCGAGAGAGAATTCAAGTTGTTCATCTTCTAGAAACCTTTGGGGAGGAATCAACTTATGATTATGAGATAGCTAGAAAAAGAGCTGAGGAATTAATTTTAAGTAATTTTGGCATCGCTGATTCTGTTCATTTGGCATTTGCAGAACAATCTGCTGATTATTTAATAACTTGTGATGATAAGTTTTTAAAACGAACTAAAAAAATAAAGACGATAATACATGTCTTAAACCCTGTTGAGTTTTCCATTATTGAGGAGTTAAAATGAAACCAAGTGAATATTTAAATGAAGAAGAATTGTATAATAAGGCAATAAAATTTTTAACAGAAAAATTAGGTCCATTAGAAACCAGTAGATTTTTATCTATTAGCAGAAAAAAAAGGTTAGAATCTGTTAAACGTCATCGTCAGTGGCAATCCAAACTAAACAAGGAAAAATTATTTAAGGAAATATTTAGCAAATAAAGCATTGATTAACCGTGAATCGAATACACACCCAAAGCAATACTCTTAATTTATCATCTCAATTTCTTTAGGAATTGCTCATTCGTAATGAGCAGGTCGCCGGTTCTCCTAAAGGGACGCCCTGGGAGGATTCCGGCAGTTGGCTCGAAAAATATTTCTCATCATCTTTCATTTAAGTCCCATTCAAAATTTCCCTCGAATTATTTCAATAAAAAATTCCAACTTTCACCTATTTCCTTCTTATAATTCTAGTTCATTTCACAAACTTCTACACAAAACTCAAGCATTAAAGATTAAAACTGATATCATCACCAGTCATTTTCCCAATAGGGCTGATTTCCTTTCATACTAAATAGTGGTAAAAAAAATAAAAAAAAGCTTGACTTTACGGAGAAAATTCCATTATTTTGGGACACAGTGGGGAAAAGTGGTGGAAAATTCCAAATAAGGATTTTGAATATGTTCAAAGGACAATTTTTATACTCGATAGATTCTAAAAGCAGAATAAGTATTCCTGCAAAACTTAGAAAAAATTTGCTGCCTGAAGCTAAGGATTCATTTGTACTTACGCAAGGTATTGGTAAGTGTATAGATGTTTATCCAGCCGATTATTGGGAGACAATAGAAAAAAGATTAAATCAGTTAAACCAATATGATCCGAATGAAATGAAGTTTATTAGAATGTTTCTGCAGCATGCTACAGATGTCGAAATGGATAATCAAGCAAGAGTAATTCTTCCGCCGTATCTTTTAGAGTTTGCAGGAATCGAAAAAGAAGTCTTGATACTTGGTGCCTTACAAAAAATAGAAATATGGAATCCTCAAATTTTTAAAGACCATTCGACCAGTTCACCGGAATCTTATGATCAACTTGCAGCAAAGGTAATGATGGGGAGATGAGCAATTTTCATACACCTGTTTTATTAGCGGAAAGTTTGGAATACTTGGTTGGGAGTAAAACCGGTGTCTACTTTGACGGTACGCTTGGATTTGGGGGCCACTCGGAGGGAATTCTAAAATTACTTGACAAAAATGCCAAATTAATTTCTACTGATGTTGATACTAATGCTTTTGAGCATTCGAAAAAAAAATTTTCAAACGATTCGCGCATGAAAATCTACAACTTCAATTTTCAGAAGATTGATGTAATTGCAAAAATTGAGTCAGTTAATGCATTTGACGGAATATTTGCAGATCTTGGAGTGTCATCATACCAGTTTGATTCTCCATCAGAGGGCTTTACTTACAGGCAAAATGCTAAACTGGATTTACGTATGGATAAAAGCATTGCAGTAAATGCATCGGACATAATTAATTCTTATAGTGAAGAAGATATTGCAAATCTCATTTATAAATATGGAGAAGAAAAAAATTCGAGAAAGATTGCCGCAAAAATCTGTGAAGCAAGAACACACAAGAAAATCGAAACTACATTCGAATTCTCAGAAATAATTTCTGAGATAACTTCTCAAAGGTATTTAATAAAAACTTTATCGCGTGTATTTCAGGCATTGAGAATCTATGTGAATGACGAACTCGATATTTTAAAAAGTTTTATTCGCAAAGCCGTTGATCTTTTAAAGCAGGGAGGAAGGATTGTCATTCTTTCTTATCACTCCCTCGAAGATCGCATAATTAAAGATGCGTTTAGGTTTGAAGCGCTTGATTGTGTTTGTCCGAAAGATTATCCGGTTTGTAAATGTGATAAAGTATCACGAATAAAAATATTAACTAAGAAACCGATTCTTCCATCGGAGGATGAAGTAATGAGAAATCCTCGAGCACGCAGCGCAAAACTAAGAGCAGCAGAACGAAAATGAGAAAAACATCGAAGCTTAAAAGCATTGCAAGTGTTTTCATTGTTTTGCTGACAATCGGAACTTTAATAGTTGCATATGTTGCTCTTAAAAAAAAATGCGATGATCTAATAAAACAAAAAGTTGTTGCCGAAGAAGAATTAAAAAATCAAAACACAAAAAGAAATAATTTGTTTGCACAGTATCAAAACTTAACTTCTGAAGATAGAATTGTAACCATTGCTTTATACGAATTGGGAATGGTCACTGCTGATCCTCCTATCTCGGTAGTTACAATTGAATCCGAAAAAATATTGGATTTGCAAACTCTCATGCAGGAGCAATATGATTAACTCAAGAGTTTTTTGGGTTTTAATAGGTGTGTCAATCTTTTTCATCCTGCTGATTGTAAAATTATTTGAAATCCAAATTCTTAAAAATGATGAATCAATTTTTTATGCAAAGCGCCAGCAAAACAAAACCGAGTATATTAAAGCTGGAAGGGGATTGATCTACGACCGAAACAATATACTTTTGGTATATAATCGTAACGACATTTCATTTTTCTTAGATAACAATTTCATAACCTTAAAAGAGCGTCCCATTGTAGCAAAAAAGCTTTCATCTTTATTTAAGAATAAACCCTCACACTATCTTAGAATGATGAAAGAAAAATCGAGCACAATTTGCATTGAGAAAAAAGTTTCGAACGAAAAAAGTCTGTTTGCAAAAAATCTCAAGCTTCCGGCATTATACTTCAGAGAAGATCCGACAAGAATTTACCATTATAATAGTTTAGCTTCTCACATCATCGGATATGTAGATGATCAATTAAATGGAGTTGATGGGATCGAAAATTCCTTTAACAGCACTCTGAAAGGTGAAGATGGCATACGAATTATTGAGAGAAGCGCCGGCGGAAGAATGATCACTGTTAAGGAAGAAGATACAAAAGAATCTGTTCCCGGTTTGAACCTGCAGCTTACCATTGATAAAAAATTTCAAGCTATTCTTGAAGAAGAATTACAAAATGGTTTAAATAGTTACAACGCAATCTCTGCGAGCGGGGTAATGATGGATCCTAACACTGGAGAAATTTTAGCTCTCGCGAATGTAAGTGATTATGATCCTAATAATTATTCCGATTACGATGATTTCCAAAGAAAAAACCGCTGCATAACAGATATGTATGAACCCGGCTCAACATTAAAAGCAATTAATCTAGCGGCTTTGCTTGATCAAAATCTATGTTCGGAAAATGAAATTATAAATGTTGAAAATGGGAGATACAAATACAGAGATAAAATTATTCAGGATTCCCATCAGCATAAAACACTTACTGTACGCGGAATACTTGAACAGTCCAGTAACATCGGGATGTCAAAATTGATCCAGAGAATTGATGATGAAACGCTTTACAAATACTTACGTGGTTTTGGTTTTGGAACCATTACGGCAATTGATCTTCCCGGCGAGGTCAAAGGAACATTAACAAAACCTTCTGAGTGGTCATTGATCAGCAAGGCATTTCTTTCATTCGGATATGAGATGGCTGCGACTCCTATTCAATTGGTAACAGCTTATAGCGCTTTAGTAAATGGCGGAATTTTGTATCAGCCGCAAATTGTAAAAAGATTTTTAAATTCCTCTGGTGAAACCGATCTGGAATATAAACCGAGGGAAGTAAGAAGAATTATCTCGCAAAAAACTTCCGATAGAATGAGAAATTTATTAGCATCTGTTGTAAAAGATGGAACAGGAAAAAATGCTAAACTTGATTTTGTTACTGTCGGTGGCAAAACTGGGACATCAAAGATTTTGGAGAATGGTAAGTATTCGAAATCAAATTATAATTCCTCTTTCGTTGGTTTTTTTCCGGTAGAGAATCCCCGAGTTGTCTGCTTAATTCTTTTAAACTCCCCTAAAGTTGGAGGATATGGGGGATTAGTTGCAGCACCGATTTTTAAAGAAGTGACGAAAAGAATGTTAATATCTCTGCAAGAATCATATCAAAACGATTCCCCAAAGACAAAAGAAGATAGTAAAGATGTGCAGTTCATAAAAGCGAAGAGCGTTGAGGAAGCTAAACCTGTTACTATAAAAAATGTTAGTAAAGATCATTCTGTTAATCAAAATATTAATACAAACAACACGATGCCGGATCTGAAAAGATATTCTCTTCGTGAAGCATTAGTAACTCTAACCAAACTGGGATTGAAATATAAAGTTTCCGGATCAGGAAGGATATCTTCGCAGAGTATTTCGCCAGGAACTCCAATCAAAAAGGGCAGTGTTTGTAAAATCACTTGTAGTGAAGTGAAGAAAAGCGTGTTCGTAAATTAATGGAATTGACAGACTTATTAAATAATATCAAGGTCATTCAAGTTGTGGGAGAAATTTCTCGTGAGAGAATTACCGGTATTTATTATGATTCTCGTAAGGTTACGAGAAACTCAGTCTTTGTTGCAATAAAAGGATTTAAAAAAGACGGACATAAATTTATTTTCGATGCTATTAATAAAGGTGCAGCAGCCATTGTTTTGGAAGATGAAAAATCTTTTCCTGATGATGCAATTACACGACAAAATGCTGCGAAGATTTTAGTTAAGGATAGCAGGCAAGCATTAGCTGAACTATCAAATTCATTCTTTGAAGAACCATCAAAAAAAATTAAGCTGATCGGCGTGACTGGGACAAACGGTAAAACGACTACAACGTATTTTCTTAAATCCATTTTTGAAATTGCTGGATATAAAACAGGATTGGTTGGCACAATTACAAATTTTATCGGCGATAAGGAAATTACTTCATCGCTTACAACTCCGGAATCGAATGATTTGAATATGCTTTTCCATGAGATGTATTCTCAAGGTTGTAAGTATGCTGTAATGGAAGTTTCATCGCATTCTCTTGTTCTAAAGCGTGTACACAAGCTTTCCTTTTCAGCAGGAATTTTTACAAATCTTACACAAGATCATTTGGATTTTCACACAAGCTTTGAAAACTACTTTAATGCAAAGAAAATTCTGTTCGATAATCTCGAAAGCTCTGCTTCTGCTATCTATAATATGGATGATCCATGTGGGAATAAAATTGTTGCTGATTCAAAAGCGAAAGTATATTCATACGGCCGTTCTGAAACTTCTGATTTTAAATTGATGAACATTCAATTTGATTTGAACGGAACAAGCTTTAAAGTGATGTACAAAGGTCAAGAATATAGTGCGGAGACAAAACTAATCGGCGATTTCAATGCTTATAATGCATGTGCAGCATTTTCGTCGGCAATGCTCTTGGGAATTGCTGCAGAAGCAGTTCTTCGTGGAATAAAAAATACCAAACAGGTTCCGGGAAGATTTGAAGTGATTGGTAAAGATAATAAAAAAGTTATAGTTGACTATTCACATACGCCAGATAGCCTTGAAAAAGCTTTGCTGGCAATTAGAAAAATTGTGAAGAACGATAAACCTGTTTATACTGTTTTCGGCTGCGGCGGAAATAGAGACAGAACTAAAAGACCTATGATGGGAAAGGTCGCAAGTGAAATTGCGGATAAATTAATTATCACTTCGGATAACCCTCGCTTTGAAGAACCGAGGACGATCATTGAAGAAATAAAATCGGGAATATCAAAAAAGAATTACAAGGTGATTGAAAACAGAGAAGAAGCAATCAAAAATGCAATTCAATCGTCAGAAGATGATGCGGTTATTCTTATTGCCGGGAAAGGACATGAGACTTATCAGGAAATTAAGGATGTCAGGAATCATTTTTCTGATAAGGAAATTGCGGAAAAATATTTGAACCGATGAAAAAATTATGCTTTACTGTTGAAGATTTTTTTGAACTTAAAAGTGCTGTGCTTTATGACGCTGAAAAAATTAAATCTGTTACAAAAGTATCAATTGATTCTAGAAATGTTCCCGCGGATTCGCTGTTCATTGCAATTAAAGGCGATAAGTTTGATGGACATGACTTTGTCAGAGATGCTGTAAAAAAAAGGGCATCAGTTGTTTTAGTAAATAGTGATAAGCTTAGCACCCTTGGAAATATTGATGCTCCAATAATTACTGTAAAAGATACAACTTTAGCTCTCGGTGAACTTGCAGCAATTTGGAGGATAAAATTAAAAACTAAAATTATTGCAATTACCGGAAGTGCAGGTAAAACGACAACTAAAGAAATGATTTATACCTTGCTAAGCGGAAAATATAAAGTGAATAAAACTTTAGGAAATTATAACAATCATATTGGGGTTCCGCTTACTATTTTCAGTACAAAAAGTAATCATGATTATCTGGTTTTGGAACTTGGAACCAATCACTTTGGAGAAATAAAATATACAGCAGAGATTGCAATACCTGATTATGCTATCATTACCAACATCGGAAATTCTCATTTGGAATATCTGAAAAATCGTGAAGGAGTATTTGAAGAAAAAGCCGCCTTATTTAATGTTACTGCATCGAATAAAGGAACGCTGTTCGTTAATAATGATGATCCTTTATTAATCAGCGCAAATAAAAATTATCAAAAGCGAATGACATTTGGTTTTGAAAAGAAATCTGATGTTAAGGGCGAGGTCACGGGTTACACAAACGAAGGTAAACCGATAATTAAAATTAGTCATAAAGGAAAAAGTTCATCTTTTGAAGTTCCTCTTTACGGAGAACAAAGTACAAAAAATTTTTTAGCGGCTGTTGCAGTTGCATTCAAGATTGGATTACGAAGTGAAGAAATTAAAAGGAGATTAAAAAATATTGAAGTTGTTGACAAGAGATTAAATGTTCAAAGGATTAAAAATTTTATTTTGATTGATGATACTTACAATGCAAATCCAGAGTCAATGGAAATGTCATTGAAGCTACTATCCCAAGTTAAAAGATATAAGAATCGAATTGCAATTTTAGGTGACATGTTTGAGTTGGGAAAAGAAAGCAAAATGCTTCATGAAAATTTAGCAGACGCAGTGATTGAGAATAATATTAATTTTGTTTATACCATCGGCAATTTTATGAAGCGTTTGCATACAAAATTAAAATCAAAAAGAATTGAAACCATTCATTTCAACGATCGGGATTCGCTAAATAATTTTTTAACTAAAAAATCATTCGACAATTCAGTTGTGTTGGTTAAAGGTTCACGCGGAATGAAAATGGAAGAATTTGTTGAGACAATAAAATTAAATAATAAATAATGCTTTACTATTTATCTGAATATATAAACAAGGTTTTTAATCCGCCGGGTTTTGATATTTTTAGATTCTTAACCTTCAGATCGGCACTGGCGGCAATAACCGGATTAGTCTTAGCATTATTTTTATCACCTAAAATAATTAGCGTACTCAAACGAAAGCAAATTGGTGAAGCTAAAAAAATCGATGGTCCCAAATCGCATTGGTCAAAAGCCGGAACACCTACAATGGGCGGAATAATTGTAGTGCTTTCAGTAGTCGTTCCAGTTCTCTTGTGGGGAGACGTTAAAAGCATTTACATAATTCTTATTGTTTTCGGTACTTTGGTTTTAAGTGCTGTGGGATTTTTAGACGATTACTTGAAAGTTATTAAAAAATATCCGAACGGATTGATTGCACGGTACAAGCTGTTAGGACAGGTGTTAGTTGGTCTGGCAATCGGTACTGTAATTTATTTTTCACCTCAGTTTGAGGGAATAAATTCAATAACGACGGTACCGTTTTTAAAAGATATCAATTTTGATTTTTCTTACTTCTATATACCCGTAGTCGTTTTTATTATTACGGCAACATCAAATGCCGTTAACTTGACCGATGGATTAGATGGATTGGCAATCGGTGTAATAGCAATTGTAATGATTGCTCTTGCAATTATAAGTTACGTAAGCGGAAATGCAATTTATTCTGATTATCTGAATATAATTTACTTGCCGGGTGCAGGAGAGCTAACAGTTTATGTTGCAGCTTTAGTTGGTGCATCATTAGGATTTCTCTGGTACAATTCTTATCCCGCACAAGTTTTTATGGGTGACACAGGTTCGCTTGCTCTGGGCGGTGCATTTGGAATTTTAGCTGTGCTTATTAAAAAAGAACTTTTGATTCCGATACTTGGAGGAATATTTTTTCTCGAAACCATCTCGGTGATTATGCAGAGATTGTATTTCAAGTACACAAAGAAAAAATATGGAGAAGGAAGAAGAATTTTTAAGATGGCTCCGATACATCATCATTTTGAAATGCTTGGTTGGCCTGAACCAAAAATCGTAATGCGTTTTTATATCATCGCAGTTATACTTGCAATAATTAGCTTAACATCATTCAAGATACGGTAATGAATTATTCTGGAAAAAAAATAGCGATAGTAGGAGCAGTTAGAAGCGGAATCGGGGCGGCTAAGCTGATTAAGAAGCTCAAAGGAATTCCTTTTGTAAGCGATTCTTCAGACAATGAGAAAATAAGAAAGTCAGTTGATGTTCTAAATGCTTTAGATATTAATTACGAAGTTGGTGGTCATACATCTCGAGTTTATGAGAGCGAAGCAATGGTCGTTAGTCCAGGAGTTCCACAGAATACGGAAATAATTAAAACTGCCCGAGATAAAAAAATTAAACTAATCAGTGAACTTGAACTGGCTTCTTCAGTTTGCAAAGGAAATATTATAGCAATAACAGGCACTAACGGGAAAACCACAACCACAAGTTTGTGCGGTCATGTTTTTAATGGATGCGGAGGTAAAACTTACACTGCGGGAAATATCGGTTTGGCTTTTTCGGAAATAGCTCTTGATGTAAAAGAAAATGAGTTTGCTGCGGTGGAAGTTTCCAGCTTTCAGCTTGATTTAATTGATAAATTCAAACCAAAAGTTGCAGTAATACTAAATATTACTCCTGATCATTTGAATCGTTACGAAAATAATTATCAGAATTATATTAATTCAAAAATGAAAATTTTTGAAAACCAGGACGGAAAAGATTATCTGATAATTAATCGAGATAATGATGTCATAATGAATTCATTAACAAAGCATAGTAGCACAGATTATTATTTTTCATTAAATACAGAGAGTAAGAACGGTTGTTTTCTTTCAGGTGCGGAAATAATCTTCCTAAAAAATGATAAGGAGGAGTTTCGTTGCTCACTATCGGATATCAATCTTCGAGGAGAACATAATTATGCCAATGCAATGGCAGTTATAATTGCTGCCAAAATATTTGGGTTGGATAATGAAAAAATAATCGAAGGGCTGCGAACTTTTAAAGGTGTTGAACATCGCCTCGAATTCGTCAGAGAAATTAATGGAGTTAAATATATCAACGATTCTAAAGCAACAAATGTAGATTCCGTTTGGTATGCATTACGAAGTTTCGATCAATCAATTTACCTAATTCTTGGCGGGCAGGATAAAGGAAATGATTATAATCAAATTAGAGATCTTGTCCTCGGCAAAGTAAAAAAGATTTATGCAATTGGTTCTTCTGCAGAAAAAGTATTTAATTTTTTTCACCATGATGTCAAAGTGGAAATCAAGCAATCTCTTGAAGACGTTATTGCGGCTGTGAACAGCGAAGCGAGAGAAAACGAAATTGTTCTTTTATCTCCAGCCTGTGCGAGCTTTGATATGTTCAATGACTACGAACATCGTGGAAAAGTTTTTAAAGAAGCAGTGAATAATTTATAAATGAAAAAATCAGCTTTCATAATAATTCTTGTAAGCGTATCACTTTGTGTACTTGGGTTAGCATTTGTAATGAGCGCAAGCAGCACGTACAGTAATGTAAAGTTTGAAAGCTTATTCCACCTATTTAATTCGCACATCTTTCGTGTTGCATTAGGTTTGTTCCTTTTAATTGTCTTTGCTGTTATTCCTTATGATACTTATAAGCACATCAGCAAGGGGTTGATATTCTTCATCACTCTCGTCTTAATTTATACGCTGTTTTTTGCTCCTCCGATAAAAGGTTCAGGCAGATGGATAAATCTTGGCTTAATGAGTTTTCAACCTGCTGACGTAGGGAGATTATTTTTAATTATTCATTTAGCTGTTTTGATTGAACGAAAAGGTGACTCGATACAAAATTTTAAAGTATTATTTCTCCATTTGTTCTTTTGGGTAATCATAATTTCAGGATTGATATTCTTTCAACCGAACATCAGCAATGGACTGATAATAATTTTCATTTCGCTCTCAATTTTTTTTGTCGGTGGAGCAAAGCTAAAACATATTTTTGCAACTTTACTTGGAAGTGTACTTGGAGCTATTTCCATTGCCATGATTTTTGAACATTCAAGAAGCAGGATGCTAACTTTTGTGAAAAGCATTCTTTATGGCGGTGGAATTAACGATCAAGTTAACCAAGCATTATTAGCTCTTGGAAGCGGTGGTTTATTTGGGCAGGGAATAGGCAATAGCAAGCAGAGCAACCTTTTCCTTCCGGAATCTTATGGCGATTTCATATTTGCAATAATTGGTGAAGAACTTGGTTTCATTGGTTCTGTATTAGTTATCGTCGGGTATTTTACAATTTTCTTTGCCGGAATATTGGTGGCTAAAAAAGCAAGAGATACTTTCGGTCAGCTTTTAGCATTTGGAATCTCTTTCTCAATAATTCTGAATGCATTTATAAACATTGCAGTTACAACAGGAATATTTCCTACGACAGGAGTGCCTTTGCCGTTTATCAGTTATGGTGGAACCTCGATTATAATCACTTGTGTATCGGTGGGAATTCTTGTGAACATAGCAATTTTAAATGCCAAATATATTTTACCTGTTCAAAAAATTAATTATGGTCATGCAGAAGAACCGGTTTAAATTTTTATTTGCCGGTGGTGGAACCGGAGGACATTTATTTCCTGCTGTTGCAGTTGCGGAAAGGATTAGAATGATTTTACCGGATGCCGATATTTTGTTCGTTGGTACAAAAACAAAAATTGAAGGAAAGGTTGTTCCGAAATTGGGATTTCAGTTCAAATCAATTTGGATAAAAGGATTTTCACGAAGAATATCAATTGATAATTTATTGTTTCCTTTAAAACTTTTAGTTTCCTTAATTCAATCAGTTATTATCAATTTAAAATTTCGCCCGTGTGTTGCTGTTGGAACAGGTGGCTATGTTGCTGGTCCGGCAATATGGGGTTCTTCATTAGTTGGTGCAAAAATAATTTTGATTGAACAAAACAGTTATCCCGGAGTAACTACAAAACTTTTGCAAAACTATGCAGATGAAATTCATCTGAGCTATGAGGATTCAAAAAAGTATTTCAGAAATAAACGCAAGCTTTACATGACGGGAAATCCTGTAAGAGAAAATTTGGTGAGAATAAATAAATCTGATGCATTGCAAAAATTCGGATTAAATCCGCAGAAGAAAACACTTTTAATTTTAGGTGGAAGTTTAGGGGCTTCATCAATTAATTCTGTCGTAGCATCAAACTTAAAAAGTATAATCAATTTGGATATTCAGGTGATTTGGCAAACTGGTATAGCATATTATGAAAAGTATAAAGATTTATCATCGGAAAGGGTTTGGATTTCTGCTTTTATAGAAAATATGAATGATGCCTACTCAGCTTGCGATTTAGTTTTAGCACGGGCAGGAGCAACATCAATTGCAGAAATATTATTTCTGGGAGTTCCGGCTATTTTAGTTCCTTCACCCAATGTTGCTGAAAATCATCAGTACCATAATGCAAAATCACTCGCAGATAAAGGTGCATCTGTATTGCTTGAGGATAAATATTTAAATGAAAAATTCTTAAGTGAAATTAAATCATGTATGTTAAATGACTCGAGATTATTGGAGATGGGTCGAATTGCTAAGCAGCTTAGTAAACCCGAAGCAACATCCGTAATAGCAAAAAGAGCAATTGCTTATGCAAAACAGGAGATGATTAATTAACATGGATGACAAAAATAATTTTAAGTATAACATGTCATTCTATTATCAATCAACGATAATTTATTTTGTCGTATTTGTCATTTACCTTGTGATTCGTGGACAATTTATTGAAGATTCTTACACGCTGATTACCAAGGATCCAATCATTTATTTTTTTGGATTAATTGTTCTGGTATCGCTGTTAAGTCTCTTATTTAATCTGTACAAAAACAAGCATGTACAAATTGCCGACGATGGTATCCATTTTATCGATCGTTTCAAAAAAAGAACTTTCCTCTTTAACGAAATGGAGAGCATAAAGATCTCGAAGTTTAAGAAATCAAGATCAAGCAATAAAGCATTTAGATTAATCAGAATAAAATTGAATAACAGGCGAAGACCCGTGATAATCAGACCTTATGATTATGAAAAACAAAATGAATTATTAACTAGATTTCAGGAAATTAAACAGAGAATTGAAAACCGCTAATGTTTAAGAATATTAAAAAAGTTCACTTCGTAGGAATCGGCGGAATTGGGATGAGCGGGATTGCTGAGATACTTCTGAATCGAGGTTTTGAAGTCTCCGGGTCGGATAAGAGTCTATCTGAAATTACAAGACGGCTAAGTGATCTCGGAATGAAAATTTATGAAGGACATTCACCGGAAAATTTAACGGATGCTGATGTACTTGTTTATTCTTCAGCGGTAACGATTGATAATCCTGAAGTCCAAGCAGCCGTGAAGAGAAAAATTCCAATAATCAAACGCGCTGAAATGCTTGCTGAATGTATGCGAATGCAATACGGGATTGGTATTGCAGGAACTCACGGAAAAACAACTACGACATCAATGGTTGGTCTAACTTTGACGGAAGGAAAACTTGATCCGACAATAATAGTTGGTGGAAAGTTAAGCGGCTTAGGCGGAACAAATGCAAGGTTAGGTAATGGTGAGTTTATTGTTGTTGAAGCAGACGAGTTTGATAGAACTTTTCTTAAGCTTACTCCAACTATTGCTGCAATTACTACTTTGGAAAGCGAGCATCTTGATACTTATAAAGATTTGGAAGATATCAAATCAGCATTCATTGAATTTGTTAACAAAGTTCCTTTTTATGGATTTGTGGTTTTATGTTTGGATGAACCCGCTTTACAAGACATCATTCCACAAATAAATAAAAAAATCATTACTTACGGCTTAACTGTTCAAGCCGATCTTCGTGCAACTGATATTGAATTTAAAAATTTTACTTCTTCATTCAACGTTAAATATTATGATGAAGAACTTGGAAGATTGACCCTCAAAATTCCAGGAATTTATAATGTCAAGAATTCGCTTGTTGCAGTCAGTATAGCAAAAGAATTAGGAGTTCCATTCAGTACAATTAAAAAAGCCCTTGAATCATTCACAGGAGTTTACAGAAGATTTGAAGTTAAGTACAACGAGAAAATTATGGTTGTTGATGACTATGCTCACCATCCTACCGAAACGTCTGCAACGCTTGCGGGAATACGTTCTGGTTGGAGTCGTCGCCTCGTAGCGGTATTTCAACCGCATTTATTTTCTCGCACGAGAGATTTCTACCAGGAATTTGGCAGATCATTTCTAAACTCAGATGTTTTCATTTGCACAGATATTTATCCAGCAAGAGAAGAACCAATTGAAGGTGTTACGGGAGAATTGATAGCGGATGCTGCGCGCAGCTTTGGTCATAAAAATGTTATATACATCGAAAATAAAAATGATGTAATTAAAGTCCTTAATGATATTAAAAGAGATGGTGATATTATGGTAACTATGGGTGCAGGAGATATCTGGAAGATAGGAGAAAAATTTGTTGAAGGACTTAGCAAGAAGTAAACCATGAGTCAAACAAATAGTAAAATAGTCGGATTAATATTTTTTTTAATAATCGTGTCAGCTTTATTTTTTGCGGCGCTAATGCCTGTAAAACAACAAGTAGGAAAGCATGTTAAGTCAATTAACATTTCAGGAAATCATCTTCTCCCGCAAGTTAGCTATTTGAAATTTGCTAAGTTAAACAATACGCAGAATTTAGTCGAGATTACATTACCAATATTAAAAGCCAGGTTAGAAAAACATCCATTTGTCTCTTCGGCTGAAGTTGAGATTTCTGAACTTAATAATGCCAAAGTTTTTGTTCACGAAAAAAATCTTGTTGCAATCGTAATCTGTGAAAACCAAACATTCCTACTTTCTGATGAATTGCAATTGTTGCCGCTTTTTTCAAGCACAAAATTTATTGATCTGCCGATTATTAATAATCCAAAGTATAGCAGACGCTACAAAGCATTGGAATATTTGCAGAGCAAAGAGATAATTGAAGCTAATAATATTATTTATGCAATAAAATCTTCAAATGAGGAAATGTTTAAGAATTTATCGGAGATAAATCTAAACAAAGGTGATGATATTACGTTAACATTTTCAGGAGTGCACCCGATTGTGAAATTTGGAAGAAATAATATTCCACAAAAAATTTGGAGTCTCAATTCAATTTGGGATGAAATAAAGAATGCTGATAATGATTTAAGTCAGAGCGATTATGTTGATTTAAGATTCACAAATCAAATCTATTTAGGAAAAGCTGAAGAAACAGAAATATGAAAAGAAATATTGTTACCGGACTTGATTTAGGTACAACTAAAGTTTGTGTTGTGATTGCTGAACAGATAGATGATGAACATTTTGAAATACTTGGAAGTGATTCATCACCGTCCGAAGGCCTGCACAAAGGTTTGGTAGCCAACATATCCAAAACTGCCGATGCGATTAAAGAAGCTATTTCTAAGGCATCAAATAAAGCAGGTATAAGTATTAGTTCGGTTAATGTTGGTGTTGCCGGTGAACATATTACAAGCATGCGTCATCGCAATTATGTGACGATAAGCAGAGAAGATAAAGAAATTACTAAAGAAGATTTGAATAGACTGGAAGCAGATGTTCGTACAATTCGTATTCCTTCCGATAGACAAATTCTTCACATAATCTTCGAAGAATTTTCAATTGATTATCAAGGAGGAATTGAAAACCCAATTGGTATGTCGGGATCAAGATTAGAAGCAGCAAATCATATTGTGCTTGCTTCAATTCCGGCAATTCAAAATATTAAAAAATCGGTTGAGCGTGCCGGTTTGAAAATAGATGAATATGTACTTCAACCAATTGCATCAAGTACGTCGGTGCTTGATGACAGCGAAAAAGATTTAGGCGTTGCCTTGATTGATATCGGTGGAGGAACAACGGATTTAGCAGTATTTCAGAACAAGAGCATCAAGCATACAAAGGTAATTGGGGTTGCGGGTAACCAGGTAACAAATGATATTCGCGAATCCTTGGGCATAGTCACTGAAGAAGCCGAAAAGCTAAAGAAAGAATATGGATATGCAATAGAGACTGCAATTATTAAGGATGAGGATATTTTAATTCGCGGAGTTGGTGCGCGAGGAAATACTAAAATTCCGATAAGTCTTCTCACACAAATTATCAGCTTAAGAATGAGAGAACTGTTTATCCTTGTTGATAACGAAATTAGAAGTGCAGGATTCAAAAATAAAATTAAAGCAGGAATTGTTTTAACAGGCGGAGGATCATTATTAAGAGGATGTACAGAATTGGCTGAAGATGTTTTTGGTTTGCCGACAAGAATTGGTGTTCCCCAAGAAATGGGAGGTAAAATACCGACAGAAATTGAAAGCCCCGAGTTTGCTACCGTGATGGGTTTACTGCGCGGAGTTCCTGGCAGCAAAACGAAGGATCATCAGAATTTTATTAAGCAAAAAAGTGATAAGAGAAAAAATAAAGTTTCAGTGTTCTTTAAAAAGGTACAACAGTTTTTTGATGAAATATAAATTATCTAATAAGGAGGTTACTATGTCGCATTTCGCAACAATAGACAAAGGCAAGTCCATGTCTGCAGTATTAAAAGTAGTGGGTGTTGGTGGCGGAGGTTGTAATGCCGTCGAAAGCATGATCAAAAGGGGATTACAAGGCGTAGAATACGTCTCGATAAATACTGATGCTCAAGTATTAAGAAGCAGTAATGCTGTCCATAAAATTCAGGTCGGAGCAAATATCACTCGCGGACTTGGAGCTGGCGCTGACCCGAACGTTGGTAAAAAATCAATTGAAGAAGATAGGGAGAAAATTGCGGAAGTACTTGCCGGAAGCGATATGGTTTTTGTGACCGCAGGAATGGGAGGAGGCACAGGTACTGGAGGTGCTCCAATCATTGCATCAATTGCAAAGAGCATTGGTTCACTTGTTGTGGGAATTGTTACCAAACCATTCAAATGGGAAGGCAAAAAAAGAATGTTGAATGCAGAGCAAGGTATTCAAGAACTTAAGCAATATGTAGATAGTTTAATTGTCATTCCCAACGAACGGCTATTAAGTATACTCGATAAATCTACAAATGCTTTTGCCGCATTTGATAAACCAAACGAAGTTCTTTATGAAGCAACAAGAGGTATTGCGGATATAATTACGGTTGAAGGATTAATAAACGTAGATTTTGCAGATGTGAGAGCAGTAATGAATCAGAGTGGTGAGGCATTAATGGGATGCGGTATTGCAAGTGGAGAAAATCGTGCGATCGAAGCAGCACAAAAAGCAATCTCAAGTCCGCTTCTTGAAGGTGTAAATATTAAAGGTGCGAAAAGTGTTCTTCTTAATGTTACAGGATCAAGCAGCTTAACTATTCAGGAAGTGAATGAAGGTAACAATGTGATTTTTGAAGCTGCTGGCGAAGAAGCAAACGTGATCTTTGGCTGTGTACAAAAAGAAGAAATGAACGATTATGTTTCTTATACAGTTATTGCAACAGGATTTGATGGTTCAACTAAGAGCTTCATCTCACGAAGTTCAAAAAGTATTAGGCAAAAGCATAAAGAACCGGATGTTTTTGCAGGCAAATTAAATTTTGGCGAAATTCCTACTGAGATTGATTCTTCTGATCTTGATGTTCCTACAATCTATAGAGTCAAAAAACCAATTTCGCAACTCGACTTTGATAAGGAAATGGACAATGTGGATGGTGGATTTATTTTTAACTCGAATAAGGTAAATTGGTCGAAAGAAAAGCCGCAGAAAGATATGGAGCAGCAGAAAGCCAATGATGAAGAAGATAGCTCATCATTTTTGCGAATGATCATGGACTAAGAAGAGAATTCATTACCTTTTTACTTGCAATAGTTTCTAATGATGGCTGCAGAATGACCTGATAATGTGAAAAAACGTTGAAAAATGACCAATTTTCGATTGGTTTAATAGTTGATGTTCCAAACAAAAGAGTTAAGAATTTATTAACGAATAAATAAATAAAATATTTAATAAAATCTTAGTCCGGAGAGAAAAATGAATTTATTAGAATTATTTGGGTTAGTTTTTTTAGCAATGGTAATTATTAACGTCGTTGTCGGGGTGTGGGCAGTCAAAACCGCAGGTGATGAAGAAGAGTTTACGGTTTCTTACAGTTCTAGTAAGTAATCTTAGATAAAAATACTTCACATTAAACTTTTAATCCGGCTTAATCCGGATTTGTTTATTTATGAGGCGAATCTAACCTCCCTACCTCTCCAATCTAATAGTAGCAGGAAAATTTATTCCACATTTTTCAATTTGGGTAATAATGTAAACTCAAAACTTTTATAAATTCAATAAATAACTTTTTAGATTAGACTCATTCATCACTCGGTCTAGCCTCAATAAAAGTCATCTCTTCATTATACCGTAACAATAATGCGATTAGGTCTGCAACAGATTCTGCAATCTTCAATAAAGTCATGCTTATTTCCTGCAGTTAAATCTACCCACACAACATTGTGAATTCCACAGTATTGGCAAATCCAAATAAAGTCATCGTCGGTGTTCACAAATCTTCTCATGAAATTTCATTTTACTGCTTGAGCAAATATAAAATATCTCTGAGTGATTGTCATATTATTCCTAACACGCCGAAATTTCCCATCTTGCTTTTAAAATAAAAAAATATTATATAGTGCTCGAATGTTCACTATTTTATGAAACTATTTACGCAAAATTTGTCTGATTATGCACTTTATAAAGCTCCCAAGGAGTGGAGGAGCGGTACACGCATTTGTAATCTCTATCCTCCGATTCCGCGTCATACGCGTAATGCTGATTTTGATATATATGATTTTGAAATGTTGTTTAACGATCAGGCAACAATAGAATTAATTAAAAGCGGGAAAACCATTGGATGTTTTTATATTGAATCGCCGGGGATGCGCTCGCTGCTAAGGCGGCTTGATGTGCAGACATTTGAAATGCTCACTGCAGCAAGTTCAATTATTCGTCCCGGTGTTGCCGAAAGCGGAATGATGCAGGAATTTATTGCCCGTCACAAAGATTCGTCAAAGCGTAAGTACTTGGTTCCTGGAATGGAAGAACATCTCAGCGAAACTTATGGCGTAATGATCTATCAGGAAGATGTTATAAAGGTTGCTCATCATATTGCAGGGCTGACTCTGGAGGAAGCCGATTTATTAAGGCGTGCAATAAGCGGTAAGATGCGTTCTCACAAAGCTATGGAACAAATCACGAATAAGTTTTTTCTTTCTTCTAAGAACAAAGGATTAACCGATGACCAGGCAAAAGAGCTTTGGCGCCAGATTGAATCTTTTGCCGGATATTCTTTTTGCAAAGCTCACAGCGCATCATTTGCTTTGCTTTCTTTTCAGGTCGCTTTCTTAAAAGCACACTATCCTGCAGAGTTTATGGCAAGCGTTCTTAGCAATGGAGGCGGTTTTTACTCGTCTGCAGTTTACATTCAGGAAAGTAAAAGAATCGGGTTGGAAGTTAAGCTTCCATGTATAAACAAAAGCGAGTATGAGTACACCGGAACCGGAAAAGAACTGCGGATTGGATTAATGGCAATAAAAAATCTCTCGAGAAATTCTGTTGAGAGAATAATTAAGGAAAGGGAAGAGAATGGTAAGTATGTTTTACTTGCAGATTTTCTTATCCGAACACAGTTGGGTTATGAAGAAACTGCATTGATAATTAAATGCGGTGCAATGCATTGTTTCAAGATAACCAGGCCAACGCTTATGCGCCTTCTTGATATTTATATTCATCACAGAAAAATTCTTAACGAAAATTACAACGACCTTTTTATTAACGATACCTTTGCACTTGAACGGGATATAACCACAGATGTTAATTACTCTGCCGAGGAAATTTGCCGCAATGAATATGAAACTTTCGGCTATATGGTTACGCGTCATCCTCTGAATTTTTTTTCTGAATGGCTGAATGATGTCCGCATTGTTAAGGCAAAAGATATGAATAAGAACCGCGGAAAGAATGCAAGAATGATAGGATGGTACATGACATCGAAGAGAATAAGAACAAAAAAGGGAGATATAATGAAATTCTTATCACTTGAAGATTTAACCGGAACTTTTGAAGCAGTGATCTTTCCAAAGGTTTATTACAGAGTTGCAGAACTTACCATGTCGATGGGTCCGTATTTAGTTGAAGGTAGAATTGAGGTTCTACCGTTAATAGTGTGAAAATAAGTTGAGTTTGCCGTTGAAGAAGAGAATGGCAATCCTCAGATTATCAAAATTTCTATAGCCTTGAGCAACTC
>Ga0209619_10000761_pt1 | contig 23161 bp, 18 predicted proteins | sample Rifsed16ft3_FD_184011 | JGI IMG/M metagenome (GOLD analysis project Ga0209619, IMG submission 184011) | Soil microbial communities from Rifle, Colorado, USA - sediment 16ft 3 (version 2) | ecosystem: Environmental > Terrestrial > Deep subsurface > Rock core/Sediment | place: Rifle, Colorado... | reverse complement strand
GCTCGAGCCGTACTACACCAAGGTGGATTGGGAGGTCGGGGTGTCGGGCGCACCGGGGCCCGGCGACCCGTTCCGCTCACGTCCCTATCCGCTGCCGCCGCTTCCGGTCAAATCCTCCGGCGTGTTGCTGGAGCAGGGGGCCCGCAAGCTGGGCCTGCACGCCGTCCCGGCGCCGATGGCGATCCTGTCGCGACCCCATAACAACCGGGCGAGCTGCATCCACTGCGGCTTCTGCATGTTCTTCGGGTGCGAGGTAGGGGCCAAGTCGTCGTCGCTAGCGTCCATGATCCCGCTGGCCGAGGCGACGGGACGCTGCGAGATCCGGCCGGAGTCCACCGTGTTCCGGATCGAGACCAACGCCGCGGGACGCGTGACCCAGGTCCTCTACTGGGACCAGGACGGCCGGGAGCAGGCGCAGCGCGCCAAGGCCGTGGTCGTAAGCGCCAACGGCGCCGAGACCGCGCGCCTGCTCTTGCTCTCGGAGTCGAGCCGTTTCCCGGGCGGGCTCGCCAACTCCAGCGGCACGGTCGGCAAGTACCTGATGCTCAACGGCTACTGCACCGCCTACGGCTACTTCGAGCATCCGCTGAACGAATACAAGAGCGTGCAGGTGACGCGCGTGATCATGGACCACTACGACACCGATCCCGGGCGTGGGTGCTACGGAGGCGGCGGCATTGACGCGCGGTTCGACATGTACCCGGTGCTCTTCGGCCTGGGCGGCCTGCCCGGCGACGCGCCGCAGTGGGGACCCGAATACAAGCGGATGTTGGCGGAGTATTACACGCACACCATGGCCGTCGCCGGCCACAGCACGTCGCTGCCGCTCCTGTCCAACAGCATCTCGCTGGATCCCAAGGTCAAGGACAAATACGGCCGTCCCGCGCTGCGGCTCACCTACCAAGACCACCCGGACGACCTCAAGATCCTGCGGTTCTTCCAGGGTCGCTGTAAGGAGCTGCTCGACGCGGCCGGGGCCAAGCGGGTCTGGGCCAATCCGGTGCAGGAGCAGAACGTGGCCGTGCACCTGCTCGGCACCTGCCGGATGGGCGACCATCCCGCCGAGTCTGTGGTGGACAAGTACCACCGGGCGCACGACGTGCGGAACCTGTTCATTTGCGACGGTTCCAGCTTCGTGACCTCCGGACGTGGCCAGCCGACCATGACCATTCAGGCACTCGCCTTTCGCGCGGCTGACCACATCGTGCAGTTCGCGAGACGCGGCGAGATCTGACTCCCCAAGACTGCACGACTGCAACGATTCACCGCAGAGATCGCAGAGAACGCAGAGAACGCAGAGAGAAACTTGAATGACGCGTGAGGAACCTTCCGAGACACCTCTGCGATCTCTCTGCGCCCTCTGCGTTCTCTGCGGTGAATCATGACGGAGGAAGGCACATGCACCGTGCGCTAGTCGTCCTGCTCCTCGCCTCGGGTACGACGGTTTCCGCCCAAGAGCCGGTGGACCGGGCAGCCATCGCCCGCATCAAGGACGAGGGCCTGAACCGATCCCAGGTGGGCGAGCTGTTCAATCATCTGACCAACGTGATTGGCCCGCGGCTCACGGGAAGCCCCGCGTTCAAGCAGGCGGCGGACTGGAGCGCCGAGCAGCTCAAGCGATTCGGCCTGGCCAACGTACACACCGAAGCCTGGCCCTTCGGGCGCGGCTGGACGCTCGAAAAGCTCACGCTGGAGATCACCGAGCCACGCTACTTCCCGCTCATCGGGTATCCCGAGGCCTGGACGCCCTCGACCCAGGGTGAACTGCTCGCCACCCCGGTGTACGTCGGCGACTGGACGGCAGAGCAGGTCCGGGCGCGGAAGGCCGAGCTGGCCGGCAAGGTCGTGCTCCCGTGGAAGCCCCAGCCCGCTTTCATCACCGAGGATCGCCTCCAGCCCACCGATCACCCGGACCGGGTGCGGATCGGCGCCCCGCCCAACGTGGGGACCACGGGGCCGGTGGAACGGCGCGAGATCGCGGCGCTGATGCGCGAGGTCGGAGCGGCCGCGGTCCTCCAGCCCAATCAGGGACAGCATGGGACCCTGTTCGTGCTGGGGAACCGCAACACGCCGGACGACGCCACACCCTCGGTCATTCTGGCTTCGGAGCATTACAATCTGATCGCGCGCATGCTCCAGGCCGGCGTGCCGGTCAAGCTCCGGATGAGCGTCCAGACACGCTATTACGCCGCGGACACCAACGGCTACAACGTGATCGCCGAAATCCCCGGCACGGATCCGCGGATCGGCGACGAGGTGGTGATGGTGGGGGCGCACCTCGATTCGTGGCATTCGGCAACTGGGGCATCGGACAACGCGGATGCATCCGCGTCGTTGATCGAGGCGGCGCGCATCCTCAAGAACTTGGGGCTTAGTCCTCGTCGTACCATTCGGTTCGCGTTGTGGGGCGGCGAGGAACAAGGCCTGCTCGGCGCCCGGGCCTACGTGCAGCAGCATCTGGCCGGCGACGCCAACGCGGCGGCGCGCGAGAAGTTCAGCGTCTACTTCAACCACGATCCCGGCACGGGACCTATCTACGGCTGGTATCTGGAAGAGAACGACGCGGTGAAGCCGATCTTCGACGCCTGGCTCGAGCCGCTCAAGGACATCGGCGCGCGGCGCAACATCGTGGACAAGATCGGCAGCACCGACCACCTCGCCTTCATCGCCGCGGGGTTGCCGGGGTTCAACACGGTGCAGGACTACACGGACTATGACACACGCACCCACCACACCAACACCGACTTCTACGAGCGGCTGAAGCTGGACGACCTGAAGCAAGCCGCCATCGTGCTGGCGACGTTCGCCTATCACGCGGCGATGCGCGTCGAGAAGATCCCGGGGGCGGCCCGCCCGGTGCCGTAGGAGACATGGCCGGCTCCGCGCTCCGTCCGGCAGCCCAGTTCCAACCAACCCCTGCCCCGTCCCGACTTGGCAAACCAGTGCCCGCCGGCGCATCTTAGCGGCCCGTGACGACCAACTTGCAGCAGCGTTTGGAGCGCGGCCTCGCCGGCCGGTACGCGCTGGAGCGCGAACTGGGCGAAGGGGGCATGGCGGTCGTGTTTCTGGCCCAGGACCTGCGCCACGACCGGCGGGTGGCCCTGAAGGTGCTCCGGCCCGAGATCTCCGCCGAGATCGGCGCCGAGCGATTCCTGCGCGAGATCAAGATGGCCGCTGGGCTCACGCATCCGCATATCCTCCCGGTGTTCGACTCTGGTGAGGCCGACGGGCTGCTGTTCTACGTGATGCCCAACATGGAGGGCAATTCACTGCGGCAGCGCCTGGAGCGCGAACGCCAGCTGCCGCTGGAGGACGCCTTGCGGATCACCCGCGAGGTCGCGTCCGCGTTGGACTACGCGCATCGCCACCACGTGGTGCATCGGGACATCAAGCCGGAGAACATCCTGCTCCACGAACGGTCGGCGATGGTGGCCGACTTCGGCATTGGGAAGGCGCTCAGCGGGGACGCATCCATCACCCAGACCGGCATGACCATCGGCACCCCGGCCTACATGAGTCCGGAACAGGCCAGCGGCGAGAAGGAGATCGATGGCCGGAGCGACCTCTACAGTCTGGGCTGCGTCTTGTACGAGATGTTGAGCGGCGAGCCACCGTTCACCGGACCCACGGCCCAGGCGGTGATCGTCAAGCGACTGGTCGACCCGATTCCCAAGGTCCGGACCACCCGCGACGTGCCTGAGGCGGTGGACGAGGCCGTGACGCGCGTGCTGTCGCGCACCCCGGTGGACCGGTTTCCCACCGCCGCAGAATTCGCCGAAGCGCTGCAGCTGATCTCGCGCGACGGGAGCGCAGGCCCGCACCGGACTCCACCTGACTCGCCCAAGAGCCAGCCCGCCCAGAAATCCATTGCCGTGCTCCCCCTCACCAACATGAGCGCCGACCCGGAGAACGAGTACTTCGCCGACGGGATGACGGAAGAGATCATCAATGCCCTGGCCAAAGTACCGGGACTGCAGGTCGCCTCGCGCAGCTCGTGCTTCGCCTTCAAAGGGAAAGAGGTGGACATCCACGCGGCGGGCGAGAAGCTCGGCGTAGGGTCGCTCCTCGAGGGGAGCGTACGGAAGGTGGGGAACCGGATCCGCATCACCGCCCAGCTGGTCAACGTGGACAGCGGCTACCACCTCTGGTCCGAGACCTACGATCGCCAGCTCGAGGACGTCTTTGCGATTCAGGACGAGATCTCCCGTGCCATCGTCGAGGCGCTCAAACTGCGGCTTGGCCGCGACACCGACCAGCTGGTGGTGCCCACCAAGAACCTGGAGGCATACAACCTCTACCTGAAGGCCCGCTTCTTCTTCCATCGGTTCACCGAGCCGGGCCTGCGAAAGAGCCTCGATTTCTACCAGCACGTGCTGCTTCAGGAGCCCGGGTACGCGCGGGCCTACGCGGGGATCGCTGACTGCTGGTGCTCCCTGGCGGACGACTGGGTGGCGCCCGACGACGCGTACCCCCGGGCCAAGGCGGCAGCGACCAGGGCCCTGCAGCATGACCCCGAGCTGGCGGAGGCCATGACCTCACTGGGCAAGGTCCTGTGCTGGTACGAGTGGGACTTTGCGGGCGCGGAACAACAGCTGCGTCGGGCCGTGACGCTGAGCCCCAATTATGCGGAAGGTCACTGGGCGTTCGGGAGTGCCCTGCCGGCGGTCGGCCTCCTCGGGGAAGCGATCGAGGAGATGCGGAAGGCTCTCTCGCTGGATCCCCTGTACCCACAATACAGCCGCTGGATCGCCCGCTTTCTCTTGTACGCAGGCGACTACCTCGAGGCGATCGCCCAGAGTCAGAAGACCCTGGAGCTGAACGAAGACTACTTCCAGGCGTACCTCGACATCGGGTCGGGACACCTGGCTCGGGGGCAACCGGAACGGGCCCTGGAGTGGTACCGGAAGGGCCAGGCCCTCGAGTCGAGCGTGCGCTCCTATGACGCGCACATCGTACGCGCGCTCGCAGCGTTGAATCGGGGCGACGAGGCGGAGGAGATCATGGCCCGGCTGGAGGAGGAGTCGCGCCAGCACTACGTCCGGGCGGAGGTCCTGGCGATGGGCTATGCGGCTCTGGGCAAGTCCGACAGCGCCTTCGCCTCGCTCGAGCGGGCGTTCCAGACCCGATCGGCTGGCCTGATCTACCTCCATCTGGATCCCGGATACCAACCGCTACGCGGTGATCCGCGGTTCGCCGCGCTGGTGGCCCGCATTGGATTGAAGTAGGCCCTCCCAAAGGACCCGCGACGGGGCGCCACACCCCGGGAGCATATCATGGGTCAGGTCGTTGCACGCACGGGAGCCATCTACGGCCGATGGATCGCGGCCAACGGGTGGAGCGAAGCCTTGGGCCTGGGGACGACGCTGGCGCTGGGGTGGCGCATCGCGCCGTCCCTCGAGCGGGCGACCGGGGTCCTGACTGTCCTCGCGGGGGCGCTGGCCGCCGTGCTCATGGGCATGGTATTGGAGGGCGTGGTGGTGGGTGCCGCGCAGGGCGCCGTCGTGCACCGCGCACTGCCGACGCTCTCCCGGCGCTCCTGGGTGCTCGCCACCGTGCTGGGCGCCGGCATCGCGTGGATTCTCGGCATGATCCCGAGCACGATCATGGCCCTGCGCCCGCCGGAAACGGGCGCGCCCCCTCCCGCCGAGCCCAGCGCGCTGCTCCAATACCCGCTGGCCGCAGCACTGGGCCTGGTCACCGGACCCATACTTGGCCTGGCGCAGTGGATCGTGCTCCGGCGTTACGTAGCACACGCCGGGCGCTGGCTCTGGGCCAACGCGCTGGCATGGGGCGTCGGGATGCCGGTGATCTTCCTGGGCATGGATCGGGTGCCGTGGAATAGTCAGGCGTTCGCCATCATCGCGACGATCTACGCCGTGTGCGCCGTGACGGGGGCCGTGGTGGGCGCCATTCATGGACGGTTCCTGCTGCGGCTGGTCCAGGCGCCACTCCCCACCGCGCCGGCCAGGTGATCGAACGTATCGCCGTCTTTGGCGCGACGGGCCGCACCGGTCAACAGCTGGTCGCTGCAGCACTCGCACGGGGGTGGCAGGTGCACGCTCTCTGCCGTGAAGGCCGGCACCCGGGCGCGAGCCATCCAGCGCTCCGCGTGCTCCAGGGCCCGCTCACGGACCCCGCCGCGTTGGACCAGACGCTCTCCGGCTGCCAAGCGGCCTGCTGTGTGTTCGGGCCGCGGCCGCCTCACACCGATCTGTTCTGCGCCGACGCCACGCGCGCGATTATCGCCGCCGCCACTCGAGCGGGCGTGTCCAGGTTGATTTGTCAGACCGGCGCGATGATCGGCCCGTATCGCGCCAACCGCACCTGGCCGTTCGACCTGATGGCCAAGCTCTTCGCGCGCCAGCGGCCGGCTGCGGCGGCCGACCGGTGGCAGCAGGAGGTCGCCGTTCGGGAAAGCGGGCTCGACTGGACCGTGATCAAGCCGCCGCGCCTGGTGGACGCTCCCGGCCAGGGTCGCGTGAAGGCCGGCCCTCAGGTTCGCGTGGGCCTGCTATCCAAGATCGGCCGGACTGACCTGGCCCAGGTCATCGTGGACCAGCTGGCCGAGCCGCGGTTCCGGCGCGAGACGGTGTTCGTGGCAGGCTGAGCGCCCGGGAGCCCGGGACGGGCAATAATCCGCCCCAGGTCTGCAATAATTCGGTGACACCCGGGGACCATCTCACGCCCAGGTTGTTGGACCGCGCAACCGGTGGCACGCTCCGTCGCCCCGGATCGGCGCCCGTTCCTTGCCCCAGAACTCGGTGTTAGCTAATCTAATTAGCTAATAGGAGCATACATGACCCGAGTGACCATCCATGCCGCGAAGACCAACCTCTCGCGCCTGATCCAACGGGCCTGTGCGGGCGAGGACGTGGTGATCGCCCGCGGAGACCAGCCGGTGGTACGCCTGGTGCCGGTGGCGGGCGGTCCGCCGATCCGCCGTTTCGGCGCCCTGCGGGGGCGCGCCCGCGTGACGCCGGCCTTCTTCGAATCCCTGCCACCGGAGGAGCTGGGGGTGTGGGAGCAATAGCGGATGCGCGTCTTGCTCGACACCCACACCCTGCTCTGGTGGCTCGATGGCGACCGCCGCCTCTCCCGGCGCGCACGGTCCGTGATCGGCAAAGAGACCAACACGGTGCTGGTGAGCGCCGCGTCGGCCTGGGAGATCACGACCAAGGCGCGACTCGGTAAGCTGCCGGGCGCCGTGGAGGTGGCGGAGGACGTGGTCGGCTGCGTGACCGGTCAGGGATTCGAGAGCCTCGACATCACGCTCCTCCACGGTCAGCGAGCCGGTGCGCTGGGCGGCAGTCATCGCGATCCGTTCGATCGGATGCTCATCGCACAGGCCCAGGCCGAAGGAGTCCCGATCGTCAGCAATGACGAGGTATTCGACCAGTACGGCATTCGGCGCATCTGGTAACCGAAACCGTCATCGCTTCGTGATTGGGCCCGTTGCACTAGCCCAGGAGTGCTACGGAATCTCCCCGGCGAGAATCGTCGAGAGCTTCCCGGAATCGATATTCCCGCCCGACACCACGCATACGACCTTCCCCGTCCCTGCCTTGCCGGCCAGCGCCGCCGCCACGGGGACCGCCCCCGCGCCCTCGGCCACGACGCGGTTGCGCTCGACCAGCAGCTTGATCGCATCCGCCACTTCGCGCAGGGACACCACCAGCGAGCCCGCCAGCACCAGCTTCGCCAGCGGCCACATCTCCGGCAGCATACTCTTGCCGCCGATGCCATCCACGAAACTCGGCGTATGGTTGATGGTCTGCGGTGATCCAGCCCGGAGCGACGCGGCCAACGGCGCCGCGGTCTCCACCTCCGCCGCCAACACCTTGACCTGCGGCTTCAGCGCGCGGATCGCCGAAGCGATCCCGCAACTCAATCCCCCACCCCCGTAAGGAACCACGACGGCGTCCACGTCGGGCAGGTCTTCCAGGATCTCCAGGCCGATGGTTCCGTTCCCGGCGATCACCCCGGAGTCCGCCACCGGATGGACGAAGAGTCCCCGCATGCCGGGGTAGTGGTGATCGGTGATGACCGACCACCATCGGTCGTAGGGCACCTTGACCGCGCGCATGCCCAGGCGGGCCATCGCATCGAGCTTGGTCTGCGGTGCCTGCTCGGGGACGATGGCGCTCGACGGCACGCCCAGACGGCGCGCATTCCAGGCGACGCCCTGCGCCATGTTGCCCGCGCTCGCGGTGTAGACGCCGTCCGACAGGCGCTCCTGGCCCGCCAGCAGCATGGCGTTGCCCGCCCCACGCAGCTTGAAGGAACCGATGGGCTGGAGATTCTCGAGCTTGAGGTAGACCTCCGCGGCAGCGTCGTCGAGGTTCAGCCGGACCAGGGGTGTGCGCACCGCCACGCCCTGGAGCCGACACCTGGCGGCCTCGATCTCCGAGAGCGGGATCTCCTCAATGGGCTTCATGCCGCGCGCCGCCCAGCTCCACCCATGTCCCCAGCTTCTGCTCCACCGCCTTGGTGTAGATGAGGTGCACCGAAGCGAGGTCCTCCACGGCGAGCCCCAGCGACTTGAACAGCGTGATCTCGCTGCGGGTCTCCCGGCCCGGCACCTTCCCCAACAACACCTCGCCGATCTCGCCCCGAATGTGATCGTCGCCGATCGCCCGCTCGGCTTTCGGGATCAAGAAATCCCCCGACTCGTTCAGCGCGGATTCCCGCCGATCCACGAACAGCCGTGCTTTCTGCACCGCCGCCGTGTCCAGCTCGCGAGCGGTCTTGACGCTGGCTCCCACCGCGTTGACGTGCGCCCCGGGCGCCAGCCACTCGCCCTTGAGCACCGGCTCCCGAGACGAGGTCGTGGTGCAGACGATGCCAGCCTCCTTGACCGCGCCGCGCGCCGAGCCCATGGGCTGAATCTCCACCCCGTGCCGCTTGGACTCCCGCTCGGCGAAGGTCTTGGCGTGCTCGGGCGTGGGACTCCACACCCGAATCCGCTTGAGCGGCCGCACGATGAGCATCGCCTCCAGGTGCGTCCGGGCCTGGACCCCGGAGCCCAAGATCGCGAGATCGCCCGCCTCCGGCTGCGCCAGCAGCCGGGTCGCGACGCCGGAGACCGCCGCGGTGCGAATCGCGGTCACCTCGCTCGCGTCCACGATCGCCTTGAGGCTCCCGTGTCCCGCCTCGAACAGCAGCACCGCGCCCTGGTGCGAGTCGTAGTCCGTGCCGCGGTTCCCGGGAAAGACGGTGATCACCTTGACGCCGATGGCCTTGAGCGTCTCCGCGTACGCCGGCATCGCCGCCAGCGCACCCAGGTTGTTTGGCAGCATGACCACCTGGCGCAGCGGCAGCAGGGCCTCGCCGCGGGCCAGCGCCTTCAGAGCCTCTTCCATGGCCGCGATGCACTCGCCCATGGGCAGCAGTCGCGCCACTTCGGCTTGATTGACAACCAGAACTTTCATTTCGCAAACGCGACCATCAAATGATGTCTCTGCGTTCTCTGCGGTGAATCCCTCACGGTGCTTGCCGGGCTGGGACTAATCCTGCTTCTCTGGGGACGGCGCGGGCGGACTCCAGAACCCCGCCGTCCCTTTCGCTAACGCCGCCAGATCCCGCCCGAACAGCGCCGCGTTGAGCAGCACCCGGAAGGTCCCCACCGGCTGGCCCCGCCACTGCGGCCGGAACCCGATCAGCACCACGTGCCCGCGCCCGTGCTTCACGTCGAGGGCGGCGGCGTAGCCTTGCAGGTGCTTCTCGCCCAGCAAGTAGCCGGACAACAGCGGCGACCCCTGAGGCGCATACTGCGCCAGGGCCGCTCCCTCGAACCCCTCGAGCGTGGTGAACACGGGGCTGTTGTCGAAGAACACCTTGGCCCGCTCCGGCATCCCGGCCATCACCGGATGCGCCGGATCCACCATCACCTCGAGAATGGACCCGCTGGCGAAGAAGTCCTGGCGGACCAGGCCGCTGACCACGTTGCGCACCGGGAGATGGAGCTGCTGAATGGCGAAGTTGGCGCTCTGACTCAGGCACACCAGCGTGCCACCCTCCCGCACGAAGGCGTCCAAGACACGCACACCGTCGCCTCCGATCCCGCCCTCGTAACGCGGCGGCACCGAGCCCTTGGCATAGCCGTTGAGCAGCAGGTCCGGCGGGTCGGACGCGAGGATGATCACGTCGAACCGGGTTCCCAGCCCACCGGCCTGGAAATCGGCGTTGGTGATCCTGGTGTAGGGAAACCCGTAGTCATCGAAGAGCCAGCGGGTCCACCCCTCGTCCATGCTCGCCCGCCACGGCTGGTACAGCCCGATGCGGCTCCGTGCGCTGGCCTGCCCCGCGGCGCCGGTGCGCTCGGCGCGGAGGCCCAACTCCCGAACCCATCGCTCCACGGTTGGCGCCGCGACGCCATCCACCACGTAGCGACCGCCTGCGCCCGGGTCGTACCGCACGGTGCCACCCTGCGCCAGCACGCGAGTGATCACGCGGAAGCTGTGGTTCTGCGCCGGATCCAAGGCCACCCGCGCCCCTGCGCCGACCACCTGCCCCACCGGGGCCGCGATGCCCGCCGCCACCGGGTGCGACGCCAACGGTGCCGTGGGGTCGTCTCGCGCGGCGCCGGGATCTCCCTGCACCGGCCGCATCGCACCCCGAAACGCCGGCTCGAGCGGCGCCTTGGCCTCGATCACGCGGACACCCATCTGGTACGGCAGCGTCCACCCGGCCGCATCGTACGGCTGCTCCGGCGGGCCATCCGGGTATTCCCGCAGGTCCGGGTAGACCTGCACCTCGAACAGCTGTCGCACCAGCTCGGCGAAGGCCTGGTTCATGGGGATGACCCAGGTGCCGCGTGGGTAGGTCACGCCGTCGTGCGTGGCGTCCTGGGCCAGTTGCGTCACCTCGACGCCGTGGAACGCGATGCGCCGCAGTAGCTCCACCGCAGCCATGGGGTCGCGCTGTTGCTGCGGCACGATGTACCCATACGGAGGCTCGGCCTCATAGCGCTTGATCGCGTCACGGCCGGCCTGATACCGGTTATGCAGGAGGAACTCGCGGTTCCGAGCCGCGTAGTCGAGCACCGCGAGGGAGGCCGTTCGCATGTAATCCACGGCGTCCCGCAGACGCCACCATCCGCCCTTCCACGGGCTCACGTACAAGGCGCCGGTGCGGAAGTCACGCGTACCCTGCGGGAAGTCGGTGATCGTGTAGAAATACGGCGTGGCGTACCGGTAGAGGGCGGTCTCGGTCCAGAAGGCCGCGATGTTCTGCAGCACCGGCAGGTAGTCGATGTAGCCGGGGTACCAGGCATCGAACCCGGTCCCCGCGTGCGTCGCTCCCGGCTGGCCGTTGGCTTCCAACGCTTCCGCGATGTGCGTGCCGATGGCATTCAGCTCCCGCACGATCAGCGGCGGGCTCCGCGGCGCGATGGGTTCCGCGAAGGGCGGCAACCAGATCCGGGTAGGGAACGGCGACGATTGGTGGTGCACGTAGATGATCTGCGGCTCGAACCGCCGCCAGGTGCGCGTCACCACCCGCGACTCGGTCACGTTGAGCATGTACCCGTCGCGGTTGTTGTCGTGGCCGATGTACTTCTGGTACAGCTCGTGGAGCGGCGCGCCTTCGTACGGCCCGCCCACGTTCTCGCGGTACCAGTTCACCACGATGTCCTGCCCGTCCGGATTGAGCGACGGCCACAGGAACACGACCACGCTGTCCAGCAGCGCGCGAGTGCGGGATTCGGCCGCGCCCGCTACCAGATCATGTGCCAGCTGGATGGTGTGCTGCGCCCCGGCCGCCTCCGAGGCGTGCAAGCCCCCGCTGATGTCCACGAAGGCCGGCGTCTCGCGTGCCAGGCGCCGAGCCTCGTCATCCGTCAGCCCCCGAACGTAGGCCAAGCGCCGCGCGGCCTCGCGATGCCGCTCGAGATTCGCCAGGTTGGCCGGGGACGAGATCAGGGCGAGGTACCACGTCCGCCCTTCCGACGTGCGACCCACGTCCACCAGCTGGACGTAGTCGCTGGCCGCGTCGAGCCGCTTGAAGTACTCGATCGACTCTTCGTAGGTAGCCAGCTTGAAGTCGTCGCCCGGTCGAAACCCCAGGACGGATTCAGGGGTCGGCACGGCCTGTTGGGCTGCAGGCCGGGAGAAGGGACAGAGCGTCAAGAGCGCAAGCGCGCTCACGATCCCGCGCGACTGGTACATGGTGCTTCCCGTGAGCGTCAGGGTTGGGATATGAGGAACGTGGCAGAATCAACTAGCCGGGCGGCAGCAGCGCAACCCGACAGAGCGGCCTGAGGTGGGCGAGGGTGGCGCCCGGGTGGGTCTCAGAGCGCGCCTCAGTGAAGCGCGCGCCATGTGAACTCCCTTCGTCTGCGGCGCGCGCGGGACTGCTAGCGCGCGGCGAGACCCACCCGGGCGCCACCCCGAGAGACACCGGCGTTACCGCCCGCGCTGCTCTCCCACGGGCGGCTCTTGCGTCGCCGGTTTCCCGGCGTCCAGGTCGTTCCAGTTCAGGATCGCGTTGAAGCCCAGGAAGAACGTCCCCTGGGTCTGCCACCGCCAGAACGGCCGGATGGCGAACATCACCACGTGGCCCTTGCCGAGCGGCGCGTCCACCAACTGCGCCCGGTTAGACAAGACCTGACCGCCGGCCAGCGTGCCCGACAGCAGCAGATCGTTGGTATTGGTCGGGAAGGCCATGACCACTCGCGGCCGGGCATCGTCCAGGTTCACGCCGAACTGGCGGGCCATCTGGCGGAATGCGGCCACCTCGTCCACCTGCGGCCGCTGCGCCCCGGACGGCTGCGTGCTGTCCGCCTCCCACGGGGAGAGCCGGAGCGGCGTTGCCATGGGCGTGATGTTCTGTCCCACGCCGGGGATCTGGCCCTGCCCCCCGCCAAAGAAGCCGGCGAATTCGCTGGGGATACCGCCCGCGCCGGCGTTGAGCACCGGGTCCTGGTTGAAGTACACCGGGAGCTGGTCGCCGTCGTAGCCGTACACCAGCGGGCTCTTCTTGTCCTTGATCAGACCGCGGAGAATGCTGCCCCGCGCGAACAGCCGGTCCGAGCTTTCGACCGTCACGCCGCGCGTGATGCCGTACTCGGGGAAGATGGTCGAGGTCGAGCCTTCGACCAGAAGCGTTCCGCCCTCCTCGACGAACCGGGCCAGCTCCACGAGCCCCTCGAGCCCCATGCCGCCGCGGATGTCGTCGCTCCGATCGTTGCCGCCGAGGTTGGGAGTGTCCGCGGTCTTCTGGTAAGGCAGCGGCGTGTCGGAGGTCTTGGGGATGCCGTTCACCTGCGACTGGGCGTTGCCACCCACGTGGGGGAGGATGATGACGTCGTACTTCTGGCGCAGACCGCCCTCGCGAAGCTTCTGGTCGGCGAAGTAGGTGTACGACACCCCGTAGGTGTCGAGCGCGGCCCGCACCCAGCCCTCGTCCTGGGTCCGCTGCCACGCGTGCACGTAGCCGATCCTCGGCACATCCAGTTCGTGCGTCTTGACGGTCGGCGCCTCCGCCACGGCCCAGGCCGACAAGCCCAGACTGGTGAGCGTGGGCCCCAGGGTTGCGCGGTCTGCATCGGGAATGATGAACGCACCGGCCAGGAATCGGCGGCCGGCGGCGTCGAAGTCGTCCTCCGCAGCCAGCATCTTCACGCCCGCGTGCTTGAAGCGGAACGCCATGAGATTGTTGTCCGTGGCGTGCTCCACCACCAGCACGCTGCCGGCGCCTTCGATCCCCCCGGGCGCCGTGACGTCCGCGGTGACCGGCGTCATGGGCTGGTCCAGAATCCCTTTCTCCCCCACCGCCAGCACCGTGAGGTTCCGCATCAACTGGAAGGTCCAACCGGTGTCGTCGTACGGCCGCGGGTTGCCGATCGCGTAGTTCTGGAGCGCGAAGTACATGTCCGCCAGCGTCCGGTAGGGCTGATCCGCGCGCACGATGTAGTCACCGGGCCGAACCTCGATGGCGCCGGCCTGGAAGGTCCGCGTGGCCCGGTGGAACTCCAATCCCTGGCGCCGGAGGTCGTTCACCGCCTGGGCCGCATCCGCCTTGCGCCGTTGGGCCGCGGGGATCACCCACGCGAAGGTGGGACCGTCCTTCCCCTTCTCCACCGACCGCCGGTTCTTGAGCCAGTAGTTCTCCAGGTAGAGCTGCTTGTGCTCGGCCACGTGATGGAGCGAAAACAGGATGGCCGACTGCTGGATGTTGGTGTTGTTCCGGGGGCCCCACTTGATGGACGGCAGCGGCGGATTGGGCCGGAACCACTCGCGGCTGGTGCTGGTGGCGGGGAGCCGCAGGTTCTCCATGAGGTCAGGTCCGTAACTCTGCACCTCGTAAAACCGGCCGATCGCGTTGTGCGTATGCGCGATGAAGAACATGTAGTTCGGCACCCAACCGTCGTAGAACCCGTAGGTCCACACGCCCGGCACCCCGCGCTTGGTCATCTCCATCACGTCGTGCTGGGCCAGCATCCACCACTCGTTCACCGTGATGGGATCCAGCTGCTCGTTGTACGGCCCGGTGCCGGTGGAGGAGTAGAGGTACGACTGCGCCTCGTGCAGGTCGTGCATGACCGTGGGCGTCCACTCGAGGAAGAACCGGGTCACGTTCTGCGTGAGCTTCAGGAACTGACCCATACCGTCGCGGTTGTTGTCGTGGGCGACGTATTTTCCCCAGTACATGAGCGGCAGGCGCTGCGCCCCACGCGGCAGCTTCTTGTTGAAGTAGTAGGTGTCCACCTGCTTCTCCCGCCCGTCCACCTCGATCACCGGCGTGATGAACGTGATGACGTTGTTCCGAATCGCCTGGATGAACGGCGTCTCCTCGACCGCGAGCCGGTAGACCAGCTCCATCAGCATCTCCGGTCCCCCGTTCTCCGGCGAGTGCATGCCGCTGGTGATCCAGTAGGCCGGCTTGGCCGTGCGGATCAGCTGCCGGGCTTGCGGCTCGGTGGTGCGCCGCGGGTCCGTGAGGGAGCGAAGCATGTTCTTGTGTCGCTCCAGCTGGCGGATGGTGGTCTCGTCCGCCACCGCGGCCACGATCATGTCGCGGCCTTCCTCGGTCTGCCCGATCTTCCACACCGTCACCCGGTCCGACGCCTGGTCCACCGCCTCGAAGTAGCGCTGGATGTCCCGAGCGTAGGTGAGCTCGCCCGGGGTCCCAACGATCCGCCCCAGAAACTTGAGCGGCGTCGGCACCGTGCTCGAGGCCGGGAGGTGGTCCACCAGCTCGGTGGAGATCCGGGGATCCTGCAGGTACTCCTTGATTTTCTGGGTGTACTCTTGATCGACCCTCTGGGCCTGGGCCCGTGCGGCCGGCGCCTGCGCCAGCACGGCGACCAGCGCCAGCGACGTCCAGACCAGGTGCTGCAACCCGCTCCAGCGCGACATCCCTGCCTCCTGAATTGGTGAATGGCATCCGGTCGGGCGAGCCCGACCACCGTGGGGAGTTGGTTCTAGCTCAGTAAACGCCTACGCGCAACCGCCCCGCCGCGTTGCCGGCGCCCTGGTGCCTCGCCCCCGGCTCCCTCGCCTCTCGCCACGCCGGGCTCCATCTTCTTCCCATGATCCGCGCCGTGGTGTTCGATCTCGACAACACGCTCTACGACGCGACCACCATCCCGGACCAGGTGCTGGCGCCGGCGATCGCCGCAGTCCGCCGGGCGAACGCCGGACCGGACGCGATTCCCACCGACGTGCTCGAGGCCGCCCTCCAGTCCGCCCGCCGGCTCGGCTTCCTCCAGGTGGCCGAGCGCCACGGACTCCCCGCCTCGCTGAGCGCCGCCTGGCGAGAAGCGTATCGAGGACTGCTGGTCACCACACCGCTCCAACCCTACCCCGACGTGCTGCCGAGTCTCACGGCCCTGGGCCTCACCAAGCTCCTGTTGACCACCGGCTTCCGTCGCATGCAGGAGAGCAAGATCGCGGCCCTCGACATCGCCCACCTGTTCGATGCGATCTACATCGACGCGCTGGACCAGGGCGAGGGACCGGGGAAGCAGCGGCTCCTCCAGGACATCCTCGACAGGTACCGCTGCCGAGCCCCCGAGGTACTGGTCATCGGCGACAGCCCCGAGAACGAGATCGCGGCCGGGAACGCGCTGGGCGCCATCACGGTGCAGATGCTGCGTCCGGGGATCGTGTTCTCCGGCGCCGCGCAGTATCATCTCACCACCCTCGCGGAGCTCCCTCGGCTCCTGGCCACCCTCTAGCGGAGGATCACACCGGTGGATGCCCTCATGATCGTCCTGCGACTGCTGCACGTGGTACTCGGCGTGTTCTGGGCCGGCACCCTGTTCTTCGTGGCGTGGTTGCTGATCCCCAGCGTCGGGGATGCCGGCCCCGATGGTGCCAAGGTGATGCAGGCGCTGCAGCGCCGCGGCATGCTGAACATCGTGCCGGTCGCGGCTGTGCTCACGATTCTCTCGGGCTTGACCCTGTACTGGCGCGTTTCTGGCGGTTTCCAGCCGGCGTGGTCGGGCTCACCCACGGGCATGAGCCTGGGGATCGGGGCGGTCTCGGCCATCGTCGCGTTCGTCATTGGGGTGTTCGTCATGCGGGCCGCCACGCTCAAGGCGGGCGCGCTGAGTCAGACGCTGGCTCAGCTCACCGAAGCGTCGGCGCGGGAGGCGCGCATGGCGGAGATCCAGGCGCTGCGGCTCCGCGCGGCCCAGGCGGCGCGCTGGGTGGCAGCGCTGCTGGCGATCGCGGTAGCGACGATGGCGGTCGCGCGGTACTTGTGAGGCGCCCATCTCCGGCCAAGAGAGCGCGGGTGGGTCCTCGGAGCGCGCGAAGGGGACCCACCCGCGCTCTCATCGCTCATGCTCGCCGCGCCAGCCGCAACCCAAGTTCTGGCGCGCGGCACTAGCCGCACGCCCCCGCACCGCCATATTACCCCATTGCACCCCACAACCATCGTGTCACTACCACGGAGACCAGTCTCATGATCGTACCACGCCCCTCCGTCGCCCTGCGGGCCGCGTTGCTCGCGCTGGGGCTCCCCGCCTTGCTCGGCGCTCAGGGACCCGCCCAGCAGCAGGAGCTCACGCCCGCCCCGGCGCGGCGCGCCGACGAGGGCAAGGGCCCCTTCCGGACGTTGGTAATTCGCGGCGCTACGCTGATCGACGGCAGCGGCGCTCCGGCGACCGGGCCGGTGGACATCGTGATCCAGAACAACCGGATCGCGGACATCCGTGGCGCGGGTACGCCGGGCGTGCCGATGCGACCCAACCGCCCGCCCCAGAACCCGGATTTCGAGCTGGACGCCACGGGGATGTACGTCCTGCCCGGTTTCATTGACATCCACGTGCACGCGGGCGGCCCACCCAAGAACCCCGAGGCCGAGTATCCCTACAAGCTGTGGATGGCGCACGGCGTCACCACGGTGCGGGGCGTATCGCTCGCGGGCAACGACTTCACGGTGAGCGAGAAGGCGAGGAGCGCCAGGAACGAGATCGTGGCTCCCCGCATCTTCAACTACCAGCGCCCGGGCAGCGGTTGGGACAAGGGGTCGGTCAACACGCCCGAGGCCGCGCGGGAGTGGGTCAAATGGGCGTCGCAGCACGGCATTGATGGGATGAAGCTGGGCGCCCACCCGCCCGAGATCATGAAAGCGCTGCTGGAAGAGGCGAAGAAGTACGGCCTCGGCTCCACGGCCCACCTCCAGCAATCCGGCGTCGCCAATATGAACGCCCTGGAAGCTGCGCGACTCGGCTTGGGGACCGTGACGCACTTCTACGGCCACTTCGAGGCGCTGCTCAAGGACTACGCCATCCAGCCGTGGCCGCCCAACTTCAACGCCAACGACGAGCAGCAGCGCTTTGGCCAGGTGGCGCGCCTGTGGGACCAGATCTACCCGCCGGGCAGCGACGAATGGAACGCGTACCTCAAGGAGCAGTTGGCGCTCGGCACCACGTTCGACCCCACAATGACGGCCTACGCCGCGGGCCGCGACTTGATGCGGATGCGGCAGGCCGAGTGGCACGACAAGTACACCCTGCCTTCGATGAACGACTTCTACACCGCCAGCCGAACCAGCCACGGGGCGTACTGGTACTACTGGACCACGTGGGACGAGGTCGCGTGGCGCAACTTCTATCAGGTGTGGTTCAAGCTGCTCAACGACTACAAGCGGATGGGCGGCCGCGTGACGGTGAGCTCGGACGCGGGGTTCATCTATAATGACTACGGCTTCGGCACCATCCACGAGATGGAGCTGTTGCAGGAGGCGGGGTTCCATCCGCTCGAGGTGATCCAGGCCGCGACCTACAACCCGGCGCGCACGCTGTACGGGCCCACGGGGAAGCCGATCGACATCGGCTGGGTGCGCGAGGGCTTCCTGGCCGACCTGGTGGTGGTGGACCAGAACCCCCTGGTGAACCTCAAGGTGCTCTACGGCACCGGGTGGACCCGGCTCAACGACCAGACCGGGAAGGAAGAGCGGATCGGGGGCATCAAGTACACCATCAAGGACGGGATCGTGTACGACGCCAAGCAGCTGTTGGCGGATGTGGCCGCCATGGTGGACAAGCAGAAGCGCGAGCGGGCGACACGCGCGGCCACGCCGGACGGCTCATCTCGCTGAACTGAGCGTCTCGTAGAACGAACGCGGCGCCGGGGATCGACCGATCTCCGGCGCCTTGTGCATGAGACCCACCTCAGATATCGGCCATTGTGTAGCCCGCGACGGATCTCCCGTTGCCCCCCTTTCCAGGCCGAGCGTATGTTGCAGTGGGCGTCTACCGAGAGTGGGACATGGCCATCCGGCAACTGGTCACCGCCGAGGAGCTCGAGCGAATGGGGTCCCCAGATTTCGGCTACGAATTGGTCCGCGGGAACCTGGTCCCGGTGACGCCGGCAGGGCGAGAACGTGGTGCGCTGACCGCGTTTCTCATCGCGGAGCTCAGTCTGTTTGTGCGCCCTCGCGCCCTCGGCCGGGTGTACCATGAGCTTGGTTTCCAACTGTTCACCAACCCCGACACTGTCCGCGCGCCGGATGTGAGTTTTGTATCCCGGGATCGCGAGGCTGCCTTTAGGGGTCGGCGGGGCTTCGTAACCGGCGTCCCCGACCTGGCTGTTGAGATCGTGTCCTTCGACAAGGCGGTCGCGGAAGTATCCGTTAAGGCCGCCGACTATCTGGAAGCCGGGACGCCGCTGGTCTGGGTCGTGGATCCGCATTCCCGGCAGGTGATGGTCTACCAGCCGGGCCAGGCTGTAACGACCCTGTCCGCCGCGGATACGCTGGACGGGGCCGACGTGCTCCCGGGGTTTACGCTCCCTCTGTCACGGTTGTTCGCGGAACTAGACTGAGGTCGGAAGCGTCACCATCAGGCGCGACCGTAGAACATAGCCGCCGTCGGCGACGACCTCGCGTCCGCGGGCGCGGCGGTCTCACTCGCCACTTGTTCGGCGAAGGGATAGACTGCCTCGCCGGGGTCATGGAGGCGTCTTCGCGCTCGCGGACATCGCCGGATTCGACATCGATCTCGTGGCTGCCGATGATGCCGCAGCGGGTGCTGGCGGAGTTGAGAAAGGCCTGAGGGCGGTCGTGGGTTCCAAGACTGAGGCCCGGGTCCATACTGCGGCCCGGGCCTCTCACACCGGTAGCGCTACCATGGGACCTCCCCTGGGCGTAGGGAGTTACTGCATGACGTTCGCGAAGCCCTCGCCGAGGGAACACGGCGGGGGCTTCTTGTATTCCGCCGAGAACCCGCCTGCACGCCCTTGGGCGCAGACTCCTGAAAGACCGCGCGCCGGGAATCGAACCCGAGGCTTGCGGGACTGTGCTTCCCGCGGCCCACCGTGGGACGTGGGGTCCCACGGTAGTCACCCGACCGCGCGCGCGGCGACCTCCTGCTTACAACACCACCGTGACGGTGGCACTCGGCTGGCCGATGCCCGCCCTATTGGCGGCGACCACGCGGTAGTCCATCTCAATCGCGCGGGGCTGATGGCTCAGCGTCTGCACCGTGTCCACCGAGCTGCCGACGTCTTCCCAGACGCCGGCCTCCTTGGTCTTGCGCTGGATCCTGTACGCCCCCACGGCGCCGCCAGTGACCGGCGGATTCCACTGCAGGGTGACCCAGGTGTCGCCCTCGGAGACGATCCGGATGTCTCGCACTTCACCCGGGGCTTCGAGGCTCGAGCCGTCGCGCCGAGGACCCCAGCCGAGCCCGCTCAGGCGGTCAGGCTGGTCGCGGAAGACGACCTCGGCGTACTTCAGGTTGGCCTTGGTGCCGTCTACCAGGTGCTCCAGGTCCTGGTCGTTGACGGCGTGCTCCTCCCGGAGCGTCGTGGTCGCGACCACGACCCGGGCCTTGGACCCGTTGAACCGGTCGAGCCTGGCCTGCAGCTCGTCTGCCGGTACGGGCGGAGCCGGGAGCTCCGCTCCCAGCTGTTTGAGCCCTTCGATCACGCGCAGTGCGAGCGTCGCGATCTCAGGCTCGGCTTCCGGAAATTTCATACTACCTCCTTGTGAGGATGGAACGTTTGGCCACGGCGGAAGTGCACGCGGCCGGCGATCGGCGGGACCACGCTCCGGAGGCGCGGTTGGCCGACCGGGGTCTGGATATCGCCGCTGGGAACGGCGCGATCCAAACCGGGAACAACGGGTTCGAAGCTTCGGATAGCCGATCCGAGGCTTGGGATAGCCCGTCCGAAGCCTGGGATAGCCGATCCGAAGCCTGGGATAGCCGATCCGAAGCCTGGGATAGCCGATCCGAAGCCCGGGATAGCCGATCCGAAGCCGGGGATCGGTCCTCCGAAGCTTCGGATGGGCGGACCGAAGCTTGGGATAGCCTGACCGATTGTCGGGCGGGTGATTCCAGGCTTGGGCGAGAGGATCCGAAGCTTCGGATCGGCCGCCCGAGCGGCGGGGAGGCCGTTCCAAGCTTCGGAGAGGCCGTCCGCGGCTTCGGAAGGGGCATCCGAAGCTCCGGACGGGCAGTCCGACGACCGGTGCCGCGCGTCCATCGTGCCGATTGACAACGATTTACGCTGCCGGCGGGCAGCCGCGGGCTCCGGTCCAGATGCACTGTCATGACATTCCTCACCACGTGAACGGCCTCTATAAGACCATACGGGAAAGAGGCCGCCGCATTACAGGCGACGGCTTAAGCGATTTCGCAGTAAGGAATTACAGGGACGCGGGTCTCAGGCCGGTGTAGGCGTCGATGGTAGCAGGTAGTCGAGCTGAGGGCGGAGGATTTCCCGGAGCTGCTGCCGCGCGCGGTGGGTGTAGATCCTCACGGTTGCCGTGCGCATGTGCAGGCGTTTGGCGATGTCCTTGTAGGATCGCTCCTCGAGGTCGTGCTGGATGAAGCAACGGCGGGGCTTCTCGGGAAGGCACGCGATGGCCTCCACCAGCGCGGCGCGAAACCGGTACCGGTGCAGGCTGGTCGGCGCACTGGTGGTCGAGCTGTTCGGATCGGGCACCTGGAGCGCCGTCCCTTTCAGGCGGTTCGTGTCGTAGATGGACAGGCCCTCGATCGCCACGGTGCTGAGCTGCTTCCTGAGCTGGACCTCGTCCAGGGCGGTGTTCTTGGCGATCCTGCGAATCCAGGCCCCGAGACTTCGTTGCGGGTCATAGCGGTCGAGCGCCTTGAACGCTTTGATGAACGTCACTTGCGCGAGGTCCTTCGCGTCCTCCCCGTTGCGAACAATGAGATAGATGACCGAGAGGACGGAAGGCTCGTAGCGCCGCACGAGTTCGCTGTATCCGTCCTCGCGAGCCTGGAGGGCCAGGGCCACGACTTCCTGGTCGGAGAGCTGGGAGAGGGGGGGAGGGGGGGCCATACAGCTCGTAATATACGGAACGCGGGGCCCCGGGGGTTCAGTCTGAAGCGGTTTGCGCCTCCCCCCCGTGACTCAACAAAACGGCCCACTTGTGCGCGAAAACGGTACGTAAGTAGGCAGCCGCCCGTGGCAGCTTTGGCCGGTGAAGCTCCACAACGGGCACCGGGCGCACGTCGACTTGGCCAAGCTGCGAGACTTCTGCCTAAGCACGACGCACCCGCGTGGGCGTCACAAAGCCCGCGTCTTCAGTCGAAAGCTGGGCCTGACAGTTGAACATGCAGCACAGCTGCGCTCCGCCCTTCTGGCCGCGGCGACAGGTATGGATGCGACACTCGGCCGGCAGGATGACTACGGGGCCCGTTATGTGCTAGACTTTAGGATGGTTGGCCCCGGCGGCGCGGCGATTATCCGGAGCCACTGGATGGTCCGGCGTGGGGAGGATTTCCCGCGGCTCACGAGCCGCCACGTGCGGTAAGGAGGTTGCAGTGAACGGCGAACTCCGGCTACTGGACGTCGTGGCCCTGGTGGATGACCTGCCGGGCCAGCGGCTTCAGCGGGGACAAGTCGGCACCATTGTCGAGGTGCTGGCGCCGGGCGCCTATGAGGTCGAGTTCTCGGACGACGCGGGCCGCACGTATGCCTGCACGGCTCTTCAGGCCGAACAGCTCCTGCTTCTCCATCACGAGCCAGCCCCGTCGCTGTAGCGCGTAGCCCAACAGAATCTGGCCAGCGCAGCATTCGCCAGGCTTCCCTCCTTGGGTATGGTCGTACCCAATGTTGGAAGAGGCGAGGGTCCGGTTGGGCGTGGGCTGGGGGGCATCTTACCGAGCCGGGTCAAATGTCCCCAAAACGCCCTATGGCTGTCCCAGGCGCACTTTGGTAGCCACCTCCCAGGCGGAGGCGGCGCTCACGAACACGGTCGCGGATTTGTCGGCGATTGCCCCGCGCGCGGGCCGCGACAGCAGCGCATCATCGGTAAGCCACCAGAGGAGCGCGTGGGTATCGAGCAGGAGGCGCCGGCCACTGTACGCCGCTGGGGGGCGCTCCGCTACGCGACGAGGGCGGGGACGCCGGCGGGTCACTGACCCCAGGCGTCCAACTCCTCAGGCGGCAAGGGCTCGAAGAACGCGTCCGTGACCTGGATCTTCCCTTTGAGCGTGCCGGGGACGCGGCGCGGCTTCGGAACCGCGACCGGCACCAGGCGCACCACGGGCGTATCACCCCGGGCAATAATGATCTCCTCTCCGGCAAGCGCCCGGGCGATCAGCTTGGAGCGATTCGTCTTCGCCCGGTGCACGGTGACGATCGTCATGCGGCCTCCCTCCGCGCTATCTACGCGAGCTTGGTGAGCGCCACCATCGCGCCGAGCAGGGTGATCCACATCCCGAAGAGCCACTTGACCA
>Ga0209619_10000750_pt1 | contig 23304 bp, 20 predicted proteins | sample Rifsed16ft3_FD_184011 | JGI IMG/M metagenome (GOLD analysis project Ga0209619, IMG submission 184011) | Soil microbial communities from Rifle, Colorado, USA - sediment 16ft 3 (version 2) | ecosystem: Environmental > Terrestrial > Deep subsurface > Rock core/Sediment | place: Rifle, Colorado... | reverse complement strand
AAAAAACGGTTTTTTTTGGGGTGAGAAATGGGTTTCGCGTGTAGGGTGTTGACGTGGGAAACCCCTTGCGCAGTTGGGGAGGTTTAAGGGAGGAAGGCCAGGGGGGCGCTTACACATTGCCTCCAAATGAAAAGGGCGCCACCCTGTTCCTGGGCGGCGCCCGATAACCTGCCGCGGAATCAGCGAACGATGACTTCCTTATGCATCAGCTTGAGGATCACGATGATGAGGATGATGAGGATCGCCAGGCCGATCAAGATCCCCAAACCGGAATCCGCCCCGGCGGCCGCCCGGTCGGTGAGGGAAGCCAGGCGGTGCACGTCGCTGTCGCTCATGGCGCGGATCTTCGCCATCGCCTCCTCGGCGGAAACCCCGTAGTCCGTAAGCTTCTGGAGGACGATCTTCTGCTCCAGGAATGTCTGGACCTTGATCATGTCCGCGTCCCGGGCCGCCACGCCGTCCGTCCCGCGTGACGCGATGACGCCCGCCACTGCCTCTCCCCGGATCGACCCGAGTACTCCCATTACGCACGCCATCATCAACGCCAGGGAGAAAAACCAGCCCGCCTTTCGGATCGCATTCATCGACCGACCTCCTTCGAGGATATTGCGCACGTTCCCGCTTCCGTTTTCCGTATATTCGCAAAAATCCGCAGAAAGGACAAGATGGATCCGTCCTTGTTTTGATCAACCCAAAGTGTTCAAACTTTGGGACCACCTCTCGTGCCCGTCGTAGGCCGCGTTCCCCCCGCAAACCAACGCCCATTAACATTCTATCTAAGATCCTATATTGTTACCTACAATGAGGGGGTGCATCCCATGGGAAGAGGGACGCGTCAGGCCAATTTCGTACTGCCCGAGGAGCTGTTGGAGGAACTGAAAGCCAACGTCTCGCCGAGACAGCAAAGCCGATTCGTTGCCGAGGCCTTGAAAAAGGAGCTGCGGCGCGTCTGCCTTGCCAAGGCGATCGAGACGAGCTTCGGGGCCTGGAAGGAAACAGACCACCCCGAGCTTGCGAGGGGCGCGGAGACGTTCGTCCGGCGCCTTCGGAAATCGACGCGTACCAGGCGGCGACGTTGACGAACACCCTCGTCGACAAGGATATCCTCATCAATTTCTTGAGGGGGAAGAGGAAGGCAAAGGATTTCCTCTCCATGCTCCTGGATGATTCGAACATCAGTTGCTCGGCGATCGCCGTGGCGGAAATTGCCGCCGGCATGCGCGCCGCCGAGGAGGAACGGACGAAAGCGCTCCAGGACCAGATAGAGGTCCTGGCCGTGACCCGGGACGTCGCAGAGAAGGCCGGGTCATACCAACGCAGCATCAGGGGGCACAGCCTGGAGCTTGACGATTGCCTGGTCGCAGCGACGGCCTTTGTGTACAGGGCGATTCTTGCCACGGGAAACGGGAAGCACTACCCGACGAAAGACATCAAGGTAACGGTTGTAGACACGGATTAACCCCTAAGTTTCGAACCAAGTTCCGTCGCGCAACGGGTCAGAATCCGATCCGGAGGTCGTTGGCGCCCGGGTCGTTCTGCTTCCCGGTACACCTGCCTGTTGCGGTCGGATATACTCAATGGTCAGTGGTGTTGTGTCGGAACCATCCCGCAATCAGCAGCTTTATGCGGAACGGCAGGGAGGATCATTCCGAAGAGATGGCGGCCGAAGGTGGAAACGGAGCCCTTTCGGGGAAACCGGATAGGCCCGCGGTAGCGGGCCCCGATTCCGGTTGGGAAGGGATTTCCGAGCTTCTCTCGGGGTTTCGCACCGACCAGGTCCCGTTCCTTGCGGAAGCCCGCGAACTGGAGCCGGCCTATCCGCTTCTCCACGCGCTGGCCCACGGGTCGCTTCGCGAGTTCATCATTCGTGTTGCGGCTCTCGAAGCGCTGATCGCCGACGGAAGGACCCCGTTCACGCCGGCGGAAGTCACGGAGTCGCTCTATTGGCTGAAGGACTCGGTGCGGGACAGCGTCCTCGCGGCGCTTCGGCGAAGCGGCTGGCTCTCCTTTCGACCCGATTCCGGATACCGGATTACCGATGCAGGCCGGTTCGTGGCCACGGTCCTGTCCTTCCTGCGCGCCCGGGTGCGGGAGGGGAGCGTCCTTCCGGCCGTCGAGGGGATCGACTACATGCTCAACCTCGGCGTCGATCCCACGATGCAGCTCAAGCTCCTCCGGTCCCAGCTCGAGAACCTGCGTACGGAGATGGAGAACGCGAGGAACTCCCATTCCGAGGTCATCCTGCACGGCGCCGCCGCGCGTCTTCGCGAAACCCTCGAGTGGTCGGAGCGGATCCGGGCCATCCTGGCCCGGGTCACGCTCGACATGGCAGACGCGCGCCGGTCGGCCCATGACGTCCACGACCTGTTGAGCCGCCTGCACGGCGTCGCCGGCGATCTGCACGCGGCGATCACCGAGGTGGGCCGCCAGCATCTGCCCCTTGTCGCCGGGATGACTACCACCGACATCATCGGGACGCTGATGCGCCTCCCTGTCGAAGAGCTCTCGGCGGTGGGGCGGGAGGCGCTCCGTCCCGCCGTGACGGCGCCGACCTTCGTCGTCCCCGAGCTGCTGGTCGCCGAAACCGAATCGTACCTTGCCCGGCGGCGGGAGCCGCCGCCGAAGGGCGACTGGACCGTCCCGCCGGAGCCGGAGCGGGCGGGCTCCGAGGTGGCTATGCCGCCCGATGTCGCGGCATGGCTGGACGACTTGGACCGGCTGGCCGAGGCGGGTAGGGTGCGGCCGCTGTCGGAGGTCGTTCCCAGGGGGAGCGCGGCGGAGAGCTTCCTGAGGGCCAGCCTGCTCCCCCTGCTTGGGGAGGCGATCGGCGGCGAGGGGGTCGCGGGGCGGATCGGCGCGCTGCCTCTTGCGATGACCCTCGAGGGCGACGGTTTCCCCGCGCCCGCCCCCTGGCCCCTCTCCGCGCTCACACCCGGGACGATCGGCCCTCCGGGGAACGGACCCTCCGATGGATGAAGCCGCCCGCATCTGCGCGCGCCTTCTCGTCGCCGGGGCCGTTCGAAGGCAGGAGATCCCCGACCTGGATCATCCGGAGGTCCGTGCCGACGTCGAGCTGCGGCTTTCCCAATGCGGCCTCTCCCTGGCCACCAGCGCCTATAGCGACCACGTCGGTTTGAGACTCTCCTCCGAAGTGGCCGACGCGACGGTCCTCGACGCCGCTTCGAATCGGGGGCTCGGGGCGGACGCGTGCGCCCTGCTTACCGTCCTTTGGGCCCGGTTGGCGCTCCAGCGCCGCACGGCCGAGGATTCCCGGATGACCCCCGACTTGCAAGCCCCGCTCCTTCCCGAGGACCGCCGCGAGGCCGCCCGGCTCTTCGCTCCTTTCGTGCGCTTCGAGACCCTGGCCCGGGAGTTCGGGTCGCAGCTCGGCGGGCGCACCCGGATGAAATCGATCCTGGGTCAGCTGCGCCGGCTCGGTTTCGTGTCGTATCGGCGGCTCGATCAGATCGAGGCGGGCCCTCTCCTGGAGCTCGCCATCGACGGAGAGAAAATGGTGGCGTTCATCCGGTCCCGCGTGTTGAGCCGGCTGCTGGAGGCGCCCCCGGCCGGGGAGGAGCCGGCCCCTCCCGAACAGGTCCTCGAAGATCGGGTCATGGGGGTCCTCGCGGCGGCCGAGGAGCCGTGCGGGATCGCAGAGATCGAGCGGCGCAGCGGGATCCCGAGGCGGCGGCTCGGGAAGATCCTCAAGGTCCTCCGGGAGGACGGGAAGATCGAGATGATCGATGCCCGGGGGCAGGCCCGGTACCGCCCGGCCACTCCGGAGGAGGTCTGATGTTCCGTTTCCTGGAACTCGAGCTCCACGGCTGGGACTTCTGGCCGTCTCTCCGGGTACCCCTCGACGCGGACATCGTGGTTCTTTCCGGTCCGAACGGATCCGGGAAGACGACGCTGCTCGACGCCGTGAGGCAGATCCTGCACGCCCCGCGCTTAAGCCACGGCCGCCGCCTCGCGCACTATTTGAGGCGCCCCAATCAACCGGTCCTGCTCCGCGCCGTGGTCAGCAACCGCCCCGACGAAAAAGGGCGGCGCCCCTTCGATCGGAACCGCGTGTTTTCCGACGAAGCCACGCTGGCGTGCGCCCTGGTTCCGGACGGCGGCTCGCCCGAGAAACGGTACGTCGTCCTCCCCGGCCGCGTCGCCCCGCAGGAGCTGCAGGAGCGGCTCCTCGAAGGACGGGACTGGCTCAAGCCGGACGAGTACCGCCGCGTCCTGGACTACGCCGGCGTGAGCCGAAGCCTGATGCACATCCTCGCCATCGAGCAGGGCAGGGCCGACGAGCTGTCCCGGCAGGATCCGCGAAAGCTCTTCCGCTGGGTCATGGAGGCCCGGGGCTCCCAGCAGGTCCTCGACCGCTACAACGGGGCGAGGCGCCGGTACGAGGACTCCGCCCGCGAGGTCGACCGCCAGCGCCTTCAGCTCTCGAGCCGGCAGGCAGAGCTGACGGCCCTGGAACGGAAGATCCGGCGCCTCGACGAATACGTCGACAAGCGTGCCCGGGTCGAGGACGCGAAAAACCTGCTGACGGCGGCCCGCCTTCAGACCCTTCTTGACGAGCTGCGCAGCGTCGACGGGAAGATTCCGACGCTTCGGACCATGCTCGCCAACCTGGCTACGACCGTCGATCGCCTCACGCGCGAGATCGCGGATGAGGAAGGCGGTCTGGACAGACTCCGCGAGGCGGCCGGCGCGCGGAAGGTTCGGGCGGACGAGGCCACCGTCGCGTGCGACGACGCGGTGGGACGGCACGCCGTCCTCAAAAACGAGGTCGAGTTGCTCTGCGCGAAGGCGCAGGAGCTGGAAAGCCTTCCCGCGGAAGACGTCGTGGCCTTGAAGGCGGCCCTGGAGCGGGCTCGGGAGGAAGCCTTCGCCGCGACGAGCCGGCACGACGGACTCCTGCGCGACCTCCGGGACGTGAAGGATCGCCTCGTCGACCTCGAAAGGGGGGTCCCCCGGTTCCCGGCGGAGGTGGAGCGGATGATCAAGGCGCTGGCCGCGGTCGGAATCGAGGCGGTCCTGGCGGCCCCGCGGGTGGAGGTGACCGAGGAGATCTGGGCGCCGGCGATCGAATCGGCCCTCGGGCCGCTGCGGCTGGCGATCTGCGTACGGCGCGAGGACGAACGCCGCGCCGCCGAACTGGCCCGCGAGCACGGCTTCCCCGGGCCGATCGTCTGCGAGACGACCGGGGAGGCGTGCACCGAGGGTCCGCTCCGGATCGAATCCGGATCGCCGTCCTGGATGGTCCCCTGGGCCGGGGGCCTGACCTTGGCGCATGAGATCCACCCGCCCGAAGGCGGGCTCGTCCTTCTCCGGGATGGGACGCGCCGAGACCGCCATGGCGTCTGGGTCTCCCGGGCCGCCGATCGCGTCCTCGGGGGGAGCGCGGTGCGCGAGCAGCTTTCCGCCGCCCGTTCGGAACGCGAGAGGCTCCGGGACGAGCGAGGACGCGCCGCAAGCGAAAAGGAGGAGGCCTCCGCCCGGGTCTCCGGAATGGAAGAAAGGTTGACTGCCGAGCGGCGCCGGGCCGATCTGGCCGCGGCGGTCGCATCGCTGCCGGAGGTCGAAGGGCAACTTGCGGACGCCCTGGAGGAAGTCTCCCGTCAGAAGAACGACCGCGAGGGGGCGCTTTCGGCTTGGCACGAGGCGGAGCGGTCCGTCAACAGCGCGGAATCGTCGCTGAGTGCACGGAAGAACGACCTCGCCGCGCGGGAAAAGGAGCTGGAAGGCACCCGGGCCGCCCTCGGGGAAAATGAAAGACGCCGGGCGGGGATCGAACCGGAGATCGAGGCGCTCTCCAGGGAGCTCGATCCGGTCCTGGTGTCACGGGCCGGGGCGGGCGAGCTGTCCACACCCGAGATGGCCGAACGGGACCTGCGCCAGGCCAGGGAGTCCCTGGCGCGGTTCGAGGCGGAGGGTCCCATTCCGGAGGAGAGCGTCCGGGACGAGCGGAAGGTCCTCCTGCGAAACGTCGAGGAGCTCGAAAGTCATGTGCGGGAGCGCCAGGCGGAGGCCGATGCCGCGGCCCTCGAGCTCGAGCGGTGCCGCGCCGATTATCTCGAAGTGGTACGAAGCACCCTTCACGACTACAGCCGGCGGGCCCGGGCGCTCGCGGAGATGGCTGCGGCCCGGCTCGAGGTGGAGCTGCCCCGGCTCGAGAACGACGAGCGATCGATCGACGAGGCGGGCATCGTCGTGCGCATCGGATTCGACGGCAAGCCCCCGGTGGAGATCAGCGACACGTCGCACAGCGGCGGCCAGCAGGTGGTCACCGGGCTCATCCTCCTCATGGCGATGGCCGAGACGGAGGGAGAGAGCTGCTTCATCGTCGACGAGCCGTTCGCCCACCTCTCCCTCGACCGCGTGGACGACGTGGGGAAGTTCCTCCGGCGCAGCGGCTCCCAGTTCCTGATCACCGTGCCGACGACCCTGGACCGCGGCCAGCTCGACCCGGCCTCGCTGCTGATCGTCCTCAAGAAGAAGAAGCCGGGAGAGCCGTTCGCCCCCCGGCCGCTCGTCGCCAGGGAATGACCGGATTCGGCCATCGGTGCGTCCGCTTCCGTCACGAGAGAAGGGAAGGCCCGTGGCGCGATGCCGGGTTGCTGCGCGAGCGGGACGTGGAACGCGTCGCGGTCTGCGTCGAGTGCGGCCGCGGCCGCGCCGGCCGCTACCGGAAGGTCGTCGCAGTCGAGCGGGAGAGCAGGGGGCTCCCGGCGGTGCAGGAAACCTTCCTCCGGGAGCTGGCCGGGCGGTTGGAAGTCCTTTTCCGGGGCCGAAAAATGCTCCGCGCGGATCCCCTGCTTCGGCGCCTCGGGGGGGTCCGCAGCGAGTCCGACCTGGAGACGCTGGCCTCCTCCGCGCCGATTCGCCTCGTGTATCGTTCGAAGGGGGGCGCTCTGCTCCTCCAGGAGATCCATGCCCTCGACCCGGAGAAGCTCGGGGAGATCTCGCGCCCGGGGGCGGCGGCGCGGCGAAGGGCGGCGTTGGCGCAGGCCCGACTGGCGACCGAAGGATTGACCCATCCCGCAGCCCAAGCCATCGGCGAGATGGTGGCCGGGGAGGACGCGGCGGGATGGGACGAGCGGGTGCTGCGCGCACTCGCAGACCTGGCCCGGCTGATCGAAGCGGGAGAGACGCGATCCTCGCGGATCTTTTCCACGGAAGTGCTGGGCCACTCCAAGGCCCTCTCGTCGGTTCGCCCCCGCCTGGAGCGCCTCGTCGGTCCTCTCGATCGGCTCGGGATCCGGGATTCGGGAGCCCATCTTCTCGTCGGAGGGAGAGGGCGGCTTCGCTTTCCCGGCGGCGACCTGGACGTGGAACGCTTTCGGTCCCTGGGGCTGGCGGAAGAGGATGTGTTGAGACTTACGGAGGTTCGCCTGCCCGCGGGAGGGCTTCTCGTCGTCGAGAACCTCACCCCTTTCCACGCGTGTCTGGGGCCGGAGCGGGACGATCACGATCTTCTGGTCGTCTGGTCCGCCGGCTATCCCGGGCGCGGTGTGACCCGTTTCGTGGAACTTGCGGCCGCCGGAGGGGGATGCATCCGGGTCTGGTGCGATGTCGATCTCGGAGGGGTGAGGATCGCGCGGTTGATCCACCGCGCATCGGCGGGGAGGGCTGTCCCGATCCTCATGGACGGCTCCGTCGTTCGGAATGCGCGGATCACCTGCCCGCTTACCCGGGGCCAGAGCGAGAGCATCGTGCGCGATCTTGCGTTGCATCCCGACGCGCTCCTGGCGGAGACCCTGAAGGCCCTCCTCGAAAGGGGCGTCTGGGTCGAACAGGAATCCCTGATCGACCGGCTGTCCGCCCTGTCGATCTGACGCTGCGGAAGCGAGGATACGATGTCGTCCATGCCGGGGAGCCGGGTCGCAAGGGGCGAACGGAACGGAAGTCCACAGGGGGAGGGAGGATGAGCATCGAAACGGAAAGGAACGTGCGCAGCGGAAGAACGACAAGGTCGGGAAACGTCGTAGTTTCGCCGGCCGGGCTGAAACTGTCCAGAACCCACAAGCCGGACGGCCTCGGCCTCGACGATTGGCAACGGCTTCTTCGAGTCCGATTCGGCGAACGGCAACGCTACCAACTGGAGAACCGGGGCGACCACCCTATCTTTTCGGAATTCCTGCTGACCAACCCCGAATCGGGGAAGACCTACAAAATCGCGATCCGGGGAAACGCTCCGTTCGACAACTATTGCTCCTGTCCGGATTACGACGTCAACGGTCTCGGAACCTGCAAGCATATCGCGTTCGCCGTGTCCACGTTGATGAAGAGGAAAGGGGCGAAAAAAGCGTTCCGGGAAGGATACGCGCCCCCGTATTCCGAAGTCTACCTGGGCTACGGGCTCATGCGGGAGGTCCGGTTCAAGGCGGGCAAGGATGCCCCGCCGGGACTGCTCGCTCTCGCAGGCGACTATTTCGATCGAAGCGGGAGACTCAAGGAGGACCGTCTCCTCGACTTCCCTCGTTTCCTCAACGCCGTTCCGCGGGACAACGGGCACGAAGTGCGCTGCTACGACGACGTCATGGCCTACGTCGCCGAACATCAGGATGCGGAACACCGGCGCGGCATCGTCAAGCTTCGAGCGAAAGACGGGATCGACAGCCCGATCTTCAGGAACCTTCTGAAGGCCGATCTCTATCCGTATCAGCGGGAAGGGGTCCTCTTTGCGGTCGAGGCGGGCCGGTCCCTGATCGGGGACGACATGGGACTGGGAAAGACCCTCCAGGCCCTCGCCGCCGCCGAGTTGATGGCGAAATGGTTCGGCGTCCGGAAGGTCCTGGTCGTTTCCCCGACCTCGCTGAAATATCAATGGCTGTCGGAAATCGAAAAATTCACCGGAAGGTCGGCGCTGGTCGTGGAGGGCCTCAGCCACCACCGGCGGCAGTCGTATCTGCAGGAGTCCTTCTACAAGCTGGTCAATTACGAGTTGGTCCCGCGGGATATGGACATGATCCGAAGGTGGTCCCCGGACCTCATCCTCCTGGACGAGGCGCAACGGATCAAGAACTGGAAAACGCGAACCGCGAAGTCCGTCAAACGGCTGGAATCGCCGTTCGCCATCGTGCTGACCGGCACTCCCCTCGAGAACCGGATCGAAGAGCTGCACTCCATCGTGGAATTCATCGACCGCCGCCGCCTCGGCCCCTTGTTCCGATTCGTCCATCACCACAGGATCGTCGACCGGGACGGCAAGGTCATCGGATACCGGAACCTGCAATCCGTAAAGGAATCCCTGAAGAACGTCATGATCCGGCGGAAGAAAGAGGAGGTTCTCCGGCAGCTTCCGGGACGGATCGACCGGAACTTCTTCGTTCCCATGACGAAAGAGCAGCGGATGATCCACGACGAGAATCTCGAAATCGTGGCGAAGCTGGCCGCGAAGTGGCGCCGCTATAAATTCCTTTGCGAGGCCGATCAGCGGCGGCTGCGCATCGCCCTGAATTACATGCGGATGGCCGCCGACAACACGTACCTCGTGGACAGGAAGACGGTCCACGGGCCCAAGATCGACGAGTTGGACATCCTCCTCAAGGAGATCGTCATCGAGGGCGGAGAGAAGGCGGTCATCTTCAGCCAGTGGCTCCGGATGAACGAGCTGGTGGAACAGGTTCTTCGGAATAACGGGATCCGATATGTCCATTTGAACGGCGGCATCCCGTCCAGGGAACGGAAGGAGCTGATGTCCCGATTCAAGGAGGACCCGGACTGCATGGTCTTTCTGTCCACGGATGCAGGCGGCGTCGGCTTGAATCTTCAAAGCGGCTCCGTGGTGATGAACATGGACATTCCCTGGAACCCCGCCGTTCTGGAACAGCGCGTCGGCCGCGTCCACCGGCTCGGTCAGCGCAAGGCGGTCCGCATCATCAACTTCGTCACCGCATCCTCCATCGAGGAGAGGATTCTCGGACTCCTGAAATTCAAGAAATCGTTGTTTGCGGGAGCGCTGGACCATGACGGGGAAGACGTGGTCATGCTCGGCGGTTCCCTTCTGAAGAGGTTCATGGATTCCGTGGAAACGATTACGGCGGATCTTCCGACACCCGGCCCGACCCTCGAGGATCGGGAGGAGATGGAACCGGCGTCGGAACGGGAAGCGACGGACCCGGCGGAGCCGCCCGATGAGGACGGGGATCCGGCGGCGGCATCCTCGGAGGGAATCGGAAACGGCGCAAACGCACTCCATGACCTGCTCCTGGGCGCCGCACAACTCTTGACGAACCTCGGCAGGATCGTCTCGCAGCCGGCGGCGACCGGTGCGACCCCGTTTCCGGGATTTCCGGATACGATGATCGCCAGAGACGACAAGACCGGAAAGACGTATCTGAAGTTGCCTCTTCCCGACAAGGAGAGCGTAAAAGGCCTCTTGTCGGCCTTCAGCGAATTCATCACGAGCGCCATGCCGTGAAAATCGACGTCCGATGCCGCCTTCGGCTTGCCGGCCTTCCACGGCACCTCGAAGACGGCCTGCGGCTTTTCCGCCGCGAAAGGGAAGGGGATAGCGCAACACCGTGTTTTGACTTCCTTTCCGGCGATTGGTACCATCGGCCCATGGAGATCACCGCAAAAATCCGGGACGCTGTTTCCGCCGTCGCACGGAGGCACGGAATCGCCCTCGTCCTTCTGTTCGGCTCCTTCGCGGCAGGAAATACGCGGGAGAACAGCGACGTCGACATTGCGGTCCGGTTCCAGGACCGGGAGGTGAGCCTGCGCCGGCTGCTGGAGGTGCAGGAGGAACTCTCGGGCATCTTCCCCGGCCGGGAGATCGATGCGGTTTCCCTCGAGCGGGCCGACCCGCTTTTCATGAAGAAGATCGCCGAGCGCTTCCTGGTCCTCTACGAAGAACCCGGGGCAGCCGACGCGTTCCTGCGCCTGGCCTTCAAGCGGTACCAGGACCACGGGAAATACCTCGCGATGGAACGCGACTTCGCACGTCGCTACGTGGAAAAGATCGCCCGATGATCGACCGGGAGCTCGTCACGCGCAAGGTCCTCCTCATCGGGACTATTACGAAAGCTTCACCGAGCTCGGGAAGATGGGGATCCTCGAGCCCGTCTTCGCCTCCAAGATCGCCTCCTCGGCGGGCCTGCGCAACCGCATCGTCCACGAGTACGACGACATCGATCCCGCCAAGGTATTCGAGGCGACCCAGGCCGCTCTCTCCGACCTTCCTGTTTACCTCAAGGCGATCCTCTCCTTCGCCGGGTGACGCGACAGCGACTGTCGCACCGGTCCGGTAGGCTGATGCCTGGTGGGGCAGATCCGATCCGACGACGCGGGTGCTCTCGACCTTCCCGGGTTGACCGGTATGCATATAAGATGCATACTGATGCATATGCGAACGACGCTGAACATCGACGATGAACTCTTGCGGGAGGCCCAGGAGCTTTCGGGGATCCGGGAGAAGACCGCCACCGTGCGCGCCGCCCTGGAGGCGCTGATCGCCAGGGAGAGCGCCCGCCGGCTCGCGGGTCTCGGCGGAACCGAGCGGCATCTTCGACCGATCCGCCGGCGCAGGGGCGGAAAAGGCGCCTGATGCTGGTCGACACCTCCGTCTGGGTCGACCATTTCCGCCGGGGGAACGCGGCACTGGCCGAACGGTTGAACCGGGGCGAAGTCCGGTCCCACCCCTTCGTGACCGGGGAGCTTTCGTGCGGAAACCTCCGTCGCCGGGAGGAGATCCTCTCGTTCCTGTCGGCGCTCCCCCAGGCGATGCTCGCCGGTCACAAGGAGGCCCTGGCCTTCGTCGAGGCGAACCGGCTGATGGGGCGGGGGATCGGCTGGGTCGACGTCCATCTGCTCGCCTCCGCCCGACTGACCGGGATTCCTCTCTGGACCCTCGACCGCAGGTTGAAAGAGGTGGCCGGATCTCTGGGGCTTGGCCCGGCGACCTGACTTCCTACGGCGGCCCCCCACACCTTGGGGAGGACCGGTTTTCGAACCTCAACCTTTCCGGGAACGGGTCAGAATCCGATCTGTCGACGCGGCGGCTTGGGCGGTTCCATCAAGGCGCGGATCGCGTCGAAGACCACGCGGAACTGGCCGTCATACTTCTTTTCAATCTCGTCCAGGCGCTGTGCAAGGTCTCGGTGCTCTGCCAATGCTTCGCGCATGCGGACAAACGCCCGGACGACGTAAACGCTTATTTCGACAGCTCTATTGGAGTTGAGTACGGAAGCTGCCATGATCGCGCCGTGTTCCGTGAATGCAAAGGGAAGAACCGGAGAGAATTTCAGTCGGGGGAGGTTATCGCATTTTGCGACAACCTCCGCTTTCTCGACGGGGTTCAGCCTGAACATGAAATCGTCGGGAAATCGATGACGATTTCTTTTTACCTGTTCGTTCAGGCGTGCCGTGGTTACTCCATATAATTCCGCCAGGTCCGCATCCAGCATGACCCGGTGGCGCCGAATGATGTGAATTCGCGGAGAAATATCCTCCGCACGCAGGGGCGGTTTTGGAATCGCAATTTTTGATTTCAAATCGTCGCTCATGCCGGATGGCTCGTCAATTCCTGTGCCGAATGCACACCAGGAGTAGAAATAACCTGTTTAAGGTCCCAAATTGCGACCTTAAGTCCTCGGCTTCCTTCTCCTCGACCGGGTCGATCGCACCATTGATGAGCGGTGTGAATATTGGGGGGGGTAAAAAGGGCAATTGATGGCGATTCGACATCGGTTGCGTTGAAAGACCCCCTGGATACTCTGCCGACTCGCTTTTTTTCCCGCTCACACGCGACAGCGACTGTCGCACTCATCCGGTATTGTGACTCAGAGACGGTAAGCGGAAGGCGGACGAGAAGGGGGCCTTCGGCATGCGGGCGGCGTCGGCCCCCTGAGGCAGTCGCGGTGGAGCTCGTTAGTTTGAAAGGAATTCAGTTACCTTCCCGACGGTCTGGAATAGAATGAGTTCCAGCCGGTCCGGAGGTCGTTCGTGAGCGAGCTCCTCTACTTCTTTCTTGTGCCCGACAAGGCCGCGGCGCGCAGGGTGCGGCGGGCCATCGCGTCCAGGGACGCTTGCGCCGGGACCGTCGTCGGAACGTGGGGAGAGCTGGTCGATCAGGCAAGGAGAGCGTACCTGCTTCCCCCCGTCGACCCGGACTGGGACTCCCGGCTGGCCGATGCGGCGGAAAAGAGAAAAAATGCTTTCTGGTCGATGAGTTACGAGTACGACCCGGAAGGAACGCTTGAAGTCTTGAGCCGGGAGCTCAAGCGGCTGCTCTCACCCCTGGGGCCCGGCAGGCAGATCGAACCGGCCAGGAAAACGTCCCTTTCGGACAGGGGAAAACGGCCTCTTCGAACCCCTTAAGAAATTTCGCTCCGTCCCGACGCATCCGGTTCCGGATGAATTTTCGGTAGTGGCGGTAGAGCATCTCGGTAGAGGTATGTCCCAGCATCCGCGCCACCCATAAGGGGTCCTCCCCGTAGGAAAGCATTAGGCTCGCGAAGGTGTGCCGGGTCTGGTACATCGTCCGTTTCCGAAGGCCCGCTTTTTCCAGCGCGGGATACCAGACGCGGTTTCTAAGGTTGCGGGGTGGCGTAGGGAAAGCAAGACAATGTATGCCGCCCACACCATCGCCCCCCACAGGGCAAATACGGAAGGATAAGGGGCATCCCAAGCGGCTCAATGCTTATTTGCAGGACGAATCGGGGAAAGAGGACGGGGCATCAGCGTGCGCTTCCGATTCCACCAGTGCCTGCAAACGGGCCGCATCCCGCTTCACGAAAAGGAAAATGCCGGCCAGTAACAGGATTCCGGCTGCAACGTATACCAGCGAAGCGAGCGCGATTGCCAGGCCGAGACTTTCGCGCTGGGCGATGATGCCGATCACAAGAGGCGCGCTGCCCCCGCCTGCCAGCCAGCCAACCGTGTTCATGAACCCTGCAGCGGTGCCGCGAGCCTCCGGGCGGATGACGTCGTACACGGAAGCGAAGATGTTCGCATCGTAGAGCCCCTTGAACAGCCCCCAGGCCGAAAGGGACACGATGAGCCAGGCTACCGACTGGGTCATCCCGCAGACCACGACAAAGGGTGCGCCACCGAACACGCCGATGGCCTGCACGATGAGGCGGCCGCCCGGAGTCTTTCTTCGCAATGTATCGGCGATCCACCCCCCGATCGGAGATCCGATCATGCTGGCGAGCTGGATGAAGATCGTTGCCGTCAACCCGGCCATGGCCAGCCCCATGTGGAACTTGCTGTATAAAAACTTCGGCATCCACGAAAGCAGGACCACGGCAACGAAGTTGGCGCACATGAAGGCGCCCATCAGGATGAGCACGGTCGGGGTCGCCCACACTACCTTCAGAAATTCCCGCATCGGCAGGCGCGCAGCGACTTGCGCCTGTTCTCCCGCGCCGATGTCCGCGAAATCGGCGGCGCCGCGCTTCGGTTCGATGAGCAGTTTGCGGAGCACGATGCCGAGCAGGATGCCCAGTCCGCCAAAGACGATGAACGACCAGCGCCAGCCGTAATACTGTCCGATGGCGCCGGCGAAAAAGCCGCCTCCGATCGTGCCAATGTAGACGCTGGTCTGATGCAGGCCCATAGCCCGCGAACGCGTGGCCTTTCCGTGGTAATCGCTGATCATCGACATCGAGGCCGGGAAGTAGAACGTCTCGCCCAACCCTTCCGCCGCGCGGAAGAAGAAGAGGTGACGGAAATTGCGGGACAGCGCCGTGGCCATGCAGATCAGGCTCCAGATATGAAGGCCGGCGAGAATGGCGGTTTTCCTCCGCACGCGGTCGACAACCGCTCCGGCGAACGGTGCGCCCAGACCGTAGACCCAGGCAAACGAGGACCCGAGCAACCCCAGTTCCACGGGGGTAAGCCCCATTTCCTGCTCAAGCAGAGGGAAGACCGAGAAGATGGCCTGGCGGTCGGCGTAGTTAAAGAAGGAGATTCCCCACAGCAATGCGACGAGGTGCCACTTGTAATGGTCTTTCTGCCCGGGGCTCACTCTCGTCGAATGTTCCCGCTCCACCCGCTTTGCGGGTTTCTCCATAGGGTATTCCCGACAGGAATTTCCTTGCTTCCAAACGACAACAAAACCCGATCTGCCGTCGCTTCCCGTGGCCAAACGCCGTCAGTATATCCATCAGATAGACCGATGACCACCGAATCTACCGCACGCGTCTGAAAAGCATTACCACAATTTGGACCGATTTGAGGGGGTCAGGTCATGTCACTCGGTTGTTTGCCGATCGGAAGATACGGAGGGTAGAGAGGTGGGGGCCGTGAGGTCCCCCACCTGCTCGATGTGGTTTCAGCTGCTACTGCAGCACTCCTCCGACGACCGCAGGTGCTCCCGACACCACGGGTTCCGCGCCGATGCCGGGGGCCGTCCAATCGCTAAGCGTGGGTAGTTGCGATGCATAGGATGTGGTGGTGAGCCCCGCACTCGTGCACACGGACCCCGCAACCGCCTTCATCCGCTGCTCCAACTCCAGCGCCTTCACGTAATAGCTGGTCGCACCGGAAGTCGCCACGCTCCCGTCGGGAATCGTGAACTCGGGAACCCATCGGATGAAGGAACCCGGGCCTCCCTGGGAGCAGTCGGCGTCCAGGCCGGTGTCCATGTCGACGCACTTCCCGGGAATCCCGTGAAGGTCGCCGAACCCGTTATATTCCAGGTAGAATTTGGCATTCGTATACCCGTTCCCCATGTGGACATATTCCGCGGAGAGCGGGGGGTCGAAGGAGACGAACGTGCCGGCCGGCACGCTCTGAAGGGCGGTGAACTTGTTCCAGGAGTTGGGTCCCGTCTCCCATGTGTAGAACACGGGGAGATTGCTTCTGGCCTGCCAGCCGCACGTGGCGTTGTTGTCGAACTCGCACTGGAGCATGTTGAGATTGGAAGCGGAGGGTTCGAAGAGCGGCCCGCTCATCAGCCCCCAGTTGTAGATGTTGTCCGTGGCGATGAGATCGTTTCCCCCGTCCTTGAGGATCATGCCGCTGAAGGTGTACGCCTTGTAGACCAGGCTGGGGTCCGTGGGGGGGACCGGCTGATAGCCGGACAGGTTGTCCACGAACGGGTATGGGTTGGAGGCGACGACCTTTGCGGAATCGGGACAGTTCTCGAAGCAGGCGAGCGTTACCGGGATCGTATCCGAGGGGCTGACGGTCACTTCTGCGTACGAGACCACCGGAGTGCCGTTCCCGGCCGAGCAGGCAAACGTGTCATCCGACGGGTCGGGAGTTCCCTTGTTGTCCGGCGTGCAGCCCTGCAGCTTGACCTGTACGCTGCCTCCCTGGGACTGGGACCAGAAGAAGAGCTCGGAGTACTTCAGGTTGTTGAGGTCGAAGAGCACGGGGCTGATGTTCGTCCAGGTCCAGTTGCTCTTGTCCATGACGGCGGTTTTTTTGAAGTTTGCCCCGTCCCAGATAACCCGGAACTGGTTGTCGATGCCTGTGGCCTGGTCGAACTCGTGATAATCCAGCGGCACGTTCACGACGTCGCCGAGAGTCAGTATCCTTCGGGTATGCTTCTTCAGTTTCCCGCCGCGGACCATCGCGGTGAACTGCTCGGGGGTCCCCCCTCCGTTGCCGTACGTCTGTTTCGTGACGGTCTCCCCGTCGAGCAGGGCGAGGTTGTTTGGGAACCAGGGCCCCCAATATCCGATCCAGCCATGGTAGTCCGTTCCGCTCCGGGTGAGCAGCACCGGGAACCCCGAGTTCCGGTTGACCCTTGCGCCGCTTTCGTCGTACAGGCCGTATCTCCACGCGGAGGAGTCAAAGTTCTTCCGGTCGAGGCAGACGCTGCTCGTCCCGTCATCCCTCAGGAAATTGTTGCCGTTGAAGGCGATGTCGAATGCGGTGGTCTTCGAGCCGCCGGGGGAGGATTCCTGGTTGAAGAGCGTTCCCGTGCCGCCCGACCCGTCCGCATTCCTATCCAGCAGGACCTTTTCCGTGAAGGAGACGTTACCCTCGCCGGGAATGGAGAACCCGCCGTCGTTGAAAAACTTGAGGAGGACCTTGCCGGTGATGGCGTCACGTTCGGCCTTGAGTACCCCGCGGAACATCACCTGGGGGCCCGGAACGCCGCCGGGAGAAGGATGCCCTTCGAAGTTCAGCGTGAAGATCCCTAAGGGGTTGGAGGCGCTCACTCCCTCAGTGATGCTTACGTTCACGTAGATCAGTTTCTCGGGTTCCATATCCTGCGCGGCTTCATGCAACCAGACCTTGACGATGTGGGGGGAGGAACCGTCCACCCTCGAGGAGTCGACGGTCCACATCTCGTACTCGGGCATGTTGGCCCCCGACGACTGGTTCGCCGACTGCTGGCCGCCCGCAGAGACGCTGTCCTTCCCCTTGCATGCTTTCATGTCCACCTGGGCTTTGTAGGGGCCCATGTTCAGCATGGCACCGTAACGGGTCTGGGACATCATGCAGAGGATCTCGTTGACGAGGTTGAACGATTCGACCGACCGCTCCTCGACGTAGACATTGGCCTTGTCCGTCAAGTAATCCGAGTTCGGATCGGTGGGCAGGGCGAGCGGCCTGGGGCCTGCACGGCGAGCGGGAGCCACGCTGGCCGGCTGTGCCCCTCCCCCGGCCTGCGCATCCACGACGCTTACTTTTTCGACAACCGTCAACGCGGTAGCCTGTCCAGTAACCGAAGAGGTGGATCCTCCCCCGCCGCATGAAAACAGCAGCAGGGCGAGGGGCAAAAGGATTGTCAACACACGCCCGGTCTTTCGGGTTGCCATGAACGAATCTCCTTTCGGGAATGGCGGTGGTTTCGGGTAGCTGAGAAATGCAAAATCCTCTTGGTCTTGTATGCCGGCAGCTTCGCCTCACCACCGTCGGAATTGGTTTTCAGCAGGATATTTCGGATGAGGAAGGAAAAACTTTAGTCGGAGAGAGGTGCTTTAACCACATCGGTTGGGAACCTTTTTTTTATTGTCTGCTGTTTTTTCAGCTCGGGTTTGCATGGTGGCAATATTGACTTGTACCGCGCGCGGACTCTGAAGGACGCCGGAGAGCATCGCTACGCCTTGCTCAGTATAGGTGTAGGGAAGGTATTTCCGATGTTTTCCGCATCCGGTCTTTAAGGTCACAATTTGTGACCGTATCTTTACAAGCGCGTTCGAATGTAAACACATGATTTTATTGGGTTATTACTATTTCTGTCTGAACTGAGTATCCGCAAGACTTGTGGAATACATGTGGATTACCTTGTGGAATATTTAGCTTGAATAATATGAACACCTACCGTGCTTGTTCCAGTATTGACTTTTCATCTGCACCGAACAGGATGCCGTTTTTTTCAGCAACACATCCGAACCTTGCTGCGGTTTTTTTTCTACCCGTTGAACCAAGCGGTTACTTTGCCGCCGAAGAGATCTTGCTTCTGGGCGCTTGGGGTGAATAAGAAATACTGCACGGCCTCTTTCACTTCCTCGAGGAAGAGGCTGACCTTCCCCCCTCAAATCGGTCCGGTTTGCAGTTATGCTCTTAGACCAAGTTCGAGGGGGGGGAAGCCGTGTCGAAAAAACGATACCGACCTGAAGAGATCATAGTCAAACTGCGGGAAGCCGACGTCCTGATCGGGACGGACTGCAAACCCCGTGCAAACAACCGGCTATTTCGGGGTGAAAAGGGGGTAGCGGGTGGAGGGAAACCCCTTCTGCAATTGGAGAGGTTTCAGGGAGCAAGGTCAGCTGTTACTGGAACGGGGGGGCAGGAATGGCATCAAAACAACTAAATACAGCATCCGCCTGATATAAGGAGCTATACAGCAGCTGTATTTGCAAGATTATACCGGACGCTGTCTAATCAACTGTTAGGCGGCGTTCTCCAAGACGCGCCTGTCACCGTTCGGTTCACGGGGCACGGCGTGCCGCCCAACAACGGCATGCAGCGGACGGCGCTGTCGCGCCGCCGCTGATGCCGCGCGTTAGGGTGCGGTTTGAGAAGGTCAGTAACCTCGAACAATTTATTAACTTGGTTACAAGAAGAATTTATTGATGACGGGAAAAAACAAAAATAATATTACTTCGATTAGGCCCTTAGCTCGGTTCTCTGAGATTTCATTCCGCGACCTCGCGGTAACGGTTGGTCCGCTGGTTCTGATCACCGCAGTTGTCATCGTGACGGCCTATTGGTATGTGCGACCCGCACCACCCAACACGATCACAATCATCAGCGGCCCGACGGGTAGCGTCTTCCTGCGAACAGCCGAGAAGTACCAAAAAATTCTGGCCCGAAACGGCGTGAAACTCCAGATCTTGTCATCGGAAGGGTCGGTGGATAACCTCAAGAAGTTGAACGATCCTACGGTTAGAGTTGACGTAGGATTTGTGCAGGGTGGGGTATCTGCCGGGATTTCGGTGGAAAAGTTGGTTTCGCTCGGAAGCGTTTTCCATGAGCCGCTCGCGGTTTATTACCGCAGTGCTGTGCCCATGGATAGGTTTTCCGGGTTGAACGGGAAACGGCTTGCCATCGGACGGGAAGGTAGCGGTACACATGCCTTGGCCTTGATTCTATTAAAAGCCAATGGTATCGAACCCGGCGGCGCCACGACGTTGATGGATCTGGGCGGAGAAGATGCGGCGCAGGCTTTGATCGAGGGGAAAGTCGACGCCGCTTTTCTCATGGGAGATTCTGCTGCCCCCCCGATTATGCGAAAACTTATGCGGACGGCTGGTATTCGGCTGCTCAATATTGCGCAGGCGGATGCCTATACACGCCGCTTTCCCTATCTGAACAAGCTTGTTTTTCCCATGGGGGTGTTCGATTTCGACGAGAACATCCCATCTCAGGATATCCATGTGATCGGCCCTATTGTCGATCTTGTTGCTCGTGATAATTTGCATCCGGCGCTGTCCGATTTGTTGATCGAAACGGCGCAAGAAGTGCACGGCCGCGCCAGCCTCTTACAGCGGGCAGGTGAATTTCCCGCTCCTCTTGAGCATGAATACCGCATCAGTGAGGAAGCGAGACGTTTCTACAGTTCGGGCAAGGGTTTCTTCTATCGTAACCTGCCATTTTGGCTTGCAAGCTTGGTGGACCGTACGCTGGTATTTTTAGTGCCGATCGTTGTCCTGCTGATTCCAGGATTGAAGATGGTGCCAAAGTTATATGGCTGGCGAGTCAGGTCACGAATCTACCGGTGCTACGGTAAATTGATAGCGCTCGAACGTAGCATGCTTTCTAACGCCGCACCCGAGGAGCGGGAAGAGATGCTCAAGCAGCTTGAGGACATCGAGACCGAGGTCAACAAAATGAAAATGCCGCTGGCCTTTGCTGATCAATTCTACGTGCTCCGCGATCACATCAGTTTTGTGCGCGGCAGATATTCTAGTGGTGGCACCGTCTGAAATAGACTGTCCCACCCCGAAGGTCATTAGCCGAAAGACCCGCCCTCCAGTATTTTTTACGGTGGTCTGGTTTGGAATTCTCTTCTTCATCCAGAGATATATTCCTTAGGGGCATGATCTGGCATTCCCCCCGGGAAATTTGTCCCATCTAAGCGAAGTTCGCCCATCACAGATCTTTCGGGACGAAAGATGATGACAGCCTCCTTTGATCTGCTGGAACGGCTTTGCAACCTCCCGGGCGCCGCGGGATTGTACTCGATAGACGTTCCGGGTAGGGAAACATGATCCGGCATCCTCTGTGTAGGGATATTTCGGAAGGGATGGGATTACCGGAGGGGAACATCAGAGTGCAGGATTGACGAAATATCGAGCTTGTGCTACATGTATCTCATAATGTGCCACATGGTAACATGAGAAGAAGGCGCAGACTCTACAGGGAGGAGTCGGGATGAAAAAGATGACAATCCGGGAGGCGAGGCAGGCGCTCTCCCGCCTCGACCGGATCCTGGAGGAGGAAGGGGAGGTGACGATCACACGCCGTGGCCGGGCGGTCGCGCGCGTGGTTCCGGTGAGCGGAAAGAGGGCGATCCCGTCACACAAGGCGCTGCGGGAGAGCATGCCCCGGATGCGCCGGGGAAGCGGGCGGCTCGTCCGGGAGGACCGGGATGCCCGGTAAGGAGATCGTCTATTTCGACACGAGCGCCCTGGCGAAGTGGTACCTGAACGAGAACCTCTCCGACAAGGTCGAACGGTGCATCCAGGAGCACGGGCCTGTCGAGATCAGCGATCTGACCGCCGTGGAGATCCGCTCGCTCCTTTCGCGGCGCCGCCGGGAACGCGAGATCGATATCAAGACCGAGACCCGTGCCTTCGCCGCCTTCGAGGAGGACGTGCGGCGCGGTTTTCTCATCCGGAATCCGCTCCCGGCCACACTGGCTGCCGGGGCGGTCAATCTCATCGCTTCCTTCCCCGATATTCCCTTGCGTACCCTCGACGCGATGCACCTGGTCGTGGCCCAGGAGATTGGCGCTGCCGTCCTTGCCACATCGGACCGTGTCATGGCGGCGGGGGGGGAGGCGCTGGGGCTTACGGTCGTCCGGTTTCTCGAACGGCGATCCTGAAGCGGCCAGGAGTGGACATCATCGATCTCTCTCCCCGACACCAGCCGGGGGTGTGAAGGATCCAACGGGAAGTTGGGACCGATTGGTGATCGTCGGTTCCCTGGTCCTTTTCACCCTGTTCCGAGGTAGGACCGCTGAACGTACTCGCTTTCCCGGAGTTCCTTTCCTGTGCCGGAGAGCACCGTCCGCCCGGTCTCGAGAATGTACCCGCGTTCGGCGATCTCGAGCGCGTGGGCCACCTTCTGTTCCACCAGCAGGATCGTCACGTTCTGCTTCGCGATGTCGGCGATCTTCGCGAACAACTCGTCCACCAGCAGGGGGGCCAAGACGACGATGCAGACGATCGCCGGCCGCGCCGCAGACCGGCGTGAACCTCGATGCACCCCGATTCCCGTGTTTTTCATGTGGATCCCCCCCTTGGTATTGATTCAAAACGTCGTTTTTCAAATTGCGATGATATAGTATCCGCATAGTCGAGAATAGGGAAAAATCGAAGGCATGAACCTGGCCCGACTTCTTTCCGAATCGGCATCCAGACACCCCGACAAACCCGCCGTCGTCTTCGAGGGGACGTCCCATTCCTACCGCGCTTTCGACCGACAGGTGGAGCGCTACGCGGCCATGCTCCAGGCGGAGGGCGTCGGGAAAGGCGAGCGCGTCGCCGTCCAGCTCACGAAGCGGATGGAGTTCCTCTACCTCCACTTCGCGGTCCTCTCGGTCGGCGCGATCACCCTACCCCTCAACCCGGAGTACCGGGAAGGGGAGGTCGGGTATTTCCTGTCGGACTCGGGCAGCTCCCTCTACGTTGCGGACGCGGAGAGGTTCCGGCGGGTGGCCGGCGCGATCCGGGGCCTGAAAAGGGTTAGGACGCTGCTCGTCGGCGATGCCGTCGTGGAAGGGGCGGGCAGCCTGTCGGACCGGCTCGCCCGCGCGCCCTCGGGATTCCGGCGCGCCTACCCGGCCGGCGGGGACGACGTGGCGATGATCTGCTACACCTCCGGCACGACCGGCCGTTCCAAGGGAGCGATGATCACGCACCGGAACCTCGTGTCGAACATGCGGGCCCTTTCGGAAGCGTGGGAGTGGACGAAAGAAGACGTGCTCCTCCACGTGCTTCCCCTTTTCCACGTGCACGGGCTGAACGTCGCGACGCACGGAAGCCTCTGCGCCGGCTCGACCATCGTCATGCACGAGAAGTTCGAGCCGCGACGCGTATGGGAGGCGCTGGAGAAGGAACGGTGCACCTTGCTCATGGCGGTCCCCACGATCTACCAGCGTCTCATGGGCGAATGGGAGAAACGGGAGAGGAAGCCCGATCTGCACGGGATGAGGGTGTTCATCTCCGGCTCCGCGCCCCTTTCCCACAACCTCTTTCACCGGTTCGAGAGGGCGACCGGATTCCGGATCCTGGAGCGCTACGGCATGACCGAGACGGGGATGAACACGTCCAACCGCATCGATCCGGCCCACCGGAAGGCGGGGAGCGTGGGCTATCCGCTGCCGGGCGTGAAAATTCGGGTCGTCGGAACCGACGGCAAAGACGTCCGGCCGGGGGACGTGGGGGAGGTGTGGGTCCTGGGGGACAACGTGTTCCGGGGGTACTGGGGGATGCCCGATAAGACGCGGGAGTCCTTCGTGGAAGGCTGGTTCCGGTCAGGGGATCTCGGGTACCAGGATCCGAAAGACGGCGGGAGGCTGTACCTGGTCGGCAGGGCGAAAGAGCTGATCATCTCCGGCGGCTACAACGTGTACCCGAAGGAGGTCGAAAACGTCCTCGAAAGCCACGAGGCCGTCAAGGAGTCCGCGGTGGTCGGCCTGTCGGACGAGGAGTTCGGCGAGAAGGTCGC
>Ga0209619_10000749_pt1 | contig 23326 bp, 20 predicted proteins | sample Rifsed16ft3_FD_184011 | JGI IMG/M metagenome (GOLD analysis project Ga0209619, IMG submission 184011) | Soil microbial communities from Rifle, Colorado, USA - sediment 16ft 3 (version 2) | ecosystem: Environmental > Terrestrial > Deep subsurface > Rock core/Sediment | place: Rifle, Colorado... | reverse complement strand
TGTAATAATGGGAGCGGCGGGTCGAGACTTTCACAATTTCAATGTCTATTTCAGAGAAAATCCGGATTATGAGATTATCGCCTTTACAGCGACGCAGATTCCGGGAATAGAAGGCAGAACATATCCGCCAACTCTCTCCGGGTCCCGCTATCCAAACGGCATTTCCATTCTGCCGGAAGAAGACTTGCCCAAGCTAATCAAAGAGAGAAGCATCGAACTCGTCGTATTGGCGTACAGTGATCTATCATACGCAGACGTCATGCACAAGGCTTCAATCGTCCTAGCTTGTGGTGCAGATTTCCGGCTGATGGGTCCAAAGACAACTTGGTTGAAGTCGAATCTGCCGGTCGTCTCGGTTTGTGCGGTGAGGACCGGGGCGGGCAAGAGCACTGTATCGCGTAGTGTTTCGCGATCTCTCAAGAAGCTTTACGGAAGAGTTGTTGTTATTCGGCATCCCATGCCGTACGGTACCCTAGAAAAGGAAGTGTGTGAAAGATTCGCCACGTACGAGGACATGACTCGGTACGAATGCACAATTGAAGAGCGCGAGGAGTACGAGCCTCATATCGACATTGGCAATATTGTATATGCAGGCGTGGATTACGAGAAGATTCTGCGCGAGGCTGAGAAGGAAGCAGATGTCATCCTTTGGGATGGTGGAAACAACGACCTGCCCTTCTACAAACCGGATCTCCAGATAGTTGTTGTGGATCCTCATAGACCGGGTGATGAGATCGGCTACTACCCCGGAGAAGCGAATCTAAGGATGGCAGATGTGGTCGTAATCAACAAGGTCGATACGGCTTCCGCTAAAGACGTGAAGACGGTACGAGAGAATGTGAAGCGTGTGAGACCCGAGGCGAGAATTGTTGAAGCCGCCTCCGATATTCAAGTAGACGACAAGTCACTAATTCGTGGAAAGAGGGTCGTCGCGATAGAAGATGGTCCAACTGTTACGCACGGCGGCATGAAGGAAGGCGTCGGTGCGATCGCTGCGAGGAAGTTCAGGGCGAAGACTCTGATTGACCCGCGTAAGTACGCTGTGGGCTCGATCAAACGCACTTACGAGAAATTTCCGCATCTTCGCACGGTCCTGCCGGCGATGGGATATGGGGAGAAACAGATCAAGGATTTGGAACAGACGATCGCCGCCATCAACTGTGACTCCATAGTTTTGGGAACACCCATCGACCTACGGAGAATAATGAAGCTGTCAAAGCCCGCTGTACGTGTCCGTTATGAGATTCGGGAAGTAACCAAGCCTACTCTGGACGAGATTCTTCGCTCTGTCCCGCTTAAGGTGGCTCAACGCTCAAGTTAGCACGCGCTTAAGCGTCTCGAAGATATGCTCAAGCTCCCCTTCGTCGAGTCTGGGGTGAACGGGCAAAGAAAAGACCTGACGACAGGCCTTTTCCGTTTCGGGAAGCGGGCGTCTAGTCGTAGATAGTTCACGGTAGAGCGGAAGCATATGCAGCGGCGATTCATAGTACACAGTTGCTTCAATGTTCTTTGAGCGCAACTTCTCAATCACCTTGTTGCGTTTCCCTGCATTCGCCCCTCGCAGCCTGAGCGTGTAAACATACCAAGCATGCTTTCTTCCTTTAGGCTCCTTTGGCGGAATTACCTTCCCCAGCATTCCACATCTTTCGCTCAGGAACTGGGCGTTCTTTTTTCTGCGTTCTAGGAACGAAGGTAGCTTCCTCAATTGGGCAAGGCCTATCGCAGCGAGAATTTCATTCATTCTGTAATTGTTACCTACAGTGGTGGGCCAGTACGGGCGTTGCTCCCCATGGGACCTAACCATTCTTAGTTTGTCAGAATAGTCATCGTCATTGGTGGTAACCATCCCACCTTCCCCTGTCGTCATATTCTTTCCAGCGTAGAAACTGAAGCATGTCATGTCGCCAATCGATCCAATTTTGGATCCGTTGTATTCCGCGCCATGAGCCTGAGCTGCGTCCTCGATCAGTGTTAACCCTCGCTCCCTTGCCAGCTTTCTCACTGGGTCGAGATCGGCTGGGAGGCCGTAGAGGTGGACCGGCATGATCGCTTTGGTATTCCTAGTGATCGCACTCTCTATCGTGTCCGCTGTTACCGTGTAAGTTTCAGGATCAATGTCTGCGAAGACGGGTTGAGCACCGCAAAGAAGAACAACCTCAGCGGTCGAGTGAAAGGTGAAGGATGGGACGACCACCTCATCGCCTTGTTTGATGCCAGCGACAAGGAGAGCGGCGTGGAGTGCTGCGGTCCCGCTGGTCAGAGCGACCGCATGCTTAGCGTCGACGTAACGCGCAAATTCCTTCTCGAAATCCAGAACGCGAGGACCCATGCCGCTCTTTTCTGTAAGGATGCCGCTCTTCAGGACCTCAGTGACGGCGTCAATCTCTTCTCTCCCGATAATCGGTTGATTGATTCGAATTATGTCGCGCACAAGTACCGTCTCGTAGTTGATCTCGCTGTCTAGTCCAATGTTCATCTAAAAGGGTTTCTCGGGTTGGGATGGTAAGGTGTGAAGTTGTTTCGCGTTTTCGGATGGTTTGAAGACGTGCTATCAATCTCTAAATGATTTTGTTATCTCTCTATCCAATCATGTCATGCGAGCAGTCGACTTTCACGATTCCATGTGATTCGGGACGAAACGTTCGACTGACTTCCGTTAATCCTTGATTTTCCACGAAAATGGGCGCGTAATGCCAGCGTGCTGCAGAACGGGGAGCGCTCGCAAAACTTATATGAAGTTGCTTTTTGTTGTGAGTGTGTCTGTTATTAGCGGAGGCTTTGAGAGTTGTCATTGAATATTGGGGGTCAATCTGCGATAATTCTCAAAGAAGGGACTTCTAGGTCTCAAGGGCGTGAAGCCCAGCATGCCAACATTACTGCTGCGTTGGTAATTGCCGAATCCGTCAGGTCATCCCTTGGTCCAAAGGGAATGGACAAGATGCTTGTTGATGGTTTTGGCGACGTGACGATCAGCAACGATGGCGCCACCATTCTTGATGAAATGGACGTTCAGCATCCGGCGGCTAAGATGATGGTGGAGGTCGCGAAGACTCAGGATGACGAAGTAGGTGATGGAACAACTAGCGTTGTAGTATTGGCTGGTGAGTTGCTCAGTAAGGCCAAGGCTCTGATTGATAGGGACGTTCATCCGACGATGATAGTGGACGGCTATCAAGCCGCTGGGGAACAGGCCCTCGAATTTCTTGGTAAGATTGCGATCAAGGTAAATCCGACCGACAGAAAGATGTTGAAGAAAGTCGCCCAGGTGGCGATTGCAAGTAAACTTCTCGCGGAGTACAAGGACTACATCTCAGACCTGGCTGTGAACGCCGTTATGCACGTTGCGGAGAAATCCGGGACTGCGTACAAGGCGGATGTTGATGACATAAAGGTCGAAAAGAAACCTGGAGGCTCGTTGACGGACACCGCGCTAATTCAAGGAGTCGTTTTGGACAAGGAAGTTGTTCATCCCGGGATGCCGAGGCGAGTCGAAAACGCAAAGATAGCGTTGCTCAACTGTCCTCTGGAAGTTGAGAAGACTGAGTTCGACGCGAAGCTGAACATTCAGAACCCGGATCAGATGAAGGGATTCTTGGATGAGGAACAGAAGATACTGCAAGATATGGTCGGCAAGATCGCGTCCACTGGCGCTAATGTTGTCGTTTGCGAGAAGGGAATTGACGATGTCGCGCAACATTTCATGGCGAAGAAGAACATTCTCGCGGTGCGAAGGGTAAAGCAATCAGACATGGAAAAGCTTGCCAAGGCGACAGGTGCCAGGTTCGCCACAAATCTTGAGGATCTGAAATCGGGAGATCTTGGCCATGCCAAGTTGGTGGAGGAACGCAAGGTTTCAGACGATAAGATGACATTTGTGGAAGGATGCAAGAATCCGAAGGCAGTCAGCATTCTTGTTCGCGGCGGAACCGAGCGCGTTGTGGACGAGGCTGAACGTGCAATACATGACGCTCTCTGCGTTGTTCGAGATGTAATTGTTGAGCCTCATGTGGTCGCCGGCGGCGGGGCCACCGAATCCGAATTAGCTAGATTGCTGAGAGCGCGTGCGCAGAAACTTTCTGGCAAAGAGCAGTTGGCGTTTCAGGCTTATGCTGAAGCGCTGGAAATCATTCCACTGACACTTGCAGAGAACGCGGGAATGGATCCTATTAACGCTCTCATGGAAGTCCGATCCAAACATCAGGCCAAGCAGAAATGGGTAGGCATCGACCCGTTCAAGGGGAAGGTAGCGGATCTATCAAAGCTCGAAGTTTATGAGCCCCTTGCAGTTAAGGTACAGGCTCTGCAGTCTGCCGGTGAGGCCGCTGGCATGATCTTGAGGATTGATGACGTTATAGCGGCTTCAAAGTCGAAGGAAGGGGGTGGAGGACCGCCCAAGGGGCCCGAAGACAGTGCCAAAGAAGAAGGAGAAGGCGAGTTCTAGGAAAGCTGCTGTCGCCCTTATCGGTCCTAAGAAGCTAACGCGATTCGAGCGCGCGAGGATCGTGGGTGCGAGAGCCCTCCAAATATCGATGGGCGCTCCGGTCCTGCTGGACGTACCGACCGAGATCAGGTCACCTATAGAATTGGGGGAACTCGAACTCCAAGCGGGAGTTCTCCCGATCAGCATTCGCAGGTCTCTTCCCGACGGTACAAGTCTGAACATTCCTCTCCGAATCCTACTTGAAGGCGAACGCGAAGAGGCAGAACAGTAAAGCGGGGAATGGCAACTTCGGCAACGGCATCCGATGAAAGAAGCACCTGGATCTATGCGTTCGTAATTCTTCTTCTCGTGTCCGCCTGGATGCTAGCTTTGCGCCTTATGAAATCGCCATTTCTGATACTGGATTTCGAAGTGACCCTGGTATACCTCCCCACACTGCTAGCTGGAATCGTCGCCGCCTACGTGACAATGAGAGGTCAAGGTACGAAGTAGGAAAGCCCCGCTGAGCTGCCTCTAGTATCGTTCAGCGGATTAGGTTGCGACCATACCGATAGCGGGGAAACACAACGCGAGGAGGCAAAGCCACCGGGACTATCGGCACCCAGGTCGCGATCCGTCGTGAGTGGCAGAGTGGACAATAGATCGATCCGTAATATGGTCTAGCGCACATCATGCAGATCAACGCTCCACAATTTGCGCAGCTATACTGGGCGGGCAGAGTGGGGTGATAGAAACATCCTCTGATCTGGAAAGGTTGCCAGCCGTAAGGTGGAGTCGCTGCTTCGGGCATGAGCTGGGTTGGTGGCTGAACAATTGAATTGCCACACTTCAAGCAGTAGTTTGCTATATCTCTGTTCTCAGCGCCGCAGTACTGGCATTTTACGGGCAAGGTTTTCACTGAGAGATGTATAGTGTCCTGGGAAGATAATTCTTCGCTTCGACTGATCTGTCAAATGAAATTCTTATCAACATGGTTGGAAATTGAGATTGACCTTAACCGTGAACTGTCCATGCCCATCACACCATGCCCGCGGTGTGGTCAACCCATCGAATTCATCTCGGGAAGCAAGACTCGGTCTAGGTGTGTCAGCTGTGGCTTCTATGATGATTGTTGTTAAGGTGAATTGAAATGCGCTACGAGGATGTTTCTGAATACGTTGCCAAACTAGTTGGGAAGGGGGATGACGTCCAAGTTTGGGTTGGCAAGAGATCTGTAGAATTACGAGAACACGGAGTATACGCGATAGACCCGACTCGAGGGCGTCTCCTGGAACTCTTGGCGAGATTAGGGTCCCCGAAGACGGTTTTGGAGATTGGTTCGGGTGCAGGATACAGTGCGCTATGGTTCATGAAAGGGATGGGTTCGGATGGAACCTTGGACGCCATCGAATACAACCAAGCTGTAGCCAAAGTTCTTGAAACCGCCGTTAAGAAGGCCGGACTGGAAGGTCGAATTCGAATACATAACGGCCCCGCACTCTCAGTACTGAGGGATCTACAGGGACCGTATGATTTCGTGTTCATCGACGCTGACAAGGATGAGTACCCCGATTATTTGGACGAAGCAATTAGGCTGACTCAGCGCGGCAGCATGATCATCGCCGACAACATGCTGTGGGGCGGCGCCATGGTCCGTGGCGACAAACGCAGGGAGGGAGCCCGCGGAATCATGGCCTATACAAGACGTATCTTCAATGACGAGCGGTTGTCGAGCCTTATCGTTCCATTGGGGGATGGGTTGGCGATTAGTTATCGTCTTAAGTGATTCTGCAAAAGAAACTAAGCAGACAAACTCTTAAGTTCCTCTTTGTTCGAACCGACCCGCGTTCACATCGATGCCAAGAATCACGAAGACGGGAGCACTGAAAATCTCCTTCGTCGCTATTGTCTCGGCCATAATAGTAGAGGGTCTTGCTGGGCTTGTCGTCGGTAGCTTGGCGCTGATGAGCGACGCAGCGCATGCCGCATTTGACGCCCTCTCCACGTTGATCCTCCTAGTAGCAACTAGCCTTTCCCTGAAACCAGCTGATGAGGACCATACGTACGGTCACGGAAAGATAGAGACCCTAGGCACTCTCATCGGAGGTGTAGCCCTAATAGTGCTCGCGGGGACGATCATGGTGCTCGCGGCATATCGGCTCGCTTTCGGGTCAATTATCCAACACACATCCATCGGCCTCGCGGCTGCAGGTTACACTTTGGCGGTCGATTTTGTCCGGATGGGAGTACTCAGTGCCGCTTCGAAGACTGGAAGTTCGACCATTCGTGCAGGACTTTACGCTGCTGTTTCCGATTTCGCCTCCACCGTCATTGCAATATTGGGTTTGGGACTGGCGATCCTTGGATATCCAGGTGGAGACCCTGTTGCGTCAATAATTTTGGCGATAGGACTCGGCTACACCAGCATCAGACTCGTCTACTCTTCTTCATTGGAATTGAGTGATGCTATCTCGGGTAAACTCATTCAATCAATCCTCAAGGAAATTCGGAGGACAGATGAAGTTCTGAAGGTGAAAGAGCTCAGGGCCCGACGGGTGGGTCAGATGACGTATGTGGACGCGATTGTCGCGGTGTCACCTTATGCAAAGTTGGCTGATGCCGACACGGTGGCCTCAAGAATCGAAGCAAACCTGACGCGGCTCCTCGGCGAAGCAACAGTCTTGATTCATATCGAACCTTTGGACTGGGATGTTCCGGTTGAGCTGCATATTCGAAATGCAACCGGCAAGGTGGACGGAGCTCGCGGTCTCCACAATCTATTGGTCACCGATATTGCCGGTGAGTTGTATGTGACGCTGCACGTTCAGGTTGACCCGTCCTTACCGCTCGACAAGGCACATGACATTGCCGAATCCGTGGAGAAAGGTATTGGGGCGGCGGTTCCGCAGGTTCGACAGGTGACCGTGCACCTTGAACCTTCATTGCCAGAGCAGACCAGCGGTACCCTGATCGACGATCAATATGTCTCAGGCGCGGTCAGGTCAATCATAGGATCCTACCGGGAGGTTGTGGCTGTTAACTCGATCTTGGTCTACTCGACCAGCAACGTGCTTCATATCAATATCCATTGTCTCTTCGCTGGAGACGAAAGTATAAGCAAGATTCACGACATGGTTACGAAAGTTGAGGAAAACATCCGACAAAAGTTCAGTGATGCGATTGTCACGATACATGCCGAACCCGTTTCCTCAAAGAGGCAAATTCCAGCGAAGGCCGATTGATAGTAGTGATTACTAATCGATGGTCTACACGTTGAGAGTTGCGTATTCCGGACTTTGAGCAAGCCTTAAGTTCTTTCACCGTTTCGGGTGCAGCGAATTCTCATGCTGAGACATCGCGTTGTTCTCATTATAGTTGGTGTGCTGATCTCTTTCTCCATAGCCTCTTTTGTAGCACCCTTGACCCATGCAGGGATACAGTGCAGCATTCAGATCAACGATCTGAACTATCCGCTCAAAGTCGAGCCTGGGCAGGGGTTTGAGATTGACACGTTGCTCACCGTTACATGCAATCAAGCGTCTGTCCCTGTTGCGGGACGTGTCGATCTGTATGACAATTCAACAGGAAGGCAGCTGAGCGTGTCAGGTTTTCCTGTGGGTGTAAATCCAAACTCGCCTGAGTGGAGCATTACCGCGGCCATCTCGAGCAAACTTCAAGCACCTTCAGACATGCGAATTCTGTACCTTCGAATGGTCATCTGGCTCGCCATAGGCGAAGGGGTGCCTGCTCTCCAGGCCGGACGCTTGGAGAAGAGCTTGCAAGTTGAAGTAGGAGAGGCAACGCCAGCAAGCGTCACAACTCAGATAGTGATCGGTCAAACCACAAACTCCACCTTAGCGTATGTATTCATCTCTAGCAACTCAACCGTCTCACAAGCTAACTATGACTCTGGATCCCACCTCATCACTTTCAATGCGAGTGGTCCGGGCGGAGCGAGCGGTTTCACCGCGGTGATCTTTCCAAAATACTTCATCGATGGCTCGCCCGTCGTAGTGATCGATAATGGAAACCTGAATCCGATATCATTGTACGTCAGTAGCAACTCGACCCATTATCTAGTATCCTTCGGGTATCCGTTGAGCGTTCACATAATTACGGTTGGAGGATCTACGACGATTCCAGAGTTCGAGATTGTTCCCCTACTGTTGATGCTTTCGATGCTGTCACCCGTAGCTCTCTTGAGTCGTCGAAACCGCTGAGTGTGCGACTCTAGGTGAGCGCTTTGGTCATGACGTACGCGTCGGAGCTGTCGAAGTAGTATCGCGGAATAGTCCGGGTGATTATGAACCCCATTTTCTTGTAGAGTTCGATTGCTGCTTCGTTGTTCAGTCTGACCTCGAGATAACATTCATCTGAGTTTGCCGCGGAGAGCGCGGAAAGTGCTTGTTCAACAAGCGAGTAGCCTATTCCAAGTCGCCTGAAGTCGGGTATCACAGCGACTGAGATAATATGTCCCTTTTTTGCGAATCTTAGCTTCTTCAGATCAGAGAATCCATGCTCCAGCCTACACATTATGTACCCGACAACATGGCCTTGTGATTCGGCGACAACAAATGTGTCTGGCAGAGTGTTGTATGTGTCGATGAAGAAGTAGGCTGCGTAATTCTCGGGAAGGCACACCCTGTTGATGTTGATGACCGCTTCGAGGTCGGCGGGGTTGAATCGCCGTAGCGTGTAGTTTTTCTGAATCAGCAACGGGGACTTCAGATTTTTCTCATTCCGGTTTTCGGCTATATGATATTATCCCCTCATGGTCGGCGGGGCTTGTGAATACGTTTAAATGAGCTTCTTCGGGTATGCGCGGAAAATCGGAAGGCTCTTCTGGTGGCATCTGGCTCATCGCAATCATCCCCTATCGCAACTTCCCCGTATCCAGTTTACCCCATGAATTTCGGGTCGATTCGTAGCCTCATCGAGTACCGTTTTAGGCTTCTCGACGCCTATGTAGATGTCACGGGCGCAGCAACATTCAAGGTGGAAAATGAGCCGATCAAGGACAAGTTCGTGGAGCTTCTGCGAGACCTCGCCAATCACGGATTGATGGCGAGGATCAGAAGGGTCTCCAACGACCTCATCATTAGCGTATTCCCCAAACCAAGACTGAATCAGCCTCGCAAACTCATCAACCTGCTTCTCTTCATCGCAACGGTTGGGACAGTGGGCTTCGCAAGTTACCTGCTGATTTTCGACGTGGACCCGCAATTGACGGCGGCGCTTTTCCAGCGTTCCAATTTGTATCAGCAGGCCTTCGTGCTGGCGACGGCGATCCTTGGAATAGTTGGGTTGCATGAGATGGGGCATGTGCTTGCAGTTCGGCATCATAAAATGGATGCGACGCTCCCCTACTTCGTCCCCGCTCCACCTCCTTTTCCGTTCGGGACTTTCGGTGCCGTTATTTCACTCCGCGGCCCACCTGTGAATCGCGATCAATTATTTGACTTGGGATTTAGCGGACCTTTAGCTGGATTCTTGGCGACAATAGGCGTTGCAGTATTCGCCATCCTAACGGCTCCTCTAATAACGCAGCAAGAAGCGGCGAGGTTAATCTCACAGAATCTTCTGACCTCAAGGGGGTGGCCCTACACCCCTCTGCTTGTGGAGATGCTCGGGTTCCTGAATCTCCGGACGGTGCCGGACGGATATGTTCTGGTGCTGACTCAGGTCGCATTCGCTGCTGAGGTCGGAGCCCTGATAACTTTTCTCAATGTTCTGCCGGTTTGGCAACTGGACGGCGGGCACATCTCCAGGGCGACCTTCGGCGATCAGGGTCACAAGATCGCCGCCTTCATCGGGTTCGCAATCCTCTTCTTGGCAGGTTACTACGGCTTTGCGGTTCTGTTGATCATCTTCATGTTTGCTAGTCGGCGTCCCTTCGAAGGTGTGGAACCTCTTGACGACGTTTCTCCGCTGTCCAAGTCGCGAAAAGGATTGTTTGCCTTAACTCTGGTGATGCTCGTACTCTCATTCGTCATCTTCTGAAAGTCGGGACCTGGTTCGAGCCTTCATGTACTCGGATCTCCAGATCAAACTCCTGGAACTCACCAAGCAAAAGAGAAGGATTACTATACCCGAGTTGACCGAGCACGTTCGTGTTCATTATACCGAAGCACTGAACCAGCGGTTAGAGCAACTTGCCCGAGATGGGTTGGTTGCTTCAGCTCAAGGGGCAATCGAACTTTATCCGGAACATCGAATGAGAATTGCTGAACGGCTAATAGGAGAAGGTTGTGATCCGCAGAGGATTTCGCGGCTACTCGAATGGCAGGAGTTTGAAGATTTCGCGGCCATGTCTTTGAAGCAGAACGGATTCGGGGTTGTCAAACATTTCGTGTTCAAAGCGAGGAGTGGGAGGCGTGAGATCGATCTTCTCGCCTGGAATGACACCTTTCTTCTTGCAATTGACTGCAAGCATTGGTTGCGTGGAGTCTCTCCCTCTCAAGCACGAAAAATCGCACGCGCACAGGCGGAGCGAGCGGTTGCTCTGGCGGAGAGGCCGGATTTGCTAAAGAAGCGTGGTATGGACAGCGTTGAGAAAAGGTCGTTGATGCCTGTAATTTTCTGCTTGGGTGACCCACGTCAGCCGATCGTAGATGGCGTTCCAATCGTCGCAGTGTCCAAGCTGATAAGTTTCCTGTACGGCATCTCTCCGGTTGATGATAAGATCCATATGATTCCAGTCAAGGCTCAGAGCGAGCAATCTACGTTAGTGTGAAGTGTCCTGGCCTGACCGAAGCCCTAATTTGACAGCCCCAATCCACAACGCGCCAACCTTGAGCGAAATCGAACAGCGACTCCAACAGTTGACCAATGCGGTCTTGGCAGGGAAGGAAGAAGAGGCAAGGCAGACCACGCATGCCGCCCTTGCCAGGGGTTGCACGACGAATGATGTCCTCGACGCAATTGTCGAAGCCGTGAACATAATCGTCGACCTCCATGAGGTTGGAGAATACGACCAAGAGAAGTTAAGTCCTGCAGAAGCAGCGGTCAACTCAAGCTTACAGGTCATCGAAGAAAGGCTTGCTACGACGGAGGGAAGATTCAATTTGAAGGCGACTGTGGGGCCGGTCGGCTTGAGCGCCGGTGGTCTATTGTCCTGTGCCCTTTCAGCTGTTCTAAGGTCGATTGGTTTTCGCGCAGCAAACCTGAGCAAGACCCAAACTGCGCTTGAGCTTCTGAGAAATTCGGAAGAGCTGGGAGCAGACTTGGTTGTCCCGCTCCTACCGAGCGAGGGCGTGGAGAGTCATCTGCGCTCATTCATCGATGAAATCGAACGCGGAGGATTCAAAGCGAAATTCGAAGTCATCCCAGTCGCCCCGGGGTTGTCTGACGCGATTGAGGTCCCGCTTTCAATTGCAAGGAACTCAAGCGAGGCGATTAGCAAGGCCATGGAGTGGGCAATGAAGAAAGGGACTAAACGTAAGAACGAGTGATTCCGCATGAGAGTGGTTTCGTCACGCGAGCTAGTCGCAGCCGTTCTTGTTTTCCTAGTCGCCGTGTCGATGAGTGGTCTGTCGATTGCTCTTGCAGAGGAGCCGAACGTCGGCTTGTTGAGAGTCAGTGATGTGAGGCATCCCAGGCAAGTGGCCCCGGCGGCTCAGGTGTCCTTCGTGATTGATGTGGAGTATGCGATTCGTTTCAATGCAACTGTGAGGACATCTCTCTTTGATGGATCTCCCGGAAATCTTGGAGCAGAGCTGTGGCACAGCGATCCGCTCGTATTGAGTGCAGGGGGCGACCAGCTATGGACCGCGAATCTCACCGCGCCCTCTTCGGAAGGCGAATGGACGTTGACGGCTTTCGCATATTATTTCGAGAAGGGGGAATGGAAATACTTCACAGATCCAGATCAAGGACCTGGATTTGCGCAAACCAAGCTTAAAGTTGCCCCGCTTGCGGCCTTGGAGATAGATCTAGGTCTATCAGACATACCAGTGAAAGTTGATGGCTCAACTGCACGCACTTCGTCCTTGGGTACCGTCACCGTGCAACTTCCGGTTGGGGTTGCTCACCAGATCACCGTCCAATTAGCTCTGTTGTTCGACAATTCTACTAGGATGGTATTTGCTGGTTGGCAGGACGGATCAAACGACACACAACGGACTTTGATACTGGACGGCGACTTGAAGATTTCAGGTTCCTACAGAACCCAATACTTACTTAGAGTAAGCTCGGTTCTGTCGGCCTATTCCTACTCGGAATGGTACGATGCAGGATCCAACATTACGCTGCGCGCTGACGATTCCGTCCCGATGAGCGGTGTGTTTGGAACGTTTGGATTGCGTTATGTGTTCAGAGGATGGTCCGGCGACATTGAATCAACCGCAAGATCAGTGACTCTGATCGTGAACAACCCAAGAGCGATCAACGCGAATTTCGACGTCGACTACACGCCAATAGTCATCCTAGCGATCTTGTTGTTTGGGATAGTTGGTGGAGCAATGCTGGCAGTTCTGAGAAAACGTAGAAGTCCAACGCCGACTGCGATCGAAGAGGAAGTCGAAGACGAACCGGTAGGAGTCTGCGGTAATTGTGGTGAACCGATTGAGGAGAGCTGGACGCATTGCGTGCACTGTGGGAAGGCCTTAGGGTCTTCGGAATCCGTCCAAAGCTGAAAGGGCCATATCGCCTATTTCGGGTATGAAATGGTCTGCTGCGATTATCAGAAAGGCAACTGAGAAAACGCCGAGAATAAGGCCGGTGGGATAGTGCGCCAAGTCCCAAGGCAAGATCCCATTATAGAGTAGCCAGATCTCGAGAGCGATTCTTCCGATGTTGGCAAAGTAAACACTCACCGCGACCACGGTGAAAGCAAAGAGCCTCTTCTTCAACGCAATCTTGGGCATGGCCACAACGATTCCGAGGAAAATCGCCATCACTTGCACGCCCGTGCATATGCGCTGAATCTCGAACTCGTTAAGGAACACCTTGCTGCCTTCATACCACACCGTAGCTTTGATGCCAATCAGTTCCATGAGGATCGCTGAATGCAGAGCCGTGAACTTTTCCACTATGAAGTAGTCCGGCAGGTAGTAGAGGGCGGCGGCGATTATGGAGCCTATGCTGGCAACTCGAATCAACGTGTAGAACTGAGTTCTCGGCGTGGTTGCGGGATTTTCCATGTCTAGAACCATCCCTCCGCGGGTATTGAAAGTTGCGGGCTTGAACATGTTCAAAACGAAACCAATCCGACTCGAAGACGGACATTTGCGTGGTCTTTGAGAAAGCAAAAATAGGGCAACAGATTGCCCCGTATCGAACTACTCGGGATTGAGCAATCCGGTTTGAACTTCAGACAGGTCCTCCTGGCTTGCATGGCTATCTCAATGTTCTTGGCTTTGCCAGTAGTTCAGGCGTCGGCAGACGTAGAGTCAAGGATTGCCTCCGCGATCGAATGGATCCGAGCACAGAAAGTTTCGAGCTATTCAATTTCTGGTTTTATCGCTGAAACCGATCGTCCGCTGAATTCAACCTTGTATCTTGAAGACCAGGCACTCGTAGCCCTTGCCCTTAGCGATTATCATTCCACACACAACGATGCGCGCTATGATGACTTGCTCAAGGTTGCTGCAAATTTCATCATCCAAGCTCGAACGCCATCTGGCAGGTTCTATGAGTACTACGATCTGAATAAACGTCAATGGGTGCATGAAGGGGGGCTCTACTCGTGGGACGCCTATGCGATTGCTGCGCTGGCTGCATCCGCTTACAAAATTGCGTTCAAGAGCCCCGAGGAACGCTCATACTGGTTTGCAGTCGAAGCGCAAATGAAAACTAGCGTCATCAATTTGCTCTCGAATCAACGTAGTGATGGAGCTTGGATGTTTCGCAATTACACAACTGGTAGGCACGAGGCTCTTACGAGCGAGAACGCGGTCATGCTCATGGGTTTGAGCTATATCGGGTTGTTTGAATATCAGTGGGGAAGTTCCCAGCAGGCATCATACTACGGGAAACTTTCGGAGAAGACCGCGAATTGGCTCTTCTCAACGCAAGTCGCGAACAGCACTTTCACGAACTACGGAGGCTTTCCACACTCCGACCTCAATTCGACTCAGATCTCTGAAGAGAACGGCATCATACTGCTCGGTGTGAATTCGTACTACTCGATCATCGGTCTATTGGATCCGCGAGCGTCACCCACTATATGGGACGCGCGGAGAGTTATGATTGACTGGGTCGACGGATTTGTCAGAAAGATGCGTGACTCTTACGGGGGACCATATTTCGCAAGAAATTCGAACGGGATTCTTGAATATCCGAAGACAACCAGCGCGGCCTCCTGGATGCTTCAAGCCTTAGCTGACATTTGGGTGAATTTGGGGGGAAACGAATATTATGGCGACTCACAGAAACCATACGAGTGGATTGTTGGAGGAAACGAACTTCGAGTTGATCTGCAATCGGCAGCAAGTCACTCAGGACCAGCTTTGGGCTTCTATAGCGCGATTTTGCCCGACGTTGTTCATCGCAACGCAAGGACCGGTGTAACCGCTTCCGCGGTCTATGCATTTGTGAGAGCTGGATTCATACAGATCCCAGAATTCCCGCAAAGTGCACAAGCCTTTGTGCTGTTCCTGGGATTTGGCGGGGCCCTTCTTGTCATACGGAAGAAGAAAAGAAAATTAGGAATGTGAGTTTCGTAGTGACAGCCAATTGAGGCGTGCTAACGGTTTCTGCGTTTTATCGTTCTCTTCGCGATCAGTGCACCGGCGATTGCGATTATCATGAGTACGGCGAAGAACTGTGTCGGGAATTCAGGTATCGGCACGTTGGATCTCTGTAGGAAGAAGTTGAAACCCGTCGTCGCTGATCCGTCTGAGACAGCAATCGTCCTGCTCTGGGCAACGAATCCAGGTTCATCAACTGTCAAGTTGAAAGTTCCTGTAGGTAGGTAGAAGCCGTAGCTCCCGTCGGCATAGCTGGAGTATCTGAAGGTGTAGATGTCGTTGCTCGCTGTGATCTCTGCCCAGTCTATTGGGATGAGTTCATCCCACATGTTGTAGCCATAAACAGCTCCTTGCACGTAGCCGCCCCCGTACTGCTTCGGCTGGTTTTGTGCGGAAGCCATTCCAGCCCCTATGAAGAGAACGGAAAGGACGATGCCTAATGATAACCAGTAAGGCAGTAGCCTCATGTTCGTTCAATCTAACACCATGTAAGATTGCCAATAAACGTTTTCGTGCATTCTACATGCCATTTCCATGTTTCTATCGATTCTGATGCATGGATGGCGGGCGATTCACATGGCTATCGAAAGAGCAGCACTTCCCATGTGAATCCTGCACCCTTACAGATCCCGGTGCACACTGCTTAACTGAACATGAATGATGCAATCGTTCTGAGCGACTGAGTTCTCGGATTTAACGGTCGGAGTGGGGAAGGTACATCTCTGTTGTTTCACGTCTAGATCTCCTACACGCTCATCATCTGGCGAAGTAAATGGCAACGAAGACTAGTGCACTAGCTGTCGTGCTCTTTGCAACCATATTGTTTGCCACAATTGTAGCGATTAGTCCTAGCGCAAGTGCTTCAGGTGGCATGGCGCCGGGGTCGACTACGATGTCGGTTGTGAATAAGGTTCCTGACTTCTACGCAGAAGGCAAGGGCGAGGCCTACACGAACATATTCATGAAGATCTCGTCGAAGGGCGGCTATCTCAATACTGGCGGCACAACCATAACTCTGACACCATGGGGTTACGTTACCGCTGACTGGACGATTGGCAGGGTCTACATTATCTTCTTGGCAAACGTCACGGAAACCAACTTCTACATTGCCTACCTATACTTGACGAATTCCTCGACACCGATGATAGTTCGGCTCTTCGAGTACAGATACGCCACTCTCAAGAGTTTCGTACTCACGGGGGTTCAGTACGTATTTTCGAGGTACACCACAACACCGCCCATTGAGGTTCCTACCATCAAATTCATTCCCAAGGCGCAGCCGGGCAATGTGATATCTGCCATCGGCCCTGAGCTATACATTAACCAAGACTCCGGTCAAGTCATAAATGAAACAAGCACTTGGAAGACTTACCCTCTCCTCGAACAGTATTTCCAAGGAGCAAACGAGTACAATGAGATTTGGTCGTTGTTCACTGATGACGCGGGCAGCTACTACTTCGGAATCTTCTATCTGCCGAACAATGATCCGAATCACGTAATACTCGAACACCAAGTCAGACTGAATGACTACAAGACGTTTAGCGGAAGAACCTTCGACGCTACATGGACCAAGAAAGGATTTCCACATCTTCTGACCGTGCGATTGCCACAACCATCCATTGTTAAGGTGAATGGCTTCCCAGTCAAAACTGACAGCCAGGGCGTAGCCACGATCTACGTGCCAAAGGGGCCTGTCACCATCGAGGCGCCCAATGAGCTCGACCCGGTTGACGGCACGCGATGGCACTTCTCCTCATGGAGCAGTTTTGGAAACTCTAACCCATTAACGATGAAAGTTGGGTCCCCTTTGGAATTGAACGCTAACTACAACGAACAGTTCCTGCTCACCGTCGACTCGGAATATGGAAATGTGCAAGGTGCTGGATGGTATGATCATGGTGCGAATGCAACCCTCAGTGCCATTGACGTAATCTCGGCCGAGAATGGTACGAGAAGAGTTTTCGTGCGCTGGGACGGGGACTACGCTTCTACATCGACTATTGGAATCTTGCCGATGAACTCGCCGAAGCATGTTACCGCAATCTGGAAAACGCAGTTCAATGTCAAGTTGGAATTAATTGGCGTTCCTTCCAATGCGACCGCACAAGTCAGCGTGAACGGTCAGAATCAGGTTGTAAACGGCTCGAAGCCCACTGACATTTGGATTGACTCGAATACGCAGATTACGATCGAAGTTCAGAGTACGCAGATCTCTGGATCGGGTGCAAATTATGATTTTGGAGAGTTGCGGGTTGACAATCAACCTTCTGGGTCGAACATACTGATCACCAAACCGCTCACAGTCGATCTCGTTTACTCGGCGAGCTCAAAATCCCCTTCATCTATTGACTTGAACGCGAACCCACAACCTGCCTTGGCCGGTCAACAGTTGACCCTTACGGGAAAGATTAGTGCGAAGGATGTTTCATCGACAATCAACCTCTTCTATAGTTCGGACAATGCGAAATGGGATCCGTTAGCGGACGTACCGACATCTAATGATGGCACGTTTTCTTACACGTGGAAACCTGACAGGCCAGGAGCATATTTCATTCGAGCCTACTGGTCTGGGAACGAGCAATACGCTCCGTCTTCGCGAGTCGTTTCCGTAAGTGTGCGGGAAGGGTTCGGGGGAAATCCTGGGTCAGACAACATTCCTCAAATCATCGGAGCCATTGTGGAAAAGGCGAACAGCGTCCCATTCGTTCCCGCGATTCTCGGTCTCGCAGGTTCTCTACTGACTCTGGGATCGGCGATAGCCCTTTTGATTCCTGGCAGTTCCCCCGTCCTCGGGTACTTCATAGGAAGCCTACTGATCGGATTCGTGTTCGTCTTTCCAATCAGTGCAATTGCTCTTTCATTGAAAGCCGCGAGAAGTCATCGTTCCCCAGGCGTAGTTTGGCTTATTCCTCTCGCCACGATTTGGGTCGCCGCGTTGGCCATGCTTATCGCCAACGGCCTCTTCTTTTTCGCGCCTGCACCACTTCTTGATGCTATGGTGCTCCTGTTGATCGCGAGCAATGCGCTTTTCATGCCGATGGCGTTCAGCGTTGGGTTGGCTCGGGTCGTGGCAAGCTAGATCAATATTGTTCAGCGTGCCTCTGCATAGTGTTAGAATTATCATCAACATAGCCCCGACTCCAGTAACGTTGCGTGATTACTGTAAATCGCAGATTTCCCGTTAACGCAGCCCTGCACTTCTCCGTGCGTCTAAACATCATATGAAAACTCAGCCGAGCTTCCTCTCCTCAAAATCATCAAACGGGAGAAAACTTCCGGCGAGAAAAATGCGAGGACAATCTTCCACCAGCCTTCTGACTATACTGATGTTAGTCACGCTCGCGGTTGCACCTACACTCTATTCAATGCCGCTTGTAACTCACGGCAATTCGAGTCCGATCGTTGCCAATTTTGCAGATTCCTTAACGATGCCTCTTCCGGCTATTCCGCTGCCATCGACAAGCCAACTGACACCCGTTTCTGGGGTCCTGAGGGTGCTTGTCATTGCGGCTGCGTTCGCCGACATGAACACCACTAAGAGTACGGCTGAATTGAAGCAGGATTTCTTCGGCACGGTGGGCGATTTCTACAAGGAGATTTCCTACGGAACCGTATCGTTGCAAGGTGATGTCGTGGGATGGTATATGATGAATCAGTCGATGATCTATTATGGACGGGATTGCACGAATGTAGATGACGCTGACTGCAGCGGCAGTCCTACTTCGTGGTGGCTTGCACGAGATGCTGTTGCGGCAGCTAACAAAGACCCAAACGTCCGTTTCAGCAATTACGATTACTTTGTGGTTATACACACGGGCGTTGGTGAGGAATCGAGCAAGAACAAGGACGACGTTTGGTCTGTTGCCTATCTATCTGGAATCTGGCTGAGAACTAAAGACAAGTCAATCAGCAGCTTTGCTATCCTGCCAGAAATGGAAGCTTCGGGCGCTGTCCCGATCGGGGTTTATGCTCACGAGTTTGGTCATCTGATTGGTTTGCCGGATTTGTACAATACGCAGACGGGCAAGACGGTCATGGGATACTGGTCTTTGATGGATAAGGGTTTGTGGAATGGAGAGCCGCCAGGATCTAGTCCGTCGCATATGGAAGCGTGGAGCAAGATTAGGCTGGGGTGGATTAATGGGAGCATGCTTGCCGTTGCGAATGATGGGGCTGTTGTCAACTATACGATTGACCCGACAGAAGTCGCGTCAAGCAATGTACATGCTGTGAAGATACCGGTCTCGACAAGTTCTCCGGTGAATCAATATTACTTGGTTGAAGTTCGAGCGCACATCGGGTTCGATCAAGGACTGCCCAACGTGGGGGTTCTGATCACCTATGTAGATGAGAAGGCTTTCCAAAACAAGGTCAAGGTGATCGATGGACATCCAAGCATTCCTGGACTCGCGGACGCAACTTGGGATTCAGGTCAGATTTTCATAGACGAGAAGAACAACATCATGGTCGCGATAAACAGCCAGGCTGGAGATTCCTACCAGATAACCGTCAACAGGTTAGGCCCTATTGCAGATTTGGCTGTTAGCAAGATTTTCACTCAGCCAACCGATATCAAGCCGAATGCGAACGTGACGATCTATATTGTCATTGTCAACCTGGGAACGGCTTCTGCAACGAGTGTTCCAGTTCAGATCTACTTGGATGGTCAGCCCTTCGCGAACCAGCAGGTAACTCTCAATCCGGGACAGACCACTGAAATCGCATTGAAATGGACCGCTGTCCCTGGAAGTCATACGGTCCGTGTTTTGATCGATCCATACGATGTTCTCAACGAGTTGAACAAAGCAAACGATCAATCCACATACACGCTCAACGTCGGTCCCACGTTGATCATCACAGTTCCATTGAACGTGACGAGCGGAAATGTGACGGCCTGGGTGAAAGTTAACGGCCAATTGTACAACACAACGGGTTCGCAATTGAAGACGAGCGTCGTTGCCGGGATGGTCTCGATTGAGATCGAGCCTTTCGTTCTCACCTCGAATTCGAGCCGACAAGGGTTTGCCGGGTGGTCGGACGGCAGCACGCAGAATCCTAGACTGATGAACGTGACCACTGACACGTCCCTGACAGCGCGCTACAAGACACAGTATCTCTTGAATGTGGATCGAAGCGGTGGCCTCACGACGCCTGGAGGATGGTATGACGCTAACTCGCAGATCGTCGTAAGCGCAACATCGCCCAGCAATGTCACTGAGCAAGCGTCGAGAATGCTATTCACGTACTGGTCGGGTGATGTGTTTTCAAACTCGACTACGTTCTCGTTCAACATGACGAAGCCAACGTCCCTGAAAGCGAACTGGAAGACTCAGTACTACCTCAATGTGATTTCATCGGTCGGTTCACCTTCTGGAGCTGGTTGGTACGATCAAGGCGCAACGGCAACCGTTGCCGTGCAATCACCAGTGATGGTACAGAACAACACCAGGCAAGTCTTCACGGGATGGAACGGCACGAGCAGCCAAGACACGACGAAAACGATCACCGTTAATGCACCAACGATACTGCAAGCAGCTTGGAAGACTCAATACTATGTGCAAATCCAATCTGCGTACGGGAATCCACAGGGTTCAGGTTGGTACGATGCGGGCACTCAACTGCCCATTTCGGTTCAGCCAGAAATCAATCACAGCAACAGAACGCGAAGGGTCTTCGCGGGATGGAGTGGAGATTACACCGGGACGACTACGACATTCACAATGCCAGTCAACGGACCGAAGAGCTTGACAGCGAGTTGGATAACCCAATATCAACTATCATTTCGAGTGACAGGTCTGCCCAACTCCACATTCATTAAACTCAACATTAACAACGCCACTCACGATCTTTCAATCGCCAGTCCATACACCGAATGGTTCAGCCAAGGTGCTCAGATTGATCCAACAGCGAACCAAACACTCGTTAACGGCTTCTTGCAGTTCCAATTGAATGGGTTCTACAATTCAACTGGAGGCAAAGTCGAACCGCCCATTACGGTGAGCCAACCAATGGATTACACAATCGCCTATCAGCAAGCATTCCCGCTACTAGCCGTCCCAGGATTTCCAATCGAATCGATTCTCACAGGATTGATCATTGGATTCTTGTCAATGGCCCTCCTCAGAAGGCGAAGAATTCAAGAACGCTAGCTAGTCCATACACTGCCAATGACAGCGCCTTGACCATGCATTGCAGTTTCATTCGGCCACCGTCAAGAGCTCAAACGCTTAGTAATCGATGAATAACGTGGATAGGTTTTTTGGACATTCTGGACTCGATGATGTTAGCAACTTAACTTTCGGCTTCTTCCGGCACGGTTGCCTTCATGTATCTTGCGACCTTTCTTGATAGTTCTTGGTCTCTCGTTACAAAGACCTTTGTCTTTCTGGATGTTGCTGTTGCCAAGTGGTATGCATCATGGATCGTCAATTTCTCTTTTATGACATGGTCAGCGGCCAGTTTCGTCATCGTGTGGTCAAGCGGTACGATTTCCAGATTATGCAAGTCCTCGATGGATGCAACAGCAACTTCAGTAACGTCCGAGAAGCCGCTTTCAACCATATCCAACACTATTTCCATTAACGTTACAGAAGAGGTCAACGCCTGAAGTTTTCCAGCCTGGATCTTTTTCAGAAAGACAGTCGACCTTTCATTCAGAACGGTTTCTTTGTAAATTACGTTCAGGAACACATTCGTATCTATGTAGTAGCTCATCGTTGCTTTATCCTGACTTCCCTGTCGATCCTCTCGCGGAGTCGCCTAACAGTCTCAACCGAACTCTTCTTCTTTCGTTTCGTGGGAAGATTTCCGAGAGTTTCGATGGGATCCATAATTAGTGGTCTGAGTAGGATTCCGTACGGAAGGGCCTTCGCTCTTAGTTCGCTGCCTTCCACTATTCCCGCCTCCTGTCTAATGCTCTTAGGTATAGTCGTGACGCCTTTCCTCCCGATTCTGATAACCTTTTCCAACTTTCTCGCCAAAAGAAGAACCCAGTTCGACAATCTTAACCTTTCTCTATCCATCGGGCGAACCAAACGGAGTCTCGACATTGGTATGAATATTATGCGCTGCCCGCTCATGTGCAGATGCACCAATGCGCAGATACCTGTAATTCATCTTTCAATCCCTTGATCCTGCGGGTTTGTTCTACGACGCGGCACTGAATCGGGCAGCGTTACAGACATCGCTATGTTGCACGTTCCTTCCTTTCTCTGGCTTCCGTTCGGCTTTAATTGTGCAATCTTTAGTGCACTGTTTGGTGGGCGGATGTGGGGTGGAGTAGACTGAAACCTGAAGAGAGGGTGAGGGTTGCTGTGAGTATGGTGGATGTGGTGACTCGGATCTGCGCGGACAGCGAGAGGGAGAGGAATCCAAGTGTCACCGAAGATACCCTGATTTCCATTTTGCGACGTAGGTTCCAGTTTGGACGAAGAGTTCATGAGCGAACGAGCGCCACTGAATGAAACACCAGTGTGGGAGTTCTAGTGTCTCTCTCTGAATTCATGGAAAAGCAGTACGAACGCCTCAAGGATAAGGAGGCATTCGCGCCTTTAGATGAGCTGTGAACGCCTTAGGACGTGTAACCAACTAGTCCGCTATTTCTCCAGTTCGTTAAGATGCAATACGATGTCCCTTTCGGAGAGAGGAAGCGATTTGATGAGTCTTTCATCAGTTGTTACGAGGTGTGAATTAATTGCGTGCGCGAAGCCAACATAGACTGCGTCATAGATGGAAATCTTGTTTGAGTAGGAAAGTTCAATTGCATGATTCCAAGCCTGAGGCGTTGGCTCGAATAGGAAGTGATACCTGTCTATCACTTCAAGAGCCCCTGCAATCTCTGATGGCTTCAGATGAGCCAAAGGGTGCCACCGCAAAGCACTAGCCACTTCGTACTTAAGCAAAGTCGGCGACATGAGCTCCAGATTGCCCTCAGCAAACTCAGCTTCTAAGAACCTGGCACTGTCCGAACCTTTCTCGTCAACGAACCACTTCACTGCGACTGAGGAGTCGACTGCATATTTCCGTATCTTCTTGCTCGCCAATAACGGATCGTCTCCGTGCTGTCAAAGTCAAGATGCCCGTACCTCCTGTGCATCTCTTCGAAGATCTCCTCAGCCATTCTGTGCGCTTCCTTCACCTTATCCCAATCGCGCTCGGCCGTCCTCTCTTCTAGTCGGACCCTATGTTCGATTGCGTCTCTTACGATCGCCGACCAATT
>Ga0209619_10000748_pt1 | contig 23328 bp, 16 predicted proteins | sample Rifsed16ft3_FD_184011 | JGI IMG/M metagenome (GOLD analysis project Ga0209619, IMG submission 184011) | Soil microbial communities from Rifle, Colorado, USA - sediment 16ft 3 (version 2) | ecosystem: Environmental > Terrestrial > Deep subsurface > Rock core/Sediment | place: Rifle, Colorado... | reverse complement strand
AGTTGCACCTCGTAAAAACAGCCCTTGATTAACGTTTTACAGTGACAAAGTATTTATAGTAATGTGTTCCCGCGGGATAGGTATCCCAGCCATCGTTGATTGGCTGAGTGAAATTAATTTGTATTTCCAGTTGGTGGCGGCCGCGCGGCCATTGGGTGATGACCGTATAGTATTGGCGGCATGCATCCTCGGAATTGCGTCTGAAATTTTGTGTTGCGATTCGATCCATCGGTACTGTTGTTCCACTTATAACAAAAGCGAGTTTAATGTGATCAAAGTTTTCGTCCAATATCTCCTGTGTCGTTGTGCACCATGCATAGGACCAGAGTGTCGGCCTGGATCTGTCGAGGGCGATCTGATATGTGAACACATCGCCGGGTTGGGTTATTTCAGAGAAATCGGGTTTAACGCTGGATAGATTATCCAGATCGTTAGTGTTTTGATCCAATGCTTTTTTTGCTTCCTCGGTAGAGCCGATTTTTGGAACCTGGACAGATCTTATTTCTCCGTCCACAAAAAGCGAACTGATCGCGTTCCAGGCAGGGCTGAACGTCGCGCCAATGGGAACGATGACCAGCGCGCTGGCGACTGCCCAAACGGCGATGACGCGTCTCGAAACGGTGGCAGGCGAGAGGTCGGGTGTGACGCGTTCGGAGAGCCCGTTGACGATGCGACGCAATAGCCACCAGAGTCCAGCTGAGAGCAGTATCAAGTATCCGATCAACAATACGTTCAGCGTTTCTCCATAGATCGAGAGTGAGGAGCCATCTCCCGCGAAGTAATCCAATCCTGTTAGGTAGACCAATGGGTCGAAGCCGCCGTTCCAAAGTGTGTGCAAGCCGACTGAGAGGAGGTAAGCCTTGAATAATTTGCCACCCCCCTGTTCCTTCATGCGAAACCAGCCAAGGGCAATGATGCCTGTGCCGATGGGATGCAACACTGAACCGGTGGAGCGCAGTAAAGTGATGCCAGCCCAGCCCCAGCCGTTGTAACCCGCATAGAGTCCTTCGTACAGCATGTTTTCCAGGATAGCGAATCCTGCGCCGCTTGCCAAACCGATGGCGAATGCCTGTCTTTCGTTTTGGATGCGGGCGCGGCCGAATATGGGAATGCCCAGCGCCTTGGCGAACTCTTCAGGGATGGGAGCTTCGATCGCTGTAATGGCCAGGAATACAAAGATCAATGGAGAGGCGAACAGTCGCTCGATCAATCCTGGCGTGCCCCATGCGATATCGGCGAATCCTTCCGCAAGGTACCAGAGTGGTTCAATCAAGAGGTAGGCAAGATATGGAAGGGCCGTTTCCAGAATGATCGCAACGAGGATGGCGAGCGTGCTTCCGCAGACAAATGCAAGCGATGCCTGCCGCCACGTTAGGGGCCAGCCCATTCTGTGATATGCCCATGCCAGCACTGCAATTGTGGAAAGCGCCGCGCCTAACACGAAGATGGGCGGGAATACAAATTCTGCTGCAATGTTGGCGTTGATGACAAGGCTTCCCAATCCCAACACGAGGGCAAGGACGATCCAGAAGATATAAAATGATGGAAGTTTGAGGACTGACGATTTCCGATTGCTGATGGAACTCACGCCATGATAGACGGCCAGCGACCCGCAACCCAGGCCCAGGAAGATCGCGGCGACCTGCCCAAGGTTGTAGCTGAGTACGTCCTCGATGGGAACCAGGATCGGCAGACCAAAATAACCGATGAGAGCGGCGAGCCCCAGCAGCATCAACAATATGCCGACAATGACAGCTACATATGCCCAGAATTTTGAGGGTTTTGTATTCATAGTACTTCCTTTAGAACTCTTCAACTTCGCCCAGTTTCGATAAAATTTCAACCGCGCGCCTTTTGGTCTCGGGCGTCCCGGTTCGGAAAGCATTGAGAGCTTTTGTTTTGGCGGTGAGTGTGTCCTTCGCGTCCAAGGATTTGAGCATGTCTTCGAGTTCCTTGTCCATTTGAGGCGAGTCAACTTTTGCGCTTTCGACTGAAATGATCTTCTCACCTCTCTGTTCTATGAGCCAGCATCTGCCGCGGATGACTTGATTGCGTCCCCACATTGTTCCGAAGAGCCATAAAGATCCATTGCCTAACAGAAACAGCCATAGCCCATCATTTGGACCGGATCCCAGATTCAAGGCGAGCGCGGCCAGGCTCGCACGTATCGCCATCAGCAAGATGGATTGCTGGCTATGACGATAAACGAAGGCGCTTTTTGAAGTGAGACCGAGCAGCAAAGGTAGATGGAATATCAAGGGGATTAATGCGCTCAAGACCCGCTCGTTGATTGTTGAACTTGAGGATAGATTTATCGCCGAAATAATGAAAACGGGCAATGCAATGAATGGGGAGAGCAACAACCATGTGTAAATTCTCCTGGCTGTTTTCTTTTCATTGTCGCTTAGTGTGAAAGAAGAATCTGATCCTGGATTCTGCCGCATGACCCAAACCACTGCGAGAAAAAATAGCGCGCCCAAAATGGTCCAAACCGCGAGGACGATGGCAATGCCAACGTAGAGAAGCCAACTCATGCGTTTTGGTTCAGTAGATTTGACCATCGCCGTTGTCGCTTTCTTCATCGCTCACTCCCATTTCTCGAGCGTTTCGGACCACTCGCGGGTGCGGGCGCGCAATTGCTCGCGTCCGCGCTCAATGTAGATCGCGAAACCCATGATGAGCAAGCCCACACCGAATGCCACAAGCCAGCGGTTGATGTCGTATACGGAGACCAGCACGATCACTTGAGCGAGCAGTCCAACCGCGATGGCGCCGATCCCTGAGAAGAAAGGTATCTTTCTTTTTTGGATTGTTCCCCAATAAAGGATCAAAAGCGCCTCAACAAGCAGGAGGACGAAATAGGGAAGCCCCTGCGCGCCGTTCAATGATTGCGCGAACGATGTGACCAGCAAGACACCCAGCCCAAGGATTTCGATTCCGATCGCGTATTGTTTGCGTTCACGACGAAATTCGAGATATGCGATGCCTATAAAGTACAATCCGCCTGGTATGGCATAGAATTGGGGCTGACTGACCTCGCTCAAATACAGAACAATCACCCACGCAATTTCAAGCAATGCCATGCCGAGATAACCGAGCACGTATTGGCGTCCTCGATATGCGATGGTGATATACAATGCGCCTGCAAATGCGAGAGAGGCGGCAGTGGCGGTCATATGCGATACGACAAATGGAAGGCCGACTATCACGGCCGCGGCTGTCAGGAAGATCGATGCATGGGTAAGCGGAGTCGGCCACACGGTCAGGGATTTGAAGCGGGATGAAATCGGTTCGAGGACGCGCGCCAGCAGATAGAGTCCGAATCCGATTCCGCTGAAAACAGCCACCGCATCTGCAAATGGGACTTGAGCCTGCTTCAGCGATGCTCCAACCGCCAGCAAACCGAAGCCGATCACGCCGTAAACGAGCCCGCCGTCCATCCACAAAATCGAGAATAGTGTGAGCAACAACGCATGCCCGAGGGCGAGCGTGATGGTCGTGTCATAACCGTTCAAGGCGATAGATTGCCACACGATGATATCTGTTACCGCAAAAACGAAGAACGGACGCGACCATGGATGACCCAACAGATTCTCCACGAACGCGAACCTGAACGCTTCGCTTCGACCCCTCCCTTCGTTCGCAGCGCGGTCCATCTCACTTGAAACTGGTCGGGCGATCCACCTGCTGAATCCATACCCCAGCAGGGACATTGCCCATGTCAGCGCGTGGAAGGGCAGTGCAAGATAATATGCTTCTGTACCTTTGGGATCGATGGTGAAGTAGGCAAGCAATGTCATGTGCGCGGCGAAGAGACTGGCATAGATCCACGCGGGCATTCGGAAGAGGAATGCCGAGCTCATGTAAAGAATCGTTCCTGCCGCGAATGCAAATGTGATGGCAAGCGGGTTGATGTAGGAAAGCGAGATCATGCTCACGCTGAGTGCATATGCCAGCAGATAGAATGGAATCGCGGGATGAGTCAACCACTGAACAAGCACACCCCGGCCAACGGGCACGAGCGGTTGTTTGTGGAAGAAGGTGCGACCGATCGCGATGTAAAGAATGATGAGCGGAAGCCACGCAAGACCATACCAGCGCGTCTCCAACGGGGTCAGGGTAATCGCCAGGTAATATGGCACCGCGGCGAGCCACGCGGCAGGGTAAATAAACAATGCCTCGCGGAAGAGCCAGCCCGAGAGCGCGTAGAAAACCACACCGATTGAATAGACCTGCAAGGCAAGCATTCTATCTGAGCTTGAAACTGCCAAAGCGATTGCGCTTAACATAAATCCAGGCGCATAGAATGGCACGGCAAACGGATGGATAGGATCCCGCTCTTCTGGTTTTTTGTTCCGGTCAAACAACTGTCCAATCGCAAGATAGATCAAAGCAAGTCCTGTAAATATCCACGCGACCGAGGTGGACTCATAACGGTCTGTTTGATGAAGAATGAGTAATGCAATGGTCGGAGCCAGAACAGTGGATAGATATAGCCAGAACGCCTGCTGGAAGATGTAGGCAGAGACCGCATAAACAATCGCATCGAGAGCCAATACGTACGTTGCCAATCGTTCATCTTCAAATGCGACCATCGCGCTGATGGCCGTGAGCGCATAACCCGCACTATACAAGGCCCATGTGGGTACAAGCAAAAGCGTGCCTCTGGGTTTTGCTTTGCTGACTAACAAGCCAATTGCGATATAGAGTGGCGCTGCTAATGCAAGCGATACCCCACGCCATGCAAGTGGATAATCGTATCGTGCGAGTATCTGAGCCAGTAGAACAGGGAAGGCGTAAGATGCAAAGAATAGAAATATGGTTGAGGCGATTTGCCGGGTAACTGTATCGGCTTTTCTCCAAAACGCATGAACGAAATCTTCAAATGACTGATGCCGCCCGAAATGAACAACCAGATAGGAAATCAATGCGAGCAAAATAGTGATCGCTAACGCGTAGATATTGGTCAATCGGATCGCTGTCGAGTACGCCAGCGCGTAGATCGCAAGCACGTATCCTGCAAGATAGGGTCCATGTGAGTAACGAGCTTTGTTCCTGTCGAGGGCGAAGCCGATGACAAGCAATACAGCCGACCACATCAACCACGGCACGACCAGTCGAATTGGCGTGAACGCGACCCCATATAGTTTCCATGCCAGGCTGAATGCAATAATGCTCAACCACGCAGAAACATGAGCAAAGCCGCGCGATCGGTACATCCATGCAGAGGAGGCGTAGAAGATGACTGCTGTGGCGTGCAGGATGATGAAGGCCAGAAGCGTGTTCTCATCACCTGATGTGTTGAGGAGATAGTTAACCGTCGCCGGAGCGCTGATGAGCAGGCCAATGACGGTAAAGAATTGCGCCGAGCTGAGAAGTGGAATCGCATAAGTGGAGTCGACGCGTCGCAACCACGTAGCCAGCCCAAGGTACGCGAGAGGCGGAAGGACAAGTCCCAGCCAGGAGAAGTTATTTGACACGCCTATCTCGCGCAGGAAGATCACGCACCAGATCGGGAATGCCCATGCCGCGGACCATTGAAAAGCATCATGCGTCGTCGTTTGTATGGGGCCTTTGGACTTTCCAAATAGCAGGTGGATAAACTCTTGCCAGGTCTGATGCCTTTGAAAGTGAACCCACAGAGATGACGCGATGGATGCGAGAATCCACAAACCTAAAGTCCAAACGAGGGTTGAGCGTTCGATCACGGACCACAATACAGCCCATGAAAGTAAAATATATCCGCCTAAATACAAACCGTGCGCGTAACGCACTTTGGCGTGATCGGTGAGCGCGCCTGCAATTACATGGATTGCGCCGAGCACGGTCCAGATCAACGCGTACTGCGGAGTCGTCAATGGTTGACCGAAGATTTGTTTTCCATAACCAACGAAGAACAATGTGGCGGGCAGGAAGGCGATGAATGGTTCGATGAAGAATGGCCAGCGTTGCTGATACAGCCGCGCAGATGCGATTGAAAGCAATACAACCCCGACTTGAGCGAGAATCGGGGGCAGATAATTTTCAGGTTGAATTCCCGCGAACGCGTTGAGGGTATCGGGCAAACTCAAGCTCAAGCCGAACACGGCGAGTGCCAGCGCGAAGACGATGATAGGCAGATGGAACATGCCGGACCAGAATCTTTGAATCTCGTTTGTTTCTTTTTGTGAAGTGAAGAAAAGCGCTCGTTCGGCGATCATATAGAGCGCTGCGAGACCCGTCCATGCCAGCGCGTCATAAGCTGTTGGTACTTTGAAGAGGGTTAAGGCCTGTCCAAATGCAACGGTGAACGTCAGTATCCCAGCCCATGCCCATGCGGGTGAATACCTGGATGTCTTGAAATAGGATGCACTGAAAGTGAATAATGCGGTCGCGATCAACGGCACAGCTACACCAACCCAGGGAATGTAAGCCTCGCGCCCGCGCAAGATGACAGATTCCATGACGGCATAAGCAACCAGGGCGTATCCCACACTGAAGACCGGCGCGTGGTGGAACTTCCCGCGGCTCTTCTGCATTTTATTCAGATAGATTGCGATGGGTGTATAAGCCAGACTCGCGAGAAGGGCATAACCGAGTGTCTGTATGGCGTAGGGAACGTTGAAAATATCGAGTGACAACTGAAAAGGCCAGACGAACAACAGGCTGGCAATGACTGTTTCAACGACTCGATTATAGAGATACGCCATAATAGCCGCTGAGAGTACGGTAACCAAGAGCGCCGTCAGAAATAAGTATAGATCAGGAGCGGAGACAAATATGCCAACCATGCAGAGCAGGTAAGTGAAAACGTGGAATGGCAGGCGATATTCCTTGGCGCGCTTGAGTAATACCTGACCAACACCGATATATATCAGACCAAATCCCGTCAATACTGCGCCGAACCAGGGACGCAGCAGGTCTGTGCCATACCACGCAACCGCAGACCAGATTGGTAATAACAATCCAATCGGCCAAAGGAAGATGCTTTTGCCAAGACCATGCGGCAACCAATTTGACATTGCTGAAAGTGATGAATGACGTCCGCCATCTTGCAGGATGAAAGAAAGCAAATATACAGCGATGGTCATTCCAAGCGAAACAAGCGCAGGGCCGCTAGTCCAGTTCCTGGCATCCAGCAGATAAGCAAAGGGCAGAAGAAACAGAGCAATTGGAGTAAGGATATGCGCCCAACCATAAAGCCATCTGTTATGCGCCGGAGTCTCTTGCAGGACGGCCCCCAGGCCGACATATGCCACTGCCAGAGCGCCCCAGGCAAAAGTCAGCCAGGCAATTCCTGGCGCGGTCTGCATTTGCACGGCATCAAACCACTTAAGGATGGCAATGGAGAACGGCACGATGAACAAGCCAGTCGCAATCAATGTATAGCGGGATCGTCCGAATAAGTATGCACACATTCCCAAATCGAGCGACGCAAGTGTCATCGCGATGACGCCAGCCCAGATCTTATTATCGAACGTGATTACGAAACCACCCAGCGCGGCAAGGCTAATCAGTATCAGCCCCGTTGTATTGAGGGCTTTGACATAGTTTTGGATTATGTTTGATTCGATCGTTGCCCGTCCTACGCGCTGACCGATAAGAATGTATGAAAGAGCCAGGACTGAGGCGACCGTTGAATACCATTCGATGGGAATCCCAGTCACTCGCAAGGCGAAGAGGACTGTCCCAATTGAAGCGCCAAGCGCGGCGTAGGCAAATACCAGAGTAGGGAACTGCCACGCCAGCACGTAATATCCGACTGTGGCAAAGAGGAAGCCCATCATGTGTCCGACGGGGGGCTGTGCGGGCGAGAACATCACATAGAACACACTGGCGGGGATCAAAATCTGTGCGAGATAGCGCGCAGCGCGCCCAAATTCGCGCCAGACCACTCCTGCTTTCGAGTAGCGGCTCGCAACTATCGTCATCAACGCGCCTGCAGCCGTGACGGATGTCACGCTCCATTCGGTTGGTAACCTAAACAAGCGGGTGAACGTGAACAATATACTGGCGCCACCAAGCAGGGTGAGATAATCGAAGAACTCGCCCTGCAACCGCCAGGCTGTGAACGCATACAGTGCAGTGCAGAAGATTGTGACGATCAGCCAGTAGATTGGGCCATTGACACGTTGAGCCAGGCCGCCGAACTGATAGATCGCCGCGAAATCAACCGCGACGAGGACGGCTCCGATGCCAGTGAGAACCGTGCCAGCCTGGGTTAACTTGAGACGAGTCCGTATTGCCCATCCGCCCGCGTAGAATGATAGTGGCACAGACGCAATAAAGAGTAATTGAAGGGCTGGTGAGAAATTACTCCAGAAGAGTATCACCAGAACACTCGCCGAGATCACGATCATGAACGCGCCAAGATAAAGCAGGGCGCGCAAAAGCGCGCCGGAGGTGGCGGCTTCGGTGATCACTTTGCGCCAGTCAATCGGCGGGCGCCTGGGCTTGGGAGGCGCGGCGGGTTTTGGAGCAGCCTTCGGCTTTGGAGGTGATGCGGGCACGTGTTTCACCACCGGCACGGGAGTCTCCATCGGTTTTGTTTCCACTTTCGTCACAACAGGAGCGGGCTTTTCCGGTGCAGGCTTTATTTCCACAACGGGTGTGGGCTTGACTTCTACAGGAGGAGGAACGGCAACGGGTTTAGGCGGGGGCGCCAGCGGTTCTTCTCTGCCCACCGGAATAGGCTCCACCTGTGGAACTTCCCGGGGACGCTTGATTCCCTCAAGTAATTTTCTCTGACGCTCACCCACGCGGCTTTGAATGATCCCGGCTCTGTAATCACCAATATCCGAGCGGTGTTCATCCACCCATTTTTGCAGATAATCAAGATGGCCCAATTCCTCCAACAGTCCGCGCTCGAAGGACTCCCCGCAATGTGAGCATTTGACCAATGCGCTTTGATCTGATACACGATCGCAGTTTGGACATTTCATGTTCACCACCTTCTGGGACTATATGGAAAAATTTAGGTACATTATTGCATTTTTCGGCTACGAATACAATAAGCAATTTCATTACAATTCTGCGCATCTTCAACTGCCAAAGCCAGATTCATCACTGCCAAAAACCGCCAGGTTCCTGAACAAAAAAGGATGAGAATTTCTTCTCATCCCTTCAAATTACTTCATCACAACTCCGCTTCTTGGAGGGATTCTGAATTTCAGGCGACCATTATCGACTGACACCTCTGAAACCTCTCCGAACACCGCTTGTGGACTTTCTTCCGACTCGTACGCGACCTCAACCGGCTGAGGCGATTCTGAAGCGTTCAATGCAATGACGAATGTATTGCCTTCCAACGAACGTGAGAAAGCGTATGTACCCTCTGCGGACCACAACCTTCTGAAATCGCCGCGTCGCAGCGCGGGATTCTTCTTGCGCGATGCGATGGCCTCCTTCACATAACCCAGCAGGTCTTTATCCCATTTGTTCTCATCCCATGGAAAGGACTTTCGGCAATCGGGGTCATGCCTCCCGTCAATGCCGATCTCATCGCCATAATATATACACGGCGCGCCAGGGAAGGATAACAGGAAGAACCAGGCGAGTTTAAGTGCATTCTTATCACCACCCGCGCAGGATAGGAAGCGCGGCGTATCGTGGCTGTCGAGCAGGTTCAGTTGTGAATACGTAATCTCTGGTTTATATAACCAGAGATTGTGATCGATCTGGTCTGCAAATTCGTGCGCGTCAATGGAGTGTTGAATGCCATGGTAATTGGGCTGCTGATGCAGGACTCTGAGATCAAGATGTGTGCTGGAAAAGAAACTCAGGCAGGGTTTGGTAACTTCGTAATTCATCACCGCATCGAATTGGTCGCCCTGCAGCCAGCGCTGGGCCTCATGCCAGATCTCGCCAACGATATAGGCTTCAGGGTTGATCTTTCGTACGCGATCGCGAAATTCCTGCCAGAAGGAATCATCGTCAATTTCCGTGGGCACGTCCAGGCGCCAGCCGTCAATGCCAAATCTGATCCAATATTCGGCAACTTCAAATAGAAACTCGCGCACCACCGGTGAGTTGGTGTTGAACTTGGGCAATGCAGGCAGATTCCACCAGCCGCGATAACCGATGGCAGTGATACTATCTTCATGTGCCAGTGCCTTGAGTTCCTGCGGACCCGGATAGGCTCCCCAGTGCTGATGCCTGTTCAGTCGTTCGGGGTCGAAGAAGAACCAGTCTCTATACGGTGAATCATCGCCACATTCAAGCACGTGATGGAATTGCCAGAAGCCGCGTGAAGCGTGGTTGAACACACCATCCAGGACAATGCGGATATTTTTCTCATGGGCCTTATCGAGCAATTCGCGGAACGCGTTGTTTCCGCCGAGTAGCGGGTCCACGTTGTAATAGTCGTAGGCATGGTAGCGATGATTGGAAGCAGAGGCAAATATCGGGTTGAGATAGAGAGCCGTGATCCCCAGATCCTTCAAGTAGTCCAGCTTTTCAGCGATCCCGTATAGGTCGCCTCCTTTGAAGCCATGCGCGGTTGGCGGAGAGTCCCATGATTCGAACGGAAGATTGCCGGATGGATTGCGTGCGCTCTTTGCGAAACGGTCCGGGAATATTTGATAGAAGATAGCGTCTTGTACCCAGTCAGGAGTGGTCATGTAATAGCCTCGGTATAGGAATTTGGATGATTTTATCTTATCAAACAGGACGTTTTTGGTTTGAAACTGTTACTGCAATTTATGACTTGATGACGATTCTTCTGTCAGAAGCGTGACGACAAAAAACAAGCACAGCCGCTCGGGACTGTGCTTTAGTCTGAAAATTCTAAAAGGAAGGATTACCGGATCGCCTCCTCGGTAGCGGCGTCAAAGATATGGATATTGTCCATGTCGAACGCGACAGAAGCCTGTTGACCGACGCGCAGTTTTGAGCGCGGGTCGACGCGGGAGACGAAGGTATTCTTCCCGCTGACGAGATAGAGGAAGATCTCATTGCCCATCAACTCGGTCACATCCACTTTGACGGCGACCTTTTCGGCGTCAATGTTCGGTGGTACGAAATCCACATCGTGGATATTCTCGGGTCGAATGCCGAAAATGACATCTTTGCCTGCATGTGATTCATAAGGTTTGGCGCGGCTCGGGGGGATCGGCACTACAAAATCGCCCGTATCCACGACCAGTTTGCCGTCGTCTCTGCGAAGCTTGCCGGGGAAGAAGTTCATGGCAGGTGAGCCAATGAAACCGGCTACAAAAAGGTTGTTCGGGTAATCATACAAATGCTGAGGGGTATCGAGCTGTTGCAGGAGGCCTTTGTTGATGACAGCAATACGGCTTGCCATCGTCATGGCTTCGATCTGGTCGTGCGTGACGTAGATGAACGTAGTCTGCAGCCGCTGGTGCAACTTGTTGATCTCGGCGCGCATTGCCACGCGCAGTTTCGCATCAAGGTTCGACAATGGTTCATCGAACAAAAAGACTTTTGGCTCGCGCACGATCGCGCGTCCCACCGCCACACGCTGGCGCTGGCCGCCCGATAGCTGGCGCGGCTTGCGTCCAAGCAGATCCTGAATGCCGAGAATATCCGCGGCTTCCTGCACCCGGCGCTTGATCTCATCCCTCGGCACTTTGCGGAGCTTCAGGCCGAACGCCATATTATCGTATACAGAAAGGTGAGGATAGAGAGCGTACGATTGAAAGACCATGGCAATATCACGGTCTTTCGGGGCTACATCATTCACCACGCGATCACCGATCTTGATCTGCCCGCTGGTAATTTCCTCGAGTCCTGCCAGGCATCGCAACGCGGTTGTTTTTCCGCAGCCTGACGGGCCTACAAGTACGAGGAACTCCTTGTCAGCAACATCGATATTCAAATTGCTGACAGCAGTGACGTCGCCAAACTGTTTGACGACATTTTCAAATGCTACTTTTGCCATGGTTCTTGCCTCCGTTTCGTGAGAATATAGTGACTAAATTATACTCCCAGTTCACGGGAAATCTTATGAGATCTGGCACGAATTTTTCAGGATGAAAATCCGCAATCCCCTTCGGGGAAGCTGACGACACGTTTCAGGCGCGTTCCCTTGGCTCCCGGTTGACCAGCCATACCCCGATCAGGATCACCGCCCCGCCTAGTAATGATGCCCATGTGACCGGCTCCGCCAGAACAATCGCCGCAACGGCAACTGCCACCAGCGGCTCGATGTAAAGAAATACCCCTGTCTGCGCGGCTGATAGTGCCTGCAGTGCGTCATACCATGCGATGTATGCCAGTCCCGAACAAAAAATACCGAGGAAGAGGATAGCAATCCAGCCATTCACGGTGAGACGCGGAATTTCTGACAGCCCTTCACTGGGAATAAACAAGAATGAAGTAAAGACCCAGCCAAAAGACATCACATAGAACATCATCAGGCTGGCCGGGTACGATTTCAAGCCGCGACGCGAGAGCGTTGAGAATACCGCCCAGTTGACTGCGCTGATCAGGATCAGCACATCACCCGGCGCGCCGAACTCCCGGATTGAAATCGACGTGATATCGCCATCTGAAACGACGACCAGCACACCTATGAAAGCCAGCAGGATGCCAGAGATCGTTACCCAGCCAAGCCCTTCCTTCAACACCAGCCAGCCGAGCAATGCCATGAAAACTGGTGTCGTTGCCACGATCCAGGCGGTGGTACTGGCCTCAGAGGTGACCAGTGCATTTGACTGGAGCCATTGGTGGAATGTGATGCCAAGAAAACCGAGCAGGGCAAAATATCCCCATTCGTTTTTATTTGGCAGGGTGAATTGTCGGCGCAGGACAACAGCAACTCCCAGGATGACCACTCCCATGGCAAAGCGCAGCCAGACGATTGTGATGGGAGAAGCATAGGCTAACGCGACCTTGGTAGCGATGAACGAGGCTCCCCATACAACCACCGCAAAAAAGACTTCGATGTAAGGGAGGAGTCTGGGATTGGGCATGGATATTCCTTGAGAGAAAGATTGGTCAATTATAAAACCTGACCATATTTGTTTTGACTTCGCCCGCGGTTTGTTGTAAACTCTTATTGAACATTATCGATGACAAGAGAGGAGAGTATCCAATGGAGCGCTCTGAAGCTCAACTCGCTGAGGCAAAACTGGCACGGCTAAAGGCGGATTATCAGGTTGACGTGCTTGTAGATTGGGGAGACGAAAAACCTGAGGGTGGGGGTGAATGGAAAATCGGGACCTGGACGAAAGCTGAATTGGATAAGTTGCATAGTGCACTGGGTCTCATTGCGGATGCATTGGGCGGAAAAGATAAGTTCATCCGTAATCTCGGTGGCGTCTCCGTCAGAAAGGCGGATATCGGCTCACATGGTGGAGAGGCGCTCTTGCACCGCGTTAGCCTTTCCACGAAGGGGACCTTTTCCGCATGGACAGTTGTCCATGAGTTTGCACATGCCTGGGATGCAAATCATGGCTGGAAGCTATCACGGCAGCTTGAGAAATACACAGGCGGGTACACCAGTCCGGTCCTATCTCTGGCAAAAAGACTGGCAGGTTTATCCGATTCAGGTCTTTTCAATGCAGAAAAAAAACCTGGTCGCTACGGGAGAAAACCGGGCTGTAACGCGGCAGGATATTTCTATGGCGATAAGCCCAGCGGTTCGAATTGGAATTTCAATCGTCTGGAGGATTTCGCTGAATCTGTTGCGATGTATCTGGGCTGGCAGAGGGATAATGATCTGTCAGATTGGGCAAAAGCAAGAATAGATCGTTACCTATTGGAGAACGGCGTTGAAGACAAGAACTTTGGCATCGAGAATTGGATGTATTATGGAAAATATTTCTATCCTGAAGGCGGCGATTACACCAAAACAAAACGCTGGAAATTTGTGGATGATCTGGTGAATGAAAGAGTTGGTATTTTATGAGAGCCTCAACAAAACACCGTGTATAATACCCATCGGAGGCTACAGTTTCATGGAAATTACCTGGTACGGACATTCCTGCTTTCGTCTCACCGAGCGCAACTACGCGACTGTGGTGACGGATCCATTCGATAACAAATCCATTGGCTACGACGCGCTCAGGCTCAGGTCTGATATTGTCACGGTAAGTCACGACGCGCCCGGCCATAACAATACGGACGCAGTCAAGGGCGTATCGCATGTTATTGACGGCGCCGGAGAATTCGAGATCGGCGGCGTATTCATCACCGGCGTCCAGACGGATGGCGGGTCGAACAAAAAGAAGAGCAAGGACCGCGATGGCGCGGCGCCCAACACAGTTTACGTGTTTGACTATGATGGGATCACAGTTGCGCATTTAGGTGATCTTAAACATACGCCCACGCAGTCGGAGATCGAATCATTGGGTACGATCAATGTTGCGCTTGTCCCGGTGGGCGGCGGGGGAGGGTTGAACGCGGCGAAAGCGGCGGAAATCATCAGCGTGATCGAGCCGAACCTTGTCATCCCCATGCATTATTCCACGCCAGCCGTGAAGGTCCCGCTGGACTCGCTGAACAAATTCATCAAAGAGATGGGACTCTCGAAGCCCGAGACCCAGCCGTCCCTGAAGGTGACGCGCAGCGGGCTTCCAAATGAAACGCGCGTCGTTGTGTTGGATTATCAAAAGAGTTAATAAATGGCTGTCAAGGTGTTAATGACTTGGGATATCGCCGGCGAACGCGACCAGGAGTATTTCGAGTTCATCATCGGCGAATTCATTCCCGGCGTGCAGCGGCTTGGTCTGCAACCCGCGGAAGCCTGGGCAACGATCTATGGCTCGTATCCGCAAATCCAGGTTGGCCTGCTGGCAACCGATGTCTCCCAGGCGCGCCAGATCCTTGATTCGGGTGAGTGGGTTTTCCTGCAAGACCGGCTCTTCAGCTACGTCAAAAACTTCTCGTATAAAGTCGTTCCTGCACGCGGCGGGTTTCAATTCTAGATGTTGGCGCGGAGCAGAACCTCCGCTTTTTCATTCATTAATGCAAATACAAAAACCCCTTTCGTGGTTTTTCTATCTTTGTGCCATAGAGGGCGCAGTCGCACTGACGGCGCTCCTTTTGATTCCATCCGAGGGCGGGAACCTCTCGCTCGCGCGGCTGATTCTGATCAGCATCCTGCTCGCGTTTTGTATCCTGTGGATGTATCTCGGGTTTCGTCCACCGCACGGAATAAACAAGCTTGCACGGCCCGCATTCATAGTCACTTCTGCGCTTCTTTCCATCGTCCTGGGTCTGCTCCTCTTCCTTTTGCGTTATCTCGACCCGGATCGTTTTTTATCTGCCTACGAGCGGCTGAGTCCGCTGTTATGGTATTTCCTCATCTTGTTAATTCAGGGTTCTTTTCTCCTGCTTTCCTTGCGCAGGGGCTTTCATCCTGAAAATCTTTCATCTCATAAACCTGTTTACCTTTCTGGTCTGTCTGCTTTCTGCCTTCTGTTTTTTGTATTCCTCTTCGTCTCGCTCACTCGCCTGGGTATTACTCCTGACCCCGCCTATTGGGGGGAGCCGGGCGTCGCGATCCTTGGCTGGCAATTTGCAGTGGCGTTGATCCTTGGTTTGGCTGTTTTCTGTGTTGCGCTGTATGTAAGCGCTCGCACTCTGGATACTCTTCTTCCTCTGACCATATATCTGGTTGCGGTGGTGCTCTGGCTAAGTGTTCCGGTCAACGTGCTTGCAAACAGTTTCTACATGCCGATCAGTCCGCCAACATTTCAGCCATTTCCTTATTCTGATGCAGGCTACTACGATCAAATGGCTCACAGCGTGTTGGTCGGGCATCCGTATATGGGAGAGATTCCGACTCGACCACTTTACATTTTCTTGCTGACGATCCTGCACAGCTTGTTCGGGGAGGATTACCGGCGCATCATCGCCGGGCAGACGCTCATGCTGGCGATCATCCCGGTTGTGCTCTACTATCTCGGGAAAAAACTGCACAGCCGCGCGGCAGGAATGACCATTGCTTTCTTCTTTATCTTCCGCGAACTGACTTCTTTGCTGATCTCCTCGAATACTCGCGTCTCTAATACAAAGACTCTGTTGGTTGACCTGCCAACTCTTCTGCTTCTTGTGCTTGCCTGCCTTTATGTTTTTCGCTGGTTCGAGAGCAAAAGTCAAAAGGATGCTTTCATCGCCGGCGGCATGTTCGGTTTGCTGATGCTTCTGCGTACACAGTCCCTGCTGTTGCTCCCATTTATTATCCTTGCAGCCCTCCTGGTGTTGGGCTGGAAAAATAGATCATTCCATCTTCCTACTTCCCTCTTCCTGCTTGGTTTAATAATTGCCATCGTGCCCTGGCTGGTTCATAATTATCTCCAAACCGGTGAAATCGCTTTTGATGCGCCGTTCCAATATAAGGTGATTGCAAGCCAGTATTCCTATTCAGGGAATCTCGATATTCAAAACTACGACTTTGAAGGCAAGGGTCTGGGTCGTGTATTGATCGAGTTCGCTCTTAAAGATCCGAAGTTTGTTTTTGGCTTTATCACGAATCATTTCCTTGCCGCACAGATCGGCGGCTTGCTGGCTTTGCCCCTGATCGAACGCTATAACGGCATTTTCGAACCCATCAACCTGTACTGGATGGATTGGAATGGTCACCTTGAATGGTACAACCTTGCGTTGCTCATGCTTTATCTCGCCGTCATGGCCATTGGTTTGGGCGCGGCCTGGAGAGGCTGGAGATGGATGGGATTGCTGCCACTTGTCTTTAGCGTCGGCTATGCCCTTGCGACCGCAATTGGGCGTTTCTCAGGCTGGCGCTATGATCTGCCCGCCGATTGGATCTGGTATTTTTATTTTGGAGTTGGGTTTGCAGAACTCCTTCGCCATGCTGCTTCGATTTTTGGCGTGGAACAGTCACGCCTAACTATTCCCGAAAGTCAGAATCGTACAGTGATGGTACAGTCGCTGCGTTCCTGGAACGGATTATCCCTCGCGTTATTGTTCATCCTGATCAGCGCATCACCGTGGTTGATAAAGAGTATTGCTGCACCGCGCTACTCCGGGCAATCTCCCGTTGCTCTCGAAGCACAGATTACATCCATCTCGAACGCGCCGGCCTCCGACGAGATTCATGCGTTTGCCTCCCAGCCTGAAGCGTTTATTCGAGCAGGCCGCGTGCTTTACCCGCGCTCTTTTTCGCGGAACAAAGGGCTGGCTTCGACCAATCCCTGGCCCGCTTATGCAGTACGGGATTATCCCAGGCTTGGGTTTTTGCTTCTTAATCAATATTCCATTTCAGCGGTTTTCCCAGGAAGGATAAATTCTTTGACTTTTCCACACGCGGCGGATGCGATCGTTCTGGGATGCCAGCGCGACGATTACGTTGAAGTGCGGTTGATCGCTTTTCCTGAATTGGAAACTGTTTACTTGAGTGCCCCGCTTTCAGGGACTTGTTCCCCTTGAAGATGAATCGCCTCTCTTCCAGATTGTTAGCCTGGTACCGCGATAACCGGCGGACTCTCCCCTGGCGCGGCCCGCTAGGCGCTGACGCGTACGCAGTGTGGGTTTCCGAGATCATGCTCCAACAGACGCGCGTGGAAACGGTCATCCCGTATTTTGAAAGGTGGATGCGTTTATTCCCCGATGTGCGTGCTTTGGCAGGAGCTTCTGAACAAGATGTGCTCAATGCCTGGGAGGGACTGGGCTACTACAGCCGCGCACGCAATTTGCGTAAAGCTGCAAAGATCCTGGTGGATCAACATGACGGTGAACTCCCACATGATTTGGATGACCTGCGCAAATTACCGGGGATCGGCCGTTATACAGTCGGTGCGATCGCTTCCATTGCGTTCAATATGGATATATCCGCGCTGGATGGAAATATCAAGCGGGTCTACGCACGCCTCGTTGATATTAGTGAGCCAGTTGATTCTCCTGCGGGCGAAAAAATTCTATGGAAACTGGCCGACGAAAACCTGCCGACGGGACAGGCAGGCGATTACAACCAGGCGCTCATGGATCTGGGTGCGATGATCTGCATTCCAAAGAATCCGCGTTGCTTGATCTGTCCAGTAATGGAGCTTTGCAAAGCACGCCAGAATGGCACACAGGAACAGCGTCCTGTGATGAAGCCGAAGAAGGATGTGCCGCATTACGTACATGCGGCGGGAGTGATCATGAAGAGAGGCAAGGTCTTGCTGGCGCAACGTCCATCGCAGGGCCTGCTTGGGGGCATGTGGGAATTCCCGAACGGGCGCGTAAATGGCGACCCGGCGAAGGAGTTGGCGAAGGCTCTGAAAGCGGGATACAAGCTCAGGCTTGGAATGAAGCCGGCAGGAAATGTCCAGAACAAAAAAGTACTGGGAGTCGTCCAACATGCATACACACATTTCAAAGTCACAGTATATGCATTTCAATGCGAGTTGATCTCCATGTCTAAAGATGCCAATCTAAAGTGGGTCTCCATGAACGAGCTGGATGATTATCCCATGGGCAAAATTGATCGACAGATCGCAAAAATGCTGATGCAGTGATAATCCTTGAGCACAGGTCAAATATCGCTTAGAATAGAAAAATCCTGACGCAACTTCAACACCCGCGCCCGATACACCAACTCCGGAACCAACTTTTACCCCTGCTCCTCCCAGAATTGGCGAAGACTGGGTAAATGGTTGTATCAGCACCCTGTGGGAGCCTTATCCATCGATTGCGCAGCCGACAGAAATAGACGGCTGCCTTTCAGAACCCATCAACAATGTTTTCTATGCAGACGCTGGGAGTCTTAGATTCTTGGTTGATAACAGGTTCGCAAACACGGAGGTATACGGCATGTTTGCTCCGCTCCCCGCTAATGGCACAGCAAGTGCAGACGTTTTGCTCAGGCGTTTGCAGGATGGTGAGATCTGGATGGGCGTTTTTTATGAACCATAATAATGCGCGATACTGTGTTCGATGCGCTCCCCGTTGCTGCAGCGCAGCAATGGTTATCTGTTGGTTACCAGGTCAAAAAAGGAGGCAATCGCATTGACGCCGAATTTCTGAATCTTGTAATCCAGTAATGACAGCCTGTTCAATGATTGACACAACCCGGCCAGGAATGGTCGGGCTGTGTGTTTAATATTGACTTACCCCTTGCTCAAAGTGACAAGCACCATCGGTCTGCGCTTGGTCTCTTCGTAAAGATAGGACTTTACTGCGTTGGCAATATCCTTTTCATTATCCAACCCGCCGCCGTTAACAACACCCATAATGCGTTTACGGACTTCGGGGATCATTTCCTCTGCATCTTCAGGTGAGACAAAGCCGCGCGTAATGACCTCCGGGTCATGTAACAGACGCCCGTTCAATTTATCCACGCTGATGTCTATGAGGAAAATGCCATTGCGGGCAAGTTTTCCGCGCTCGCGCATGATGTCAGAATCAATGTCGCCGATGGATTGTCCATCGACAAAAACATAACCGCCGGGGATGCGCTCGCCAAGTTTGATCTTGCCGCCCGAGAGTTCGACGATCTGTCCGTTTTCAACTACGATCACATTCTCTTCGGGAATGCCAATCTCTACAGCCAGCTGCCCGTGGCGCTTTAACATGCGCAATTCGCCATGAATGGGCAGAAAATGTTTTGGCTTGACGATATTAATTAGCAGCTTCTGCTCTTCCTGACTGGCGTGGCCCGAAACGTGCACAGGTGCAAGCGCATCGTAGATCACGTTCGCGCCGCGGCGCAGCAGGCGGTTGATGGTCTTGCTGATGGTTTCCTCGTTTCCAGGGATCGGATGCGAAGACAACACGACCGTGTCTTTCAGTTTAAGATCGAATTGGCGATTCGTACCTGCGGATAATCGTCCCACGATGGATGAAGGTTCGCCCTGCGAGCCGGTACACATCAACACGACCTTGTGATCCTGCATCTGCAGAGCTTGATCGAGCGGTATCAGGATTTCATCAGGGATTTCGAGATAGCCCAGCTTGCGCGCGATCTTGACGTTATCGATCATGCTCGAGCCAGCCAGCGCCATCTTGCGTCCATGTTTTTTTGCGGCGTCCGCCACCTGCTGGATGCGCGAGATCAGCGATGCAAATGTCGCCACGATCACGCGTCCCGGTGCTTCTGTAAAAACTTTATCGAACGCGGGTCCGATCACCATCTCGGATGGAGTCCAGCCCGGCCGTTCGGAATTTGTTGAATCGGAGAGCAGCAAATCCACGCCGCGCTTCGAGAACTCGGCAAGTTTTGCGTAGTCGGTGGGCCAGCCATCCACAGGCGTATGATCGAATTTGAAATCGCTCATGTGGACAACGAACCCGGCAGGCGTTGTAATACCCAACCCGACAGAATCCGGGATCGAATGGCAGATGTGGAAGAACTCCACCTTGAAGGCGCCGATCTCCACCGATCCGCCAGCCTCCACCGTGTGGAGTCTGGCTCTGCCTGAGGCGTTGTTGCGGGCCAGTTTAACCTCGATCAGGCCGCGGGTCAGGGGAGTTGCGTAAACCGGTGCAGGGATGTCATTCAAGACATGGTGAATCGCACCGATGTGGTCCTCATGCCCGTGTGTGATGACGATTCCCACCACCTTATCAGCTTTCTTGCGCAAATACTCATAGTCGGGAATGATGTAATCGATCCCCAACATGTCGTTCTTGGGGAACATGATGCCGGTGTCCACAATCAAAATCTGATTGTTGAATTCGTAGGCGGTCATGTTCTTGCCCACTTCCCCGAGTCCACCCAGGGGAATGATCTTCAATTTTCCGTGCTTACTCATACAAATTTATTATCCTCACTTGTTTAAAAAAGATATTTATCCGCCGTTGGCGGTTAAGTTCATTGGTTCCCCTCGCCCCCTGGGAGAGGGGTTGGGGTGAGGGAATCATAAGCCCTCGCTGACTTGCTCGCGAGGGTTGCCGCGTACCAAAGCGATTGTTCAAAACAAACTGCCCAAACAGGCAGAGAAAGCCAACTTCAATGACAGGAAGTATAGCAGACCGGCCGCGATTTGTAAAGCGGATTTTCGCGGTGAACTGATCCTCTTCGGCGGTCTCTGCTTCGCGAATTGGATTTCCATGCGAAGGTCGTTCGCCTTGTTCGTTCATACCTGTGACTCTTTCTTCTTGACCAGGTGTTGCTACACAATTTTCCACAGAAACAAAATTTTCCTGGTGATACAATCCACTCAGAATTTTGCGGGAGGCACTTCGTCATGCAGACAGCACGTCTACGCGCTCGTTATCGTTACATCATGGGTTTCTTTGCCCGCGCAACTGCGGGTATTGTATTCTGGGAAATCATTTTGCCGCGCCTGGGCTTGCGCGGGTTGACACGGCGGACGCGTCCGCAGCGTTATACACAGATTGCGGCGCAATTTCGTGCCATGGCGATCCGTATGGGCGGCGTCATGATCAAGGTCGGGCAATTCCTCTCCGCCCGCCTCGATATCCTGCCTGTCGAAATTACCCAGGAGCTTTCCGGCCTGCAGGATGAAGTGCCCGCGGAAGATTTCGAAGCCATCCGCAGACTGGCGGAGGCCGAACTGGGCGAGCCTCTAGGAGAAAAGTTCGAGCGCTTCGAGCCCGCCCCTTTGGCGGCCGCCTCGTTGGGACAGGTCCATCGCGCCCGACTAAGAGACGGCACGCCTGAAGCAGAGCAGTTTCGAGATGTCGTTATCAAAATCCAGCGGCCATTCATCGATCAGTTGATCGACGTGGACTTTTCCGCGCTTCGCCGCGTTGCGGGTTGGTTGATGCGCTATCGGCCCATCCGCAAGCGGGTGGATGTGCGTGCGCTGATAGCGGAATTGGAGACCACCGTCCATCGCGAAATTGATTATATTTCTGAAGGCAAAAATGCTGAGACGTTCAGTGTGAACTTCGCGGGACGCAGGCGCGTCCATGTACCGCGGGTCGTCTGGAGCAAGACAACGAAACGTGTGCTCACGCTTGAAAACGTCTACGCCATCAAAATCACCGATTACGACGCGATCACCAGCGCGGGGATTGACCGTTCGGATGTCGCCAGGGTGTTGTTCGACACTTATCTCAAACAAATCTTTGAAGATGGATTCTTCCATGCCGATCCGCATCCCGGCAATTTGTTTGTAACACCCGTACCTGCGACGGAAAGCGGTAAAGCAAATTGGCGGCTCACTTTCGTTGACTTTGGCATGGTGGGAAGCGTCCCTGACGATCTGCGCGACGGCTTGCGGGAACTGCTCATCGGTGTCGGTACGCGTAATGCCGCACGAGTGGTTGAATCCTATCGAATTCTGGGTGTTCTTCTTCCGGGCGCCGACTTGAAGTCCCTGGAACAGGCGGAGGCGCAATTGTTCGATCGCTTTTGGGGCATGTCCATGAGCGAATTGCGTAAAGTAAATCATGGGGAGATGCGCCAATTTGCCATGCAATTCCGCGAGCTGATGTATGAGATGCCTTTCCAGTTGCCTCATAATCTTTTGCTATTGGGGCGCACGATGGCCATCCTTTCAGGGATGTGCACAGGTCTCGACCCGAATTTCAACTTATGGGGTCAACTCTCACCTTACGCGCAAAAGCTGGTGGCAGAGGAAGGCATATCCAATTGGGAAATATGGCTGGATGAGATCGGGGATTTGGTGAAAGAACTGGTTGGCTTGCCTGCCCAAACGGGCCGGGTTTTGACGCGTCTGGAGCGCGGCGAATTGAATGTCAATACGCCGCAGGTCAATCGTCAAATCTATCATTTGGAAAGCGCGGTCAATCGCCTGACAGGCAGCGTGGTGTTCGCCGCCTTTCTGTTCGGAGGCGTGCTTCTCTATCGCGGCGGAGACGTCACGCTCGGGTATCTATTCTGGGCGCTTTCAGGCCTGACAATGTTCTGGATGATTTTTTTCTCGCGAGGACATTCCCCCTGGCGCTAATAAAAGCTAAGTGTATCGCTCACGCCGCCGTCACTTCGACAGGCTCAGTACAAGCCTCGGCGGCGATTACTGATTAATACCAGCGCCGGGGACGGCGCTGGGAGCATAGTTTGATAGATTTTCCATAGACTGATAAGTATTAAGAAGGCCCCGAAGAATAACAAGCGCTCTCACAAAATGCGGGATAGCCTTTCATCTTTAGAGCTTCTCTTCCTTCCTATCCATTCGCTCCAGCGCGGCGTCGATCATACTGCGCCAGGCCAGTAACATCTCTTTGCGCGCTTTGCGGCGGTGTTCCAGGAATTCGGGTGGCAGGAACGTCTTGATGCTTTCACGCAGTTCCTCACGTGCAGCGCGGGCATGCTCACGCGCTTCTTCAGGAAGAACATCTTCAAACGGTCTGCGTCGAGTCGTCTTCTCAGCCATTCTGACCTCGCTTTCTTACAGAAATTATAACTCTTTTACTGATGTTATGCACCGTCCCGCAGGTTTCTTCCATGCAGGCTCGTTTTCACGGACAACCTGCGGGACGTTCGGCATAACGCAACTCTTTTAATCCGGC
>Ga0209619_10000743_pt1 | contig 23425 bp, 27 predicted proteins | sample Rifsed16ft3_FD_184011 | JGI IMG/M metagenome (GOLD analysis project Ga0209619, IMG submission 184011) | Soil microbial communities from Rifle, Colorado, USA - sediment 16ft 3 (version 2) | ecosystem: Environmental > Terrestrial > Deep subsurface > Rock core/Sediment | place: Rifle, Colorado... | reverse complement strand
GTGACAGGCAGGCGTTCTAACCGACTGAACTACGGCCCCGGTTGTAAGCAACGGCTGGTGGGCAGTGTCCGATTCGAACGGACGACCTTCCGGGTGTAAACCGGACGCTCTAGCCGCTGAGCTAACCGCCCCGAAGCATCGTACAAGAACCCTTTCTGCGCGTCAACGCGCGCCTTCAACGAGTACAGTTCCTTGACAGTGAAGAACATGGGCCAGTAGACTGAAAGTTTGCGCTAGGGAGGTTGCGCATTCAGATATGCTGCTCTCGCGGGACTACGCAACTCATATCTCCGTCGAGCTTGTCAAACGCTTATTGGCTGCGGAGATGATCGAGGCGCGATCCGCGGATACGTTGTCTCTGAAGATCCGGCAGACAATGCTCGAAGAGCTGTTGGTGGAGGACCGACTAAACGAAGAAGTGCGCCAGATCCTGAGCCAGTACGCCGACGAGATGCGAAGGTCTGGGGCGTCCTATCAGGAGATGTACAAGAAGGTGAAGGCGCAGCTTGCGCGGGATCGCAAGCTGATTCTTCGCTAGATCGAGTCAGGTGACGATGCGCCTCAGTCGCGAAAAAATCGTGCGGATTTCCCACCAATTGGTTGATGTGCTGGTGGCCAGCGAGGACGTGGAATTTGTGGAAGATCGCGATACGATCCGCCAGCAAATCGTTCAGATCCTCCAGAACCTCCTCAAGGAGGAAGAGAAAGTTGATGCGGGAGTTCGCCGAAAGATTAGCTCTCAGAAGAGGGAAATCCTGGAAGGCAGCGAGGAATGGGACATTCTCTACCGCAAGTACTACGGGGAAGAAATGAAGCGGATGGGCGTTGTCCATCAGTCGGAGCGAACCTGACCCGATCAAAATGAAAGTGGGGCGACCTGGAAGGATCGCCCCTTTGTGATTTGAAGAACTACGGACGGCGCTTCAGTGTTGGGCGGTCCTCGTCCTCATCGGCGGTCTTCTGTTGGTCTTTGCCCTTTTTGTCCTTATCCTGCTCTGTCTTCTTGCGTAGAGTGGGTTTGTCGGGGTCTTCCCCCTTGGCCTTATTGCTGAACTGGGTGCTGCGCAGCCGGGCTTTGACCAGATCGAACTCCGACGTTGACACAATATATTCCGAGCGCGCTGGCAAGATGGTCGCGATCTCCCGTTGTGTGTTCTGGATTCGCTCAGAAGTCAGCGGGTGGCTGGAGAAGACTTTGGGAATCGTGCCGGGACGGCGTCGCTCCTCTGCCTGGATTTTCTCGAAGAAGCTCACGTACGCATTGGGGTCATAGCCCGCCTTAAACATGTACTGCAGGCCGAGGAAGTCTGCTTCCCGTTCGGCCGAGCGTGAAAACTTCAGAAACGTCAGCGGAAGAGCGAAGTTCAGGCCCTGGTAAATTCCGTATCCGGCCCAGCCACCGGGGCCAAGCAGGATGAGAGGAATCAACGCCATCTGGGTGATTTCGCCCTTGGTGGCATTCTTCGTGCCGTGGCGTGCGGTGACGTGAGCGATCTCGTGGGCCATTACTCCGGCGAGTTCGGATTCTTCGTCCGCCCGCAAAATCAAGCCGCTATTGATATAGAAAAAGCCGCCGGGCAGAGCAAAGGCGTTGAGCTCATCGGAGTCGATCACTTTGATCGTAAAGGGGACGCGTGCGTCGGAATTACGGACCAGGTTTTGTCCCACACGGTTGACGAACTCGACCACGACGGGATCGTCCAACATCTTGGCAGTTCTCTCGATCTCCTGCGAGAGTTGCTTCCCCAGTGCGATTTCCCTTTCCAGCGAATAGAAATTGATGCCCTTTCCGACGTCGCGGTTCCCGATGGCGTCCACATCATCCTTGGGCTTCTTCTTATTGTTCTGCGGGGCGGCCAGAGCCGGACCAATGGCAAGGCCTATGGCGAGCGCAACAGCCAGAATCCGCTGGGGAATTCGTTTCATAACCCCACCTCCGGAGATCGAACAGTCATTATACACCCATGCGGGGTGTTCCTTGGCTTTCACCACAATCTGTGTGATGCTGGAATCCTCGAAAGCGTTTCCTCTGACTTTTCCCGTGGTGAGCCCCGTGAGTCGGGACGACGTCTGCTTGAACAATTCAAGAAGGTGTTAACGCATTGAGACGAGAGGCACTTGCGGGAATGCGGCGCTTCGCAGAATCAACGCAGCTCAGCCTGAGAACAAGGGCTTGTGAGTTTGATTGACTTCCTTGGTCCTCCTGTTTAGATTTCCAAAAGGTACCCCATGACGGAAACAGAACAGATTCAGATTGGTCAGGTATGGCAAAAGAACGAATCGGGAGAGTCTTATCTGGTCACCCAGCTGTACACCGAGGCACTGGCCACGTTTGCGGTGTTGCGCAAGACGGGCGCGGAAAACGAGAGCCGGCTTCGGGTCCGCGTCGAGCGCTCCGCGCAGGGGCAAACGCTTCCGGGCTTCACTCACACCTTGCAGTCGGACGAATTCTAGGCCCCACCTTCAAATCGAGCGAACCGGCATACGAACCACGTCCTCTACCTGCATGATCTCCCGCACGAGAAACGGCTCGGCATAACGCACACCGATCATCTGTCCAAAGTAGCGGGCGATTAGGTGGACTTCCTGTTCGAGATCGTCCAGGGGAAGATGAAGCTTGGAATGGCGGTCGCGCCTGGGGGGCTTGAACTGCGATCCATACGCAAGGATGGCGCGTCGCCGCCGTTCGAACTGCTTGCTGATATCAACGACAAAGGTCGGCCGGACCGCACAGTACACGGTCGAGTAGAGAACCTTGAAGGGACGGAAAGCCTCGCCTCCAATCGGCAGGCGCTTCAGCCCTGCCAGGAAGCAACCTTCGTAGGCCAGGATGGAAGCCGTGTAATGGTCCGGGTGGCGGCCCTCCCAGTAGGGAAGAATGATGGTGTGCGGCCGGAGGGCTCGAATTTTTCGGGCCACCGCCAGCTTGCTTTCTTCGTTCGCCTCGAGCCGCGCGTCGGGCAAGCCGAGATTCTCCCGCCAATGAACACCCAGGATCCGTGCGGCGGCGGCGGCCTCGCGACGGCGGATTTCCACGGTACCCCGGCTGCCCATTTCGCCTTCGGTCAGGTCGAGGATGCCCACCTTGTATCCCATCTGAGCCATCTTGAGGAGGGTTCCGCCACAGGTGAGTTCGACATCGTCGGGGTGCGCGGCAATTGCCAGTAGATCCAGTTTCATTGCTCCTCCTGGAAGAGCTGATTGTAGACAGGCAGTCGGATGGCGTCAAAGCCTCGGTTGACACGACGAGCGGGAATGCTATGGTGTGGCGGGGTTCCACGGGGGGAAGACTTTTGAAGGAAAAGCCATTTGAAGGTCAAGTCGCTCTGGTGACCGGAGCTGCCCGGCGTATCGGGCGAGCTATTGCACTGAAGCTCGCGGATCAGGGCGCCGACATTGTGATTCACTACCGGCGGTCGAAGACTGAAGCTGAGCAGGTGGTGAGTGAAATATCCGCGACAGGCCGACGAGCCATTGCCTGCCCGGCGGAATTGACCAAGAAGCGAGCAATTGAGAAGCTATTTGGTGCAGTGGAAGAATCATTTGGGCACCTAGACATCCTGGTGAATAACGCTGGCATGTTTTCGCCTGCGCGCATTGATGAGATGACGGAAGAGCAGTGGGACACGATGCTCGACACAAACCTAAAAGCCCAGTTGATGTGTGCGCAGGCTGCCGTTCCGCTGATGCGGCGCAACGGTCGTGGCCGAATCGTCAACCTGTCCTCGATCGGAGGAATCCTGGCATGGCCACAATATACGCATTACTGCGTTTCGAAGGCTGGCGTGATTATGCTGACCCGATGCCTTGCTCGCGCGTTAGCTCCTGAGATCACAGTGAACTGTGTTGCACCTGGGACGATCACCTTTCCAGATGAGCTGCCGGACTCGGACTATATCAAGCGAGCTCCATTGGGGAAAACTGGGCAGGGCGAAGATATTGCTGCTGCCGTCGCCTTTTTGGCCGCTTCGGACTTCATCACCGGACAGGTGATTGTGGTCGATGGGGGACGGACGCTCTCCTGAGCGACTGGTTTGGTCTGGATGAGAATGCTTCCTGCAGGTCTGGGGATTCTGCGAAGTAGGTTCAGTAAGCCGCGAGTTGTTCCATCCCCGCGACCACCTTCTCCGTATTCACCATGAAGAACTTCTCGAGCGGTGGACTGAAGGGAATGGCGGGGAGGTCTGGCCCAGTGACACGCATTACGGGCCCGTCGAGATGGTCAAACGCCTCCTCGCTGACAATTGCTGAAAGCTCGGCGCCGATGCCCATCGTGCGCTTGTCTTCGTGCACGATCAGGCACTTGTTGGTCTTTCGGACCGAGCGGACAATTGTCTCTTTATCGAGTGGGGCAAGTGTCCGCAGTTCGACGACCTCCGCGTCCACTCCTCGCCTGGCCATGGCCTCGGCGGCTTCCAGGGAGACGTGGGTCATGTATCCGTAGGTTAGCACCGTCATGTCGTTGCCCGGGCGGCGCACTACGGCTGGCCCGATCGGGACCGTGTAGTCGCCTTCGGGTACATCACCCTTCACAGTTCGATAGAGCTTCTTGTGCTCGAAGAAAAGAACCGGGTCCGGGTCGCGGATTGCGGCAAGAAGCATCCCCTTGGCATCGTAGGCCGTGGAGGGCATGACTACCTTGATCCCGGGCTCGTGAACAAACCAGGCCGCGTTTTCCTGTGAGTGGTACAGACCGCCCCCCACGCCGCCGCCGCAGCAGATGCGAACCGTGATTGGGCAACTGAACCCGCCCGCGCTGCGATAGCGCAGCTTGGAAGCCTGCTGGACGAGCTGGTCCATTGCGGGCGTAATGAAGTCCGTAAACTGAATCTCTGGTACAGGCCGCAGGCCAACCATTGATGATCCAATCGCAGCCGCAATAATGATGCCTTCGGCGAGCGGCGTGTCCAGAACCCGATCCTCGCCAAACTTCTCATGCAAGCCGGCCGTGGCCTTGAAAACGCCGCCGGAAAGCCCGATGTCTTCGCCCAGGATGAAGACGCGCTCATCGCGCTCCATCTCCTGGTGCAGTGCTTCGGTGATTGCCTCAATGAACGGGAGCGTGCGCGCCATGCGTTAGGATCCTTTCTCGGTTTCGGGGGCCCAGACGAAGCCCTGTGCTTCTTCCGGGGCCGGGTAGGGGCTCTGGTCGGCAAAATCCACCGCCTCGTTAATCTCTTGCGTGATTTTCGCTGCGACCTCGGCCTTTAATTCATCGGTCAGCACTTTGCGTTCGAACAAGTATTTCTCAAAGCGCGGGATCGGATCCTTCCTCTTCCAGCTTTCGACTTCTTCTTTCGTGCGGTACTTGGCGGGATCGATTTCGGAATGGCCGTACCAGCGATAGGTCTTGCACTCGATCAGCGTGGGGCCCTCGCCGGCGCGGGCGCGAACGATGGCTTTGGACGCGGCGTCATAGACGGCGAGGACGTCGTTGCCATCCATTGAGACACCGGGGAATCCGTAGGCCTTGGCACGGTCCGAAAGGTCTTTCAGGGCCGTCTGCAGCCGCAGGGGCACGGATTCGGCCCAGAGATTGTTCTGGCATACGTAAATGATTGGCAGGTGGTGGACGCCGGCGAAATTCAGCGCCTCGTGGAAGCCGCCGATGCTGGTGGCACCATCGCCAAAGAACGAGACGACTACGCTATCCCGGCCCAGCTTCTTGAGGCCCAGGGCTACACCCGTGCCGACGTTGAGTTGCCCGGCAATGCTGCTGGCGGGGGTGATTACGTTTAGCGGAGGATAGCCCATGTGCGCCGGAGAGGAACGCCCCCGGTCGGGGCTGGTGGCCTTGGCGAACAATTGCGCGAAGCAGAGGTTCAAAGGGGCGCCCTTTATGATGTTCGAGGTCCAGTCGCGATGCGAGGGCGCGATCCAATCGTCGTCGCGGAGGCTGTAGGCGGCGCCCACTTCGGTAGCCTCCTGACCAACCGCGGAATAGAAATTGCCTGCATACTTGCCCTGCCGGAAGAGAATGCGCGCCTTCTCGTCGCACATCCGGCACTTCACGAGCATTCGGTAGAAACCCAGGAGCAGGTCGCGCGAGTAGGCGCTATTCCGCACCTCATGCTCGGCGACCGTACGACTCGCCTTCGTTGCCATTCGCTCTATCTCCTCAGTGATGCTCCCAAGCAGGATATAATCTTGGAATCATAACACGAAAAATCAGCACACCGCCAAGTCCTGTGATTTCACGGTACAGATCGATTGAAAAGTTGTCGTGCGGGGCCGCCTCTGGGATACTGCCGGACATGTATAGCGCCGGCGTACTGGACCATTTCAAGAGTCCTCGGAACGTCGGTGAGCTGGCCGATGCGACGGCGCTGGTGGAAGTGAGCAATCCGGCCTGCGGCGACGTGATGCAGCTCAGCGTGCGGGTGGAAAGCGCGCGCATTTCGGCCGCGGCATTTCGGACCCGCGGCTGCGTCACCGCCATTGCCTGCGGCTCGGTGTTGACGGAGATGTTGGTGGGAAAAACTGTAGAACAGGTCCGCGCGATTCTGCCAGCGACCATTGCTGAGGCGTTGGGGGGACTGCCGCCAGCCACTTACCACGGCAGCCAACTCGCTTGCGACGCTCTCGAAGCCGTGCTCCTGAAGCTCGGCCAGTCATGAGCTTGGCGCGGCGCTCATCGCGACCCGAGCGCACGGCGGAGAGCATCGGGATCGTTGAGGTTTAACACAACGCCTTCTTCCTCGGTTGGAATCTCCAGCACATCTGCAGCATGAGCCCAGACGACAGCGCGCGCGCCGCTCTCGGCCGGTGCTCTGAGCAGCTCATCATACAGAGTGCTTGAGAAAATCACCGGGTGGCCGCGCTTCCCTTTGAACGTAGGCAGGACGATCGGCTTGCCACTCAAGTAGAAACGTTCAATGAGAACAGTGATCAAATCCGAGGAAACAAACGGGTGGTCCACGAGGAAAAGGATCACTCCGTCCGTTTCGTCGGCTGGGAGCGCTTTGACTGCCACGTGGATTGACGAGAGCTGCCCCTTTTCCCACTCCGGGTTCAGAACTACGGTGGCAGGTTCTAGCTGTACTTTTGCGAGTACCTGTTCACTGTGGCAGCCCAGAACGACACGGGTAATGCCAATCTTCGGATGCCGGGCGGCGACGAGCAAGCGCTCAAGGAATGTGTGGCCCTCGTGCAGCAGCAAGGCTTTAGGCGTACCCATACGTTTCGATTCGCCGGCGGCAAGGATGAGAGCAGCGAGCAACGGCGTTCCTCAAGCGGTAGTGGTGGGCGTTGTTTTTGAGAGCGTAACCGACTTATGCGGCAGGTTTGCGGCGTTCCGACGGATGGCGATCAATTCTGCGGTGATGCTGATGGCTATCTCTTCCGGCGTCAGCGCGCCGATTTCGAGGCCAACAGGCGCATGGACATGCGCAAACCGTTCTGCCGAAGCACCCTGTACTTCCAGCGCCTTGTAGACTGATAGGACTTTTCGTTTACTGCCGATCATGCCGATGTAGCGCGCATCGGTCTTGACCGCCCACGCGAGGACGCGCATGTCGTCGCGGTGGCCGCGCGTGACAATCACCAGATAGCTCGAGGCGTTCGGCCGGATTTTCTCGAAGGCTTCGTCGTAACTGGTGTACATCTCGGTTGCCATCGGAAAGCGCTGCTGATTGGCGAAGGTATCGCGATCATCTATCACACCAATTGCAAAGCCCGCTGTATGCGCAGCATGGGCCAGAGCCATCGATACGTGGCCGCCGCCGAAAATGTACAACATCGGCGGGGGGAGAATCGGCTCCACAAACACTTCCAAAGTGCCGCCGCAGATCAGGCCGTTATCGTAGCTGGCCTCGTTGTTCAGATTGAAGACCATTTTGCGGGGAGCCTCGTTGCGGATCACCTCTTTGGCCGCGGCCCACACCTCGGCCTCCACGCAACCGCCACCAATTGTCCCGGCGATCGAGCCATCTTCGCGGACCAACATCCGCGAGCTCTCATAGCTGGGGATGGAGCCGTTGGTGTGGACGATAGTCGCCAGCGCGGCGCGTCTGCCCTCGCGGCGCAGGCGGACAACTTCCTCAAAGAGGTCCATGAAAACTCTCGCTTCCGATAGCCTACGGCGTGCCGGGTCTGGTGTCAATTCGCCGGTGGCAGGGCCGCGAACTAGACACCCTAAGTGGCGGGTGCTAACGTACGTCTGGTCAGGACTCCTGAGAGGGATCTTCATGAAAGCAGTTGCCTTTTCGCAGCATGGCGGGCCCGAAGTGCTCCGGTACACAGATGTCGCAGAACCCAAGGTCAGTTCCACTGAAGTACTCGTGCGGGTTCGGGCGTGCGCGCTGAATCACCTCGATCTATGGGTAAGGCGCGGCCTGCCCGGCGTGCAGATCCCGATGCCGCATATTCCGGGCAGTGATATCGCGGGTGAAGTGGCTCAGGTTGGCGAGCTGGTGACACACGTCAGGGTCGGACAGAGAGTGCTGCTGGCCCCGGGCCTTTCCTGCGGACAATGCCTCGCCTGTTCGGCGGGAGTCGACAACCAGTGCCGGCGGTACACAATCTTCGGCTACATGGTCGACGGAGGCTGCGCCGAATTCGTGAGATCACCCGAGGTCAATGTCATTCCAATCCCGGGAGATTTATCGTTCGACGAAGCGGCGGCGGTGCCACTTGTTTTTCTCACCGCGTGGCACATGCTGTTGACGCGGGCGCGGCTACAACCTGGGGAAGACGTGCTGGTTCTGGGAGCAGGCAGCGGCATCGGCAGCGCAGCCATTCAGATTGCCAAGTTGATCGGTGCGCGAGTCATCGCCACAGCGGGAAGCGAGCCGAAGCTGCAGAAGGCCCGGGATCTAGGAGCCGATGAGGTGATTCACCACGGAAAGCAGAAGATTCTGGATGAAGTTAAGCGGATCACGGATCGGCGCGGCGTGGACGTGGTGTTCGAGCACGTGGGCACGGCGACCTGGGAGATGAGCGTGGCCAGCCTTGCTGCGGGCGGGCGACTGGTCACTTGTGGCGCGACTACCGGTTTTGAGGGGAAGATTGACATCCGCACCCTCTTCAGCCGGCAGCTCTCGCTGCTGGGTTCGTATATGGGAAGTCGCGCTGAACTGTATGCAGTGTTGAAACTGATCGGCCAGAGGAAGCTTAAGGCAGTCATCGACCGGGTGCTGCCACTGGCGCAGTGTGCCCAGGCGCACGAACTGCTCGAGAAGCGCGAACAGTTCGGCAAGATCGTCTTGAAGCCGTAACACACCGCCGCGCACGCGGTTTGTCCGAAGCCGTTCTGTCGTGCGAGAATGGGACGGTGTGGTGAAGAGGAATTATGAGCGTTTCGCTGGGCAAGAAGGTGACGCTGGATCGGCCGGAGGAGATGGGCAAACTCTTGGCCGAAGAAGGCATCATCTTCACGCAACTGGATAAGGCGATCAACTGGGGCAGAAAGAATTCGATCTGGCCCCTGGGGTTTGGTCTGGCCTGTTGCGCGATTGAGATGATGTCCATGGCTGCCTCGCGCTTTGACATTGCGCGCTTTGGGGCAGAGGTGTTTCGTCCCTCGCCCCGCCAGGCCGACCTGATGATCATTGCCGGCCGCGTCTCGCAAAAAATGGCCCCGGTCATTCGACAGCTCTATGATCAGATGCCCGAGCCGAAGTGGGTGATCTCCATGGGCGCGTGCGCAACTTCGGGCGGTGTGTTCAACAATTATGCGATCGTGCAGGGAGTCAACCAGGTCGTACCGGTGGACGTGTATGTGCCTGGCTGCCCGCCGCGGCCTGAAGCGTTGCTCTACGCCATTCTGCAACTCCAGAGGAAAATCCAAGCCGAGCGCGGAAGCTTCAGACGCGCGCTCAATCTGTCCTAGTTTTCAAATTTCCCAGCAGGTACAGGCAATGTTCGGTGCGGGGCTGGTGTGTCGGAAGTGGTGTAAGTGCATGTCCCAGGATACAGGTCAGGCGGACACATTCCGAAGCGCCGGGACAGGAAGCTCGATCACGCGAGCGGTTCCTGCCGCCGACTGAAGCTGGCTCCCGGGCAAGACCGATTCGCGGCGCAAGTAGCCCATGCCAATTGGCCGGCCGAGTAGATAAGAGTTTGCAGTGCTCGTGACGGTGCCTACTTCCTTGCCGTCAGCGAAGAGCGCCATGCCCGACTCAGGGGCTACTTGGCCGGTAAACTCCAGGCCGACCCGCCGACGATTCACGTGGCCGCGCGAGCGGACTCGCTCGACGATTTCCTGCCCGGTGTAGCATCCCTTTGAAAAGCTGATGTGACTGTTTTCGAGGGCCGCCTCGTGGGGAATGTTCTTGTCGTTGAAGTCGTACCCGAACCATGGGATACCGGCCTCCAGCCGCAAGGAATTCCAAGCCTGATATCCGCAGGGGCCGCCGCCTTTCGCGCGGACCGCGGGCAGGAGGACTTGCCAGAGGTCGGCGATCCTGCCTGCTTCAACAAAGAACTCGACGAACGGCATGTCCGCCATCTGGCGTCGCACGAGCAGCACTCGAATTCCACCCAGGGTTGCGTCCGCGTGAGTGTTCTCAGCCATCGCTAGGAATTCCGGGTAACCCAGTTCCCTTACGACGGGGCCAGTGGCCGGACCAAGCAATGCCAACGATGTAGTGGTATCTGTGACGTCCTCAAGCGTCACGTCATCCATGATGATGTATTTCTCGAGGGTCTGGGCCGTGCGCGAACGAACCATGGCGTGCGAAACAACTGTCAGCAGATCCGGTGCTGCGAGGACGTCGATCTCTGCGAGGATATGTCCCTGCGGATTCAGCAAAAGCGACGCATTCCACTGCCCGGGCTGAAGCCCCTGGACGTCGTTGGTGAGAATTGCGTTGAGGTAGCGCGTGCGGTCGGGCCCGAGGAATCGGAAGACGGAATGGAAGCAGGTGTCCAGCAGGGCAACGGTTTCTCGGGCGCAGCGGTACTCCACACCCGGATTAACGAATCGGTCGGGCAGGAAGCAATCAAAATAGACGCCCAGTTGTGCGCCTGCTTTTTCGTGTTCCTGTTGTAGAGGTGTAGTGATTGGCATCTGGAGTTGCAAAACCGCAGGACGTTGATCGCGTCTATCTTAGCAGAAGAAGTTGACCGCAGTCGGAATGCTATACTGCATCTCCATGGACGATAGACTTATCCACGAGATTCTTCCGGTTGGACTGCTGCAGTGCAACTGCTCGGTGGTAGGAGATCCGGTGACGCGCGAGGCCATTGTTATTGATCCGGGGGACGAGGTGGACCGGATTTTGGAAGTGGTAGGACGCCACGGTCTGAAGGTGAATGCGATTGTAAATACACATGCACATATCGATCACGTGGGCGGGCTGAGCAGAATGCGGGAGGCAACCGGGGCGCCGGTGCTGATGCACCAGGAAGACCTGGAGCTGTACGGTCATCTGGACGTTCAGGCGGCCATGATCGGGATGCGCGTTCCCGCCAGGACAGAGGTGGACGGTTTTCTCGGCGAGGGTGAAAAGATTTGCTGGGGATCATTCAGCGCGCAAGTGATTCACACACCGGGTCACACGAGGGGCAGTGTCTGCCTTTACCTTCCCGTGGAGGGAAGCGGTTCTGGCCCGGATCAGACGCCCAAGCTCTTTGCTGGAGACACGCTCTTCGCGGGCAGCATTGGCCGGACGGACCTGTGGGGAGGGTCTTTTGAGCAGATCATGCGCTCCCTGAAAACGAAGCTGCTGGAACTGCCCGATGAGACCATCGTCTATCCGGGTCATGGGCCGGAGACTACGATTGGACAGGAGAGAGTTGGGAACCCCTTCGTTACTGGCAAGTTCTGACTTGAAGAATCCTGGCACTGAGGCGCCGTTCAGTTCAGGGTCTCTTTCTTTTCCTTCAGCAGGCGGATGTCTTCCATGACGCTCTGGATCAATTCCTTGGCTTTGCGAAGCTCCGCAGTGACCAACTGAATGTCCAGCGTCGGCTTCTGAGTATCTCGGAGGCTGTGACAGTAGACGCCGTGCTGGCCGATGAGAACCATGGCGTTTGTCAGCCGGTCGAGCGTGACAGCTAGCCGGCCCCGATGCAGGCCCATCTTTAGTTCGAAGTGCTCCAACTCCTCTCTGTGCTCCTCAAAGACAGACATCGCTGCCTCCTGGACTTCGTGATTTCTAGCGACCTTTTCTGTACCACGTTACGCGGTTGTTTGGTTAACTGCAAGCAGGGCAGTGGTTTAACTCCCCCTTCCGGTCAAGCTGTCATAGGGGTACTAGTCCCCCGCATTGCAGGCGTGGAACATCAGCCCGGCAGCAAACTTTACTGCTAGGAAGACCAATTAGATAATCGCTGACGGACTGTTGGACTAGTCATGGGTGAACCAGTCTGACTGCCAGCCGGGGTGCGAGCGTCGCACTTTGTGAATTGGCCACGGCCGTTGGACAAGGAACAGCAAAGCGTCATCAACAGCAGGGCTGGCGAATCATAGAGGGAGACAAAGTTGTCTGGTTGGCCGGGGAGCTTAGTCTGGATCTGGGGGGAGCAACTTCGCAAGGCTCGTGAGGAAGCGATGAGACGATCGGATTTGGTGCAGAACGCACACAAGGGAGGCGCGCCGCGGACGACGCAGATCGTCTTTGGCGAGCGTCAGCACTTGCTGCGGGTCCTGGACTCGCTCGAAGGCACGGACTTGCCCAAGGTGCGCCAGGAGCATGAGCGGCAGGTCCTCGAGCAACTGATCCACGCGCGGACCGAGGAGCTGAACCACATCAATGCGCACTGGGACGAAAAGGTGGGCGTGGTGCTGAGCGCCGACGTGAAGCCCGAGCTTCTGGAAAAGCTGGCCCGGACGGCGCCGAAATCGGATTACTACCTGCTGCGACTGATCAGCGAGCACCCCAAGGCTTCCGCGAGAACTCTGAGCCGGCTGGCCCGACATCCGTACGCCGCCATCCGCGAAAACGTGGCCCGGCATCCCAATGCTGATGCCGCAACTCTTTCCTGGTTGAGCCGCGATCGCAGCCAGCCGCTCTGGTACCTGGTGGCCTTCAATCCCAATACTCCCGCAGCGCTGCGCCGCAAGCTGCAGGAGCGGCTCAGAAAGTTGGGCCAGTCGCAGGCCTCGAAGTAGAATACGGGGGATGGCACTGGTCATCCCCGCGCAGTTCAACCTCGCCAGCTATTTCCTCGACCGGCCGGCCGAGGAGCATCCCGACCGTATCGCCATTGCCGGGGAACCAGACCCCGTTTGCTATGGAGAACTCCGCCGGTTAGCCAACCAGGCAGGGAACGCCTTGTTGGGTCTTGGGTGTGGACCGGGTGCTCGAGTTCTGATTGTCCTTCCCGATTCGCCGGAGTTCATTGCCAGCTTCTTCGGCGCTGTGAAAGTCGGCAGCATCGCAGTGCCGGTAAACCCGATGACGCGCGCCACAGACTATGCCTACTACCTGGCTGATTCGGGAGCGCAAGTTGCAATTGTGAACGCACTGGCGCTTGGGGAGTTCCTACAGGCAGCGGAGAATTCTGAGTTGCGTCAGGTCATTGTATTTGGCTCGGCAGAAGAGACTCCATCGGGTCCAGACCACTTGCGATGGGAGGATGTTGTACTGAATGCCTCCGGCGACCTGAGCGCTTACGCCTCTGCGGCAACCGACAGCGCGTTCTTTCTGTATACGTCGGGGAGCGGAGGACGTCCGAAGGCCGCGATTCACCAGCACAAGGACATGCTCGTCACCAGCCAGAGCTTTGCGCAAGGGGTGCTCGGGCTGCGCGAGGACGACCGGACGTTTTCGGTTTCGAAGCTTTTCTTTGCCTATGGACTGGGCAACGGGATGTACTTTCCCCTTTCGGTCGGGGCCACAACGATTCTGAATCCTGAGCGGCCCAGGGCCGAGAAGGTACTGGAGATGGTGATTCAGCATCGGCCGACCGTCTTCTTTTCCGTGCCGACCTTTTATGCTTCGTTACTGCGCGCGGCCGCACATGGCGCGGCAGCGGATTTCTCCTCTGTGCGCCGGGCGGTTTCGGCTGGCGAGTGGCTTCCGCCGGAGATCTTTTCTCAATTCAAAAAGCGTTTCGGCCTGGAGATCCTGGACGGCATTGGGTCCACCGAGATGCTTCACATGTTCCTGAGCAGCCGGCCCGGGGATGTGCGGCCCGGGAGCTGCGGCGTAGAGATCCCCAACTACGAAGCGAGAATTGTGGACGAAAACGGAATTCAATTGCCGCGGGGAGAGGTCGGCAGTCTGTGGGTCAGGGGTCAGAGCGCCTTCTCGGGCTATTGGAACAAGCCCGAGCTAACTGAGCGAACGAAGCGACAGGACTGGGTGGTGACCGGCGACCAGTTCTTCCAGGGCCCGGAGGGTTACTTCCACTACTTCGGACGGACCGACGACATGATGAAGGTGGCGGGCATGTGGGTTTCACCCGGAGAGGTGGAGAACGCTCTGCTGGGGCACCCAGGTGTCGCGGAAGCGGCAGTGGTCTCGGCTATCACCGTGGATGGTCTGACGCGGGCCAAGGCCTTTGTGGTGTTGCAGGGGGGCATTGTGGGAGGACGAGAGCTGGAACAGGAGATTTATGAATTCGTACGCGCACGGCTGGTTTCCTACAAGTGCCCGCAGGAGATTGAATTTGTTGGCGAGCTTCCCAAGACCGCAACGGGAAAGATCCAGCGGTACCGCCTGCGTGGACCAGCGGGGCAGGGAAGCGGCTGAGAGACATATTGGCTCTTTACTTGGGCAGGTGCTAGGATAGATTGGCCTGAGAGAAGAAGCCAATGCTGCCGCTCCAATTGCAACCCGAAAGTCATATCCCACTCTACATTCAGTTGCGCGACCAGCTCCGCGCCCTGGTGCACGCTGGGGACCTGCGCCCAGGCGACCGGATCCCGGCCAGCCGCGAGCTGGCCGTGCACCTGGGAGTTCACCGCACCACTGTCGCCAATGCCTACGCTGAACTGGAATCGGAGGGCCTCATCGAGGGCCACGTAGGTCGTGGCACATTCATTCGCGGAGTGGCGCAACCGCTCCGGATCACGCCTCCCCCACCAGCGCTCAGCAGCAATGGCGGCGTGCGCTGGGAGTCTCTGTTTGCGGACGAGCGCGGGGAAGAGGCTCTGGACCGGCTCATCCACGCAGTCCCGCGCGATGGCATTTCATTTGTGCTTGCCCGGCCCGATGAGCATTTTTTCCCGATTGAGGAGTTGCGCAACTGCTGCAATACAGTGCTCCGACGAGAAGGCGCGCAGATTCTGCAATTGGGGCCGTCGGATGGGTACCCTCCGCTGAAAGAGGTCCTGCTGGAGCTTCTCGGTGGTGAGGGTTTGGCGGTCAAGGACGAAAACCTGCTGATCACCGACGGTTGCCAGCAATCGCTCGACCTGATCTGCAAGGCGTTTCTGCGGCCGGGAGATTCTGTCTTGCTGGAGAACCCCACCTATCCCGGCGCAATCGCGATCTTTGGCGGAACTCGCGTGCGCTGCCTGGGGGTTCCTGTACGAACGGATGCTGCTGCGGGTAGCCCGGGCGTTGACCTCGAGGTGCTGGAAGCCACCCTGCTGCAGAACCGCGTCAAGTTGATGGTACTGACGCCGGACTTTCACAATCCGACGGGCACGTCGTTGCCCCTGGCCGCGCGTCGGCGGCTGCTGGAAATCGCAGCGCGGCACCAGGTGCCCATCGTTGAAGACCACATTTACGGGAGGTTGCGGATCCGGGGAGACCGTGTGCCGTCGCTCAAACAGCTGGACCGGCCAAACATCGTTATTCAGATTGACAGCTTTTCCAAGGTAGCTTTCCCCGGCTTGCGTGTAGGATGGATTGTCGCTCCCGGGAATGTCATTGAACGGTTGCGGCTGGTTAAGCAGAGCACGGATTTGCATACCGACCAGTTGGCGCAGGCTACGCTGGCTGAGTTCACCCGGCGCGGGCTGCTCACGCGGCATCTGGGCCGGATGAAGAAGGTGTACAGCACCCGGCTTGCCGCCCTGGAAGAGGCGCTGCGCCGCCATATGCCGGAAGGTGTCCGTTGGACGCGGCCGGAGGGAGGAATGTGCCTGTGGGTCGAGTTGCCGGCGGGGTTCGATGCCAGCGAGCTATTGATCCACGTGCGCGAGAGGAACGTATCCTTCGCACCGGGTCGGTATTTTTATTTCCAGAATCCACAGCCTAATACCTTGCGGCTCAGCTTTGCCGGAATTGACGAGAAACGGATCGCTCGCGGTGTGGCCACATTGGCCGAGTCGCTGCGGATCGAAATGCGCAAGCGGCAGCGCGGTGCCAGGCGAACGGACGGAGCGCGGGTCGCATTGGTGTAAGCATGGCAGAACCGAATCCAACTAATCCGTGCTTCGGTTGCGGAGGCGCCAACCCGCGCGGGATGCAGCTGGCCTTTGACCGCGATGAGGAGAGGCGCCGAATCGTTGGCCGGTTCCAGCTCGGGCCCGAGTTCCAGGGAGGCCCGGGCTTTATTCATGGCGGAATCATCGCAACTGTTCTGGACGAAGCCATGGGGAAGGTTTGCCGGTTCAGTGACGTCCGCGCCGTAACGGCAGAACTGAAGGTCCAGTATTTGCGACCCATTCGTATCGGTGAAGAAGTTCGCGTGGAGGCATTTGAGGAAAGCCGGAACGGCAAGCATTTGATCCATGTGGGGGAGATTCACAACGCCGCGGGGGAGCTTCTGGCCAAGGGCCGGGGCCGATTTGTAATTATCGACCCCGAGCGATTCCGGATTTAGAATCCCAGGGACGAAACAAACGCAGCGCGAGGAGAGACTGATGGAAACCAACAATGGCAATCTATGGCGGGTCAAGGTCGGCCTGGCCGAAATGCTTAAGGGCGGCGTAATTATGGACGTCACGAACGCGCAGCAGGCTAAAATCGCAGAGGACGCGGGCGCATGCGCTGTGATGGCACTCGAACGCGTGCCGGCTGACATTCGCAAGGAGGGAGGCGTGGCCCGAATGGCCTCGCCGCGGATCATCCGCGAGATCATGGAAACAGTGACGATTCCCGTGATGGCCAAGGTCCGGATCGGTCATTTTGCGGAGGCGCAGGTGTTGGAAGCGCTCGAGGTGGACTTCATTGACGAGAGCGAGGTCCTTACTCCTGCTGATGAGGAACACCACATCTGGAAGCACGATTTCCGTGTGCCGTTTGTTTGCGGGGCGCGCAACTTGGGTGAGGCACTGCGGCGGATTGCGGAAGGGGCAGCCTTGATACGCACCAAGGGCGAGGCCGGCTCCGGTAACATCGTGGAGGCGGTGCGGCACATGCGCGCGATCGTCGGAGAGTTGAAGCGACTCACAACCCTGCGTGAAGAGGAGCTGGTTCACGCTTCGAAGGAGCTGGGGGCGCCGCTTGAGCTAGTGCGTCAAGTGGCCCAGGCGGGGAAACTCCCCGTTCCAAATTTTTCGGCGGGCGGGATCGCCACACCGGCTGACGCAGCGCTGGTCCGGCAACTGGGCGCCGAGGCCGTTTTCGTTGGCTCAGGCATCTTCAAGTCTGATGACCCCGAAAAGCGGGCCAGGGCCATCGTCAAAGCCACGACGCACTTCAATGACGCAAAAGTTGTGCTCGAGGCGTCTCAGGAGCTTGGCGAGGCGATGAAGGGATTGGACGTCCGGCAGATGGACGAGAAGGACCTGCTGCAAACCCGGGGCTGGTAGGCGACGAACTGGAGAGCCGGTCGGCATGAAAATCGGAATCCTCGCCGTACAGGGTGACTATGAAGCGCACGCCGAAACCCTGACACGTCTGTCTGTGGAATGGGTGCTGGTTCGCAAGCCGGCGGATCTGGAAGGCGTAGTGGCGCTGATCCTTCCCGGAGGCGAGAGCACGACGCAGATGAAGTTCTTGCGCGAGGAGGGCCTCGACAAGGCGATCCGGGAGTTCGCAGGTCGTGGCGGGGCATTGTTCGGCACCTGCGCAGGGGCTATTCTGCTCGCGCGAGAGGTGCGCAACCCGGCCCAGGAGTCCCTGGGCCTGGCGGACATTGTGATTACGCGCAATGCCTATGGGCGGCAAGTGGCAAGCGAGATCCGTCAGGGAACGTCGAAACTGGGCCAGGGTCAGCTCGAGATGGTCTTCATCCGCGCTCCGGTGATTGCGGATGTGGGCCAAGGTGTGGATGTGCTGGCTGAATTAGAAGGGCGGGCAGTGCTGGTGCGACAAGGAAAAGTGCTGGTCGCGACGTTTCACCCGGAGCTATCAGCGGAGACAACCGTGCACGACTTCTTCCTCAAACTGGCGCGGAATGGGCACTGAGCTTGAGCCGCCGGACAAAGGTCTTGTTCGTTTGCGTTGGGAATACGTGCCGCAGCCAGATGGCGGAAGCGCTGGCGCGGCATCTGGCCTCCGATGTGATTGAGGCCACGAGCGCAGGGCTCGTTCCCTTTGGCGAAATCGTCGCCCCGACGCGAGAGGCACTTGCAGAAATCGGTTTGGGAGTTGATGGCCAGTTTTCGAAGCCGGTTCGCCGAGAAGATCTTGATCGTGCAGATTTGATCGTGAACCTTACCGGGCGGTCGAGCATTGCGATCTTTCGAGGCAACCGTGGCACAGTGGAAGATTGGAAGGTGTCCGACCCATTTGGGGAGGACCTGGATGTGTACCGGCGGATTCGCGATGAAATTGAGGGGCGTGTGCGCGAGTTGGCCGACCGGCTACGGAAGAAACACGAAGAGCGCAGCAACGACAAAGCCGATTGAGAGATAGAGGAGGCTTTTTGAGGCGAGAGAAAACCAGCGTCTCGCAGGAAGACTACCTGAAGGCCATCTGGGAGCTGGTCGAAGAAGAGCAGATTCCCATCAGTGCGCGGCTGGCCGAAGAACTGGGTGTGACGCCACCAGCGGTTACCGCGGCGCTCAAGCGGATGACGCGCGATGGCTTTCTACGGCTGGGCCGCGGCGGCCACATCCGACTGACGCCGAAGGGCCGGAAAGTGGCGGAAACCCTGGCGTTGCGACACCAGTTGGCAGAAAAGCTCCTCACCGAAGTGATTGGCCTCGATTGGTCCCGTGCGCATGAAGAGGCCGAGCGGCTGGAACACGGGATTTCTCCGCAAGTCCAGGCCCTCCTGCTGAAGCATTTCGGCGCCGACGGAACCTGCCCGCATGGCGTACCGCTGGTCGGAGGCGTGGCCAAACTGCGACGAAGGCTGGGCGCCGTCACGCTCTCCGAAATCGTTGCCGGCGAGACGGTTGAGATTCTGTGCGTTTATGAGAAAGACCCGAGGTTTCTGGAGTTCGTCGCTGGCCTGCGGATTCGGCCCGGCGCCCGGGTCAATGTGCGCCACCGGGAGTACGATGAAACGATGACCCTGCGGGTGAACGGTCGCAAAATCTTCCTGGGAAAGCCGGCCACCAGCCGCATCTGGGTGCGACGCCTACCCTCCTGAAAACGGGACTCTTCGTCCAGCCTGTCCGTGTGCAGGGTGAAACGCCCTTTGGGTGGCCTCACTCTCGGGTGTGGCTTGAAATTTGTCTGCCGGGGGAGTAACGTCATGCCCTCTCGCCGGTCCAAATCTTCAGGGAAGCTCTTGACCTCGGAGGCAGCATGGCAGTGGAGATTCAGGTCCGAATCAACGGAAAAACGCAGCAGAACGAGGTCGAGCCACGGCTGCTGCTGGTGCATTATCTCCGCGACACCCTGGGGTTGACGGGGACACATATCGGCTGCGAGACGTCGCTGTGCGGTGCCTGCACAGTGCTGCTGGACGGCAAAGCGGTGAAGTCCTGCACCCTGCTGGCTGTGCAGGCCGATGGTGCGGAGGTGACGACCATCGAGGGGCTTGCGGGGCAGAGCGGCAATGGGTCGGGACTGCATCCCGTGCAGGAAGGGTTCTGGGAGAAGCACGGCCTGCAATGTGGTTACTGTACCCCTGGGATGATTCTCACTTCCGTTGAATTGCTGCGCAGAAATTCGGAGCCCAGTGAAACTGAAATCCGTCACGCTTTGGCGGGCAACCTCTGCCGGTGCACGGGCTACCAGCACATCATTGAAGCCGTTCGATACGCGGCCGAGAAGATAAAGCGCGCAAGCGCTAAACCTGGGCGGCCCGGGAAGACCCGGAAAAGCGGGAGGCGTTGATGGCCACAGCGATGCGACACATCGGCAAACCGCTCAAGCGCAAGGAAGACCCGCGGCTGATCCAGGGGCTCAGCCACTACGTCGACGACCTTCAAATGGCCGGGATGCACTACGCGGGCATCGTGCGCAGTCCTCATGCACACGCGCGGATCCGCTCGGTGGACACCAGCAAGGCGCAGGCGGCTCCGGGAGTTGTCCTGGTGCTGACGGGAGCAGACCTGAAAGGTTTGATCGGGCCGGTTCCATGCGCTGCGCAGTTGCCGGAGATGAAGATGGCATTGCGGCCCGTCCTTGCCCACGACCGTGTGCGATTTGTCGGCGAAGGAGTAGCAGTCGTTGTGGCCACGGACCGCTACCTGGCACGAGACGCGATGGACCTGGTCGAGGTGGACTACGAGCCGCTGACGCCGGTCGTGGATCCAGAAAAGGCCCTGGCGAAAGGGGCGACGGTTTTGCATGAGCCCTACAAGGACAACGTTGCTTTCCGCTGGGAGCTGGAAGGTGGCGACATCAAGAAAGCCTTCAAGCAAGCCGACAAGGTGATCCGTCAGCGAATGATCAACCAGCGGCTGATCCCGGTGGCCATGGAGACGCGCGGGGTGGTGGCGGACTACAAGCCGGGGGAAAAACAACTGACCGTCTGGTCGTCAACGCAGATACCGCACCTGTTGCGGACGCAAATCGCCGCCATGTTGGGTGTGCCGGAGTCTTCGGTACGAGTAATCACACCGGAAGTCGGCGGAGGGTTTGGGAGCAAGTTGAATGTGTATCCCGAAGAAGCACTGGTCGCGCACCTGGCGATGCGGCTGGGCAAGCCGGTGAAGTGGATCGAATCGCGCCGGGAAAACTTTTTGGCTACGATTCACGGGCGCGACCAGATTGACGATGTGGAAGTGGCCGTCAAGAGCGACGGAACGGTACTGGGCTTACGCTGCAGGGTGATTGCAGATCTCGGGGCGTACTACCAGTTGCTTACCCCGCTAATTCCTACGATGACTGGGCTAATGATCGCCGGCTGCTACAAGATTCCTGCCGTACGGGTAGAGATCACTGGTGTCCTGACCAACAAGATGTCCACCGACGCCTACCGCGGCGCGGGCCGACCCGAAGCGACCTACATTATCGAGCGAGTGATGGATCTGGTTGCGGCCGAGTTGAAGAAAGATCCGGTGGAGATTCGTCGTAAAAACTTCCCGCAGCCGAATGAGTTTCCCTATGCCACGCCCACCGGCGTGATCTATGACAGCGCGAACTACCAGAGGTCGCTCGACCTGGCGCTGAAAATGGCGAACTACAAGAAGCTGCGGCAGGAGCAAGCCAGGTTGCGGAAGCAGGGCCGGTATGTGGGCATCGGGCTTTCGACCTACGTGGAGGTTTGTGCGATGGGACCGTCCAGCGCGATGCCGGCGGGCGGCTGGGAGAGCGCGACGGTGCGGATCGAGCCGACTGGCTCAGTAAATATCCTTACGGGTGCTTCGCCGCATGGTCAGGGCCAGGAGACAAGTTTTGCCCAGTTGGGTGCTGAGGTGCTGGGGCTGGACCCCGAGGACGTCCAAGTGGTACATGGCGACACCGCGATTGTGCCCTATGGGATCGGTACGTTTGGAAGCCGCGCGACGGCGGTGGGAGGCACGGCGGTCTACAAGTCATTGCTGAAGTTGCGCGAAAAGCTGGCGGCGATTGCAGGCCACTTGATGACTGAAGATCCCTCGAAGCTTGTGTTTGCGGACAAGAGAATCACGGCCAGGATTTCCAAGAAGTCCATCGCCTTCGGCGAAGTGGTTGGAGCGGCCTACGCTGCCAAGACACTGCCGCCGCAGATGGAGCCGGGACTGGAGGCCACGACGTTTTTTGAGCCGACGAATTTTACGTTTCCGTTTGGCGCGCACATTTGCGTCGTGGAGCTGGACGCAGAGACCGGAGACGTACGGCTGCAGAAATACGTGTCGGTGGATGATTGCGGCAATGTGCTGAACCCGCTTCTCGTTGATGGTCAGGTGCATGGCGGGATTGCTCAGTCGGTCGGGCAGGCGCTGCTCGAGGAAGCGGTCTATGACGAGCAGGGGCAATTGATCACCGGCGAGCTGATGGACTACGCGATCCCACGGGCAAGTGACTTACCGTGGTTTGAGACGGCGCGAACGGTCACGCCGTCGCCGGTGAACCCGCTGGGGCTGAAGGGCGTCGGAGAAGCGGGAACGATAGGGGCAACGCCGGCGCTGGTCAATGCCGTGGTGGACGCTCTTTCTCCATTGGGTGTGCGACACGTGGATCTGCCGGTCAAGCGCACCCGGGTCTGGCAGATACTGCAGAAGGCCGGTCGGAGGGGCAAATGATCCCGGTTGCATTTGAGTATTTTGCGCCAAAGACGCTCGAGGAGGCGCTGCGGTTGGTCGAGCGGCACGGTGATGAGGCGAAGATTCTCGCTGGCGGCCACAGTCTGTTGCCGCTGATGAAGCTCCGACTGGCCGCGCCCCGGTTCATCATTGATATCGGACGTCTGCGGGGAATGAGTTATGTACGAGAGGAAAACGGCCAGATTGCCATCGGTGCAATGACCACACACTCAGAGATTGCCGGGTCTGATCTTATGCGGGCGAGGTGCCCGCTGTTGGCAGAAACGGCGGAAGCGATTGCCGATGTACAGGTGCGGAACCGGGGCACTCTCGGGGGCAGCCTGGCGCACGCCGACCCCGCGGCCGACTATCCGGCGTCCATCCTTGCGCTGGACGCTCAGATCGTGGCCGCCAGCTCAGCGGGTGCGCGGACTATTCCGGCCCGGGAGTTCTTTGTGGACATGCTGACCACGCAGCTCAGGCCGGGTGAGCTCCTCAGCCAGGTGCGCGTTCCGATGCTGGCGCCGCGAACGGGAACTGCGTATGCAAAGCTGCATCAGGCCGCCTCGGGGTTCGCCATTGTGGGCGCAGCCGTACGGTTGACTTGCGGAAAGAGTGGCAAGATCGAGGACATTGCTGTGGGATTGACCGGTGTGGGCCCGAAGGCCTACCGAGCGGAGGCTGTTGAGAAGGCACTGAGTGGTAAGAAGGCTAGTCCCCAAGCGGTGGCAGAAGCGGCTCGGCAGGCAGCAGTCGGCATCGAGGCGCTTTCTGACTTGCACGCATCGGCTGAGTATCGGCGTGAGATGGCTGTCGTTTTTACGCGCCGAGCAATTGAGCGAGCATTGGCACGCGCTAACGGGAAGAAGGCGTGAAGGTACAAGGCGAAGTACTGCTGTCTGGAACTCCGGAACACGTGTGGGCCCTGCTGAATGACCCCGAGCGTCTAGCCAGATGCCTGCCCGGGTGCGAACGGTTGGAGGCGGATGGTCCAGATCGCTACAAGGCGGTTGTGAAATTTGCCCTGGCGGCTATTTCCGGCACTGTCACGGTATCACCGGCCACGTTCCGCGA
>Ga0209619_10000741_pt1 | contig 23447 bp, 19 predicted proteins | sample Rifsed16ft3_FD_184011 | JGI IMG/M metagenome (GOLD analysis project Ga0209619, IMG submission 184011) | Soil microbial communities from Rifle, Colorado, USA - sediment 16ft 3 (version 2) | ecosystem: Environmental > Terrestrial > Deep subsurface > Rock core/Sediment | place: Rifle, Colorado... | reverse complement strand
CGGTTTCCACAGACGAGTTGGAACCGCTTGCTCGTTATTCTGGACATCCTTCGATTGAACGCAAAAGCCTCTCCCATGCGCTGAACATTCACGCCGCCGCCCGCCGTGCTGCCGGGGAGTTGGGTCGTGCGTATCATTCTTCGTCATTCATCGTTGGTCATCTCGGAGGGGGTATTTCAGTTGCACCGGTTCGGAACGGAAAGATCGTCGATGTCAATGATGCATCGAGCGATGGCCCCTTCTCACCGGAGCGCACGGGCGGACTTCCCCTGCAGGCGGTCATTACACTGGCATTTTCCGGTCAGGCGACGGAAAAGAGTATGAGGGCCATGGTTATGGGAAAGGGTGGCCTTGTGGCGTACCTGGGAACGAAGTCGGCTGAAGAGATTGAAGCAAAGATCCTCGCCGGGAATCCGAAAGCTGCGGAAGTTCTCGAAGCGATGGCTTACCAGATTGCCAAAGAGGTCGGCGCCATGGCTGCCGTCCTCTCGGGATCGCTTGATGCGGTTGTCCTCACCGGAGGCCTGGCGAGCTCGACAATGTTGACCGGATGGATAACCGACCGGGTGAAATTTCTCGGTCGGGTTCTCGTCTATCCTGGAGAACATGAACTGCTGGCCCTGGCGCAGGGCGCTTCCCGCGTCCTGACAGGCGAAGAGCAGGCGAAAGAATACTAAAGGAAACGCATGAAAACCGTAATCTCAGATTTTGACAATTTGATGGACCGGGCAAGATCGTTGCCGCCGAAGCGGATTGCGGTTGTGAATCCGAACAACAGAGAGACATTTGAGGCCGTCGTCGATGCTGAAAAGCATTTTCACCCGCGGTTCACCCTGGTCGGAAATCGGAAGGCCATTGAGGAGGGATTGGCAGATGTCGGAACCGGGACGGCGGTAGAGATCATCGACGCGGTCGATCCTCATCAGTCTCTGAAAGCCTCCATGGGCCTTGCCCGCGAGAACAAGGTCGACATCCTGATGAAAGGGGGAATCGATACCGGTTCGTTCATGAGCAGTGTCCTTCAGCCCGAAAGCGGTCTCAAAATGGATCGATTGTTGAGCGATATTTTTGTCCTGGAGCATCCCCAGAGGGTGCAGAACAAACTCATCATGATTACTGATGGCGGAATGACGCTGCTTCCCGATCTGATGAATAAAGTGGAGCTGATCAGAAACGCGGTCCAGGTGGCCCATGCCCTCGGCAATGCCAACCCGAAGGTGGCGATCCTTTCGGCTACGGAATTCGTTGTTCCGAAGCTTGAATCGACGATCGACGCGGCGGCGCTTTCCAAAATGAACGAACGCGGGCAGATCAAGGGATGCGTTGTCGACGGTCCGTTGGCGCTGGACAACGCCATTTCCCTCGAGGCGGCAGCGGAGAAGCGGATCCGCTCTGAAGTGGCCGGTCGGGCTGAGATCCTGGTTGCCGCAAACATCGAGTCTGCGAACAGTCTTGCCAAAAGCACTACCTATTTCGCGAATCTTCGTCTTGCCCACGTCATTATCGGAGCACGCATCCCGATCCTTATCCCATCGCGTGCAGACAAGAGCGACGCGAGACTCCTTTCCATGGCTCTCGGTATTATCATGAGCGAGTGGAAAGAGGACTAATCGACAGACGTCCGACTTCGACTCCGGTGAACCTGACGCAGAAGTCGGACTTCTTCAGAGGCTGGTCCGTCGCTCGCAGACAATTCGTCCCACCGCCTGTGTTCTTCGTCCCTCTGCAACATTCCTGCGAAACTTTACCGCATTCTCCCTCGTTAGAGAATAGAACTCGAAATCGACCAAGGAGAGACCATGAGAAGCGCCCGTTTAATGATTGCCGCGCTCCTGGCGGGAGTAATTCCGCTTCTGGCGCAGACAGCTCCGACAGCCGGGAAAACACCCTGCGTTGACGATCCTGTCCATCGGCAATTTGATTTTTGGGTTGGGGAGTGGGATGTCGTCAACGTACAGGGACAACCCGCCGGCAGCAGCAGTATTCAGAATATCCTGGACGGCTGCGTCATTTTCGAAAACTGGACCGGGCGATCTGGATACACCGGCAAGAGCTTCAATTTCGTCGATCCCGGCACAGGGAAATGGCGGCAAACATGGGTGGATGCCTCCGGTGGCAAGATAGAGTTCACCGGGCAATTAGAGGGGAAGAATATGGTCTTCTGGTCGAACGAGAAAGACAAAGAAGGGAATCCGTACAAGAGGAGACTGACGTTCTTCAACGTTGCGCCGGATACCGTGCGTCAATTCTCCCAGCGGACTTCGGACGAAGGAAAGACCTGGAGCGTGGAATACGATTTGACATATGTTAGAAAGAAATGAGATATCTGTAGCTTTCAGCCATCGGCTGTCAGATACTATGTCCCGTAGTTGCCTTCCTACAAGCTGACTGCTGAAAGCTGACCGCTCCTTCACCATTCCGCAAGATTCTTCTGGCATCTTCAATCTTTCCCTGATATTTTCCCACCACACACACATCCTGAATCTTCCCTCATGCTCAAAGGCGTCTTCTCTGTTCTTCCTACACCATTCCTCTCCGACGAAACTGTCGATGTTCCCGGGCTGAAGAAGGTCATCGATCTATATCTTGGGGCGGGAGTAAACGGGATTACCGCGTTAGGGGTCACAAGCGAGGCGGCCCGGATGGGGGAGAAGGATCGCATTCTGGTTCTCGAAACGATCATGAAGCACGTGAACGGCAAAGTACCGGTCGTGGTCGGGGCTTCGGCGGAGGGGCTTCAAACGTGCCTGGATCTGACGAAGGCGGCGCGGAAGATAGGCGCAGCTGCGGTCATGATAAGCCCGCCAAGATTGCCGAAGTTGAATTCAGCGGCTGTTCTGAATCATTTTCGGACTGTTGCAGATTCCTCGGACGCAACGATCATTCTCCAGGATTATCCCCCTGTATCGGGATTCACGATGGAGCCGGCACTCCTTGCCCGAATCGCAAAAGAGATTCCGTCGGTCAAGGGAATCAAGCTCGAAGATCCGCCGACTCCTCTCAAGATCTCGCGCGTCCTTGAGCAAATGGATGGACGCCCGATCGAGATCGTGGGCGGACTTGGTGGAACATATCTGTTTGAAGAGCTTATGGCCGGCGGTGTCGGAGCCATGACCGGGTTTGCGATTCCCGAGATTCTGGTGAAGGTTGTAGGTCTCTTCCACGACGGGAAGAAGGATGAAGCCGCGGATTTCTTCTACAGGACGGTCGCCCTGATGCGGTTCGAGTTTCAGGAGGGGATTGGCATGGCCGTCCGCAAAGAGATGATTCGGCGAAGGGGCGTACCGATTTCAGCGGTGACCAGGGCTCCTGGTGCACGCATGGAAGATTCGACACTTAAGACGCTTGATTCAATGATGAGGTGGGCTCAAACCAACTTGAAAGAGATCAGATGGACCTTGGATTGAAGAACAAAGTAGCCATGGTATCGGGGGCGAGCAAAGGCCTGGGTTTTGCAGTGGCAAAAGCCCTTGCGGCTGAGGGGGCCCTCGTTTCGCTTTCATCCCGGGATACGGCATCAATCCAATCGGCGAAAGCTGCAATTCAAAGCACAACCAAGTCAGACGTTTTTGCCTGTACCGCCGACGTGCGCTCGGCCGAAGCAATCGAGCGCTGGAAAGATGATACGGTGAGGGAATTTGGCGGGGTTGATCTTCTCTTTTCGAACACAGGCGGACCGCCGGCCGGCGGTTTCATGAACTTTGATGATAAGGCATGGAAGGACGCGATCGAGCTTCTGTTCCTGAGCGCGGTACGCATTACCAAAGCGGTGGTGCCGGAGATGAAGCAGCGTGGCGGGGGAAGCGTGTTGTATTCGACCTCTTCATCGGTGAAGGAGCCGATCGACAACCTGACCCTTTCAAATGTCGCGCGGGCACCGGTTGCTGCCCTGGCGAAAACACTGGCAAGGGAATTTGCCAAAGACGGGATCAGGTTCAACAACCTTATACCTGGGCGCATTCAAACAGACAGGCTTACAGAGCTCGATACCGCGAATGCGAAGAAAAAGCAGGTCACCGTCGAAGAACAGAGAAATGCGATGATAGCGAATATCCCGCTTGGCCGATATGGAACAGCGGATGAGTTCGCCCGTGCTGCGGTGTTTCTTCTTTCGCCTGCGGCGTCGTACATCACGGGCGCAAGTCTGCAGGTGGACGGCGGAATGCTCAAAGGAGTGTATTAGGAGAGAGAATGAGTCTGGCCAGAAATGCCCTTCTATGGATCTCAGAAAACCGAAAGCTGAGAGCAACTCTTCCGCGCTACAAGTTTGTGCGCCGGGCGGTGACCCGATTTATGCCGGGTGAGGAGCTTTCCGATGCGGTCAGAGCTGCGAAGGAACTCCAGGAGAAGACGATCAACACGATCTTTACAAGATTGGGAGAGAACATTGCCGACAGGGAAGAAGCTCGTGCCGTCGCGGGGCATTATTCGGATTCACTAAGGGAGATCAAAAAAGAGAGACTAGATACCTATGTCTCGGTGAAATTGACTCAACTGGGGCTGGAGCTCAGCGAAGATGTCTGCTACGAGAATCTTGTTCAGGTTGTTGAGGAGGCGGAACGGCAGAAGAATCGGGTCTGGATTGACATGGAACAGAGCGGATACGTGGATCGGACTCTCGGGATCTATCGGCGAATTCGATCTTCGTTCTCCAACGTTGGAGTTTGTCTTCAGGCCTATTTGTATCGCACTCAAAAGGACATCGAGGATCTCCTGCCACTGAAACCTTCCATCCGCCTGGTGAAGGGCGCCTACGCAGAACCCGCTACCGTCGCGTTTCCAAAGAAAGCCGATGTGGACGCAAACTTTTTTTCGCTTTCAAAACTCATACTCGAACATGCCCGGAAGGGAGTCCTGTTTGGGATTGCCACCCATGATCCTGTGCTCATCAGCAGGCTTCAGTGGGAGGCGCAGCGGCAGGGATTGGGGAAGGATGAATTTGAGTTTCAGCTGCTGTACGGAATAAAAACAGACCTGCAAAGAAAGCTCGCCGAGGAGGGATACCGTGTCCGAAGTCTCATCTCGTACGGGAGCTTCTGGTTCCCCTGGTATGTCAGAAGACTCGCCGAACGCCCCGCAAATGTTCTGTTTGTTGCCAAGAGCATACTCGCGCGGTGAATCCCTTAGCCACGCGCAGGGATAAATCCCAGGGCTATAAGCCCACAATCGAATCGCAATCCTCCTTGAAGGAGGATGAAGGTTCACAGTAACCAAGCCGACGGAATTTCGGGGATGTGGGGTGATGCCATAACGTGCGTTTATTTCACGACGACATCACGAAATTGTCGAGTTTGTAGTCTGGTTGCAGGAGTGAAATACGGCTTGAGCGTTGGAGGGTTTACGTTGTGGGACTTACCTGCCCGCCCCGGCGAACCAATCGAGGCAGGCGGGAATTCCGGCGTGGAGTTTTCTTTGCTTCTTTCTTTTGTAAAAAGAAAGAAGAACTACGTTGTAGGATGTTACAGTTTCGTCATCCGCCAGGCAGTCTCTGCAAGTCCATAGGACTCAGAAATCCAATCATGGACCGGGTTACTTCCGCTTCTTAGGCCGTAACTTCAGCTTCAACGTCTTAATCTCAAAAGCCCCGAACCTGAGCGAAAGCCGTCCTTTTGAAGGCTTGAGCTTCTGCGTCACCTGTTCCAGCAGATCGCATTCAAACGCCTGATCGATTCCGTACCCGAAATCAAGATGGTGCCTGCCTGAAACACCGTGGGCTTCATGCAAACGGACAATGATCTCCGGACCGTCGTCGGCTTTCTTCACGGCGTCGAGGCACAAGGCGGCGGGCAAAGAAGTGAGAAGCGAGGGCATTCCCGACGAGATGGAGTTTCCTCGAATAACAATGGGATTATTGAGTTCCCGAGCCCTTCGAACTGTCTCCCCCTTCCGCCAGTCGCCTGCATGAGGATAGAGTGCGTATGTGAACTCGTGATCATCCTGGTCAGTCGCCTGGGCCCCGCCGTGCCGGATTGGGTCAACCGGGTGGGGATACCGCGGAGAACGGAGCAGCGTGAGACGCATGGTTCCGTCCTTGATGTCGTGCCCGTACTTGCAGTCGTTCAGGAGGCTGACGCCGAATTTTGATTCGGAGAGATCAGCCCACTGCTGAGCGGGAACCTCGAATTTCGCCTTGTCCTCGGGGGTCTTGGGCCTCGCTGATCGTTCGAAGGAACCAAACGGTATCTCGTACGTGGCGTGGCTGGGATTGAGATTCACCGGGAACGCGGCTTTCAGGAGGATCTGTGAATCGGACCAACGTGCGAGGGTCTTGAAATCGACGCGGGGTGAACGATGGTACAAACGAATGAACTGGGTAATTCGCGAGCGATCGGTTCGCCAGACGGATTCAAGGGTAAGGCGTAGCGGGCCGTTTTCGAGAATGCGGGCGCTCTTGAACTGCAGGATGTCCGCCTTCTTATTCTCATAGTTTGCGTCTATGTCCCATGCCTCCCATTGCTGCGGCAGGTCATGGAACGCCTGCAGGACATTCCCCCTGGCACCCTTCTTCAGAAGCTCGCGTCGTAAGGGCTTGCTGTGGAGCGAGGTGAGGTGTCCTTGTGTGTCGACTCTCAATCGGTAAATCGGGGTTTCAATGACCCGTGTACTGACTTTCCACGGTTCGGGGGCTTCTCCTTTGGCCGCGGACGGTTCAATATTGATTGTCAACGAAGAACATGAAGGAATTCCTTCCACGTAGCAAAGGAGCGTCGAATCTCCCTTCGCCCGTCCGATCACTTGATATTCGATAGTCCGCCCATTGCCGTCCTTCACATCAAATCGTTTCTCTTTTGACTTTACGGTGAATTCGAGATACTCGTTCCGTTCCCACGGGAGGGGATTGAAGAGGGTGAAATGAAATTGCTTTGAGCTCTTCTTTGCCGGCTTGCAGAAGCCCGCAAGCGCGTTCCCGGACAATGTACCCGTGATTTTCCTGAGGCGGGAGTAGGTCTTGCGAACGTCCTCATATGCGTCGGCAATGGAGGTCCCCGGGAGTATGTCGTGGAACTGGTTCGTCAGGAGAATTTTCCACGCTGCCTCAAGATCTCCGGCCGGATATCTCTTCCCATGCAGCGTTGCTAGAGATGAGAGCAGTTCAGCATTATAAAGAAGGGCCTCGCATTCCCGGTTTTCCTTTTTGATCCAGCCATGGGTGGTGTAGGTGCCGCGGTGCTTTTCGAGATACAACTCCGATTCCCATGTCGGAAGGAACTTCGATTTCTCTTCAAGTGTCGCAAAGAACTCCCTGACATTCGCGACGCGAACAGGCGGGAGGGTCGGGAGGTTCTTGAGATAGTCAATTGCCAGGAAATGGTCTTTGCCCGGACCACCGCCGCCGTCACCATACCCGTACGTTTGCAGGACGTCGGTCTGTTCTTCCTTCTGCTGAAATTCTTCCCAGCTTTTCTGAAAATCCCTTGCGGTTACGTGTCCTTCAAGTCCCACGGGGGGGATGTGCGCGAGCACCTTCGATCCGTCAATTCCCTTCCACCAGAACGAATTGTAGGGGAATCTCGTGGTGTCGTTCCACGTGAGTTTTGTGGTGAAGAAATACTGCACGCCCGATTTCTTCATGATCTGCGGGAGTGCGGCGTTGAAGCCGAACGAATCGGGGAGCCAGAGGATATTCGAATCGAGTCCAAATTCGTTCTTGAAGAACTTCTTCCCCAGCGAGATCTGCCTGACGAGAGATTCTCCGTTTGGCAGATTGCAGTCGGACTCAAGCCACATGCCGCCGAGTGCCTCCCACCGGCCTTCAAGAATTCTCTGTTTGATCTCCTTGTAAAGGTCGGGATAGTCCTTCTTGATGAATTCATAAAGGATGGGCTGGCTCTGTGTGTACCGGAAATTCGGGAACTCATCCATCAGGCGAAGGGCGGTGGAGAATGTCCGCGCCGACTTTCGGCGGGCTTCGCGCATGGTCCACAGCCACACGACATCCAGATGTGATTGTCCGACGAGATGAATAAGACCCGGTACCTCTGATCGCAGCTCGGCATCCATGGTTTGTGTCAGGAACCGAAAGGCCCGGACGATGGCGTTCGGGTACTCCTCGCCGTCGGGCTTGAAGTACTTCAAATACACAAGTGTGCGGCGGATCAGCTCTCGAATGTCTTTCGATTCCTGCGTTCCTGGTCCGTAGAACCGCTCGAGATCTTTGAGAAGCGCCAGGCCGGCATACAGCGAACGGGCCGTGGGATTCAGAACCGCAAGGTCAGCCCGTCGAAAAACGTTCTGCTCCTTCTTTCTCCCGCTGTATGCCTGGATCGCGAGGGAGAACTGCTGGTGTGTGCGCGGCTTGTCTGTCAGGAAGACGACCCTGTGGTTCTGGTCAAGTCCCTGGTACGGCTTGCCGTTGACGTAGAGAAGCCCTTCAGGGATGTCGAGGAGTAAGACGACCGGCTTTCCCGCGAATTCGGGAGGAATCGCCACGGTGCTGCGGAACCAGAAAGTCGTGTCATAAGCCCCCCATTGAGCCTGCGGCGGGTGAATGATCGTCCAACCGGAGTCATTCAAGGTGGGAAGATGCCCGTTGGAAACGTCTCCAACCCTTATTTTCCAATCACTTATGGCGAGCTGCGAAGGGTATATATGGTTCTTGACATGCGGGAGAATTTGATCGAGAAGATCAATGGCCATCTGGAAAGCCTATTTTTTCGACTTGATGAAAAAAGGTTGTGGAAAATATGAATTCTTATTGATTTGCGCAAGGAGAGATTTCGCGCTTCACAAGCCACCACGCACTGAAAGCTGATAGCCGACAGCTGATGGCTTTCCATGTTTTTCTTTGCAATTCCCTCCATCTTCATGTAAATTGACCCCGCAAACCCTCGTTATGATCTCTCCTCAATCTCCATTCCGGAAATCGGTCCATGCAAAGCATTGATTGGATTCTCGTCGTTCTCTATTTCGTATTCAGCGCAGCAATCGGTGTGTACTTTACGAAGCGCGCGGGGAAGAACATTCAAGAGTTCTTTCTTTCCGGCCGGAATCTTCCCTGGTGGCTTGCCGGCACTTCTATGGTGGCGACAACATTTGCCGCCGATACACCCCTTGCCGTCACGGAGCTTGTGGCAAAGAATGGAATCGCAGGAAACTGGCTGTGGTGGAATTTCGTGTTCGGGGGAATGCTGACGGTCTTCTTTTTTGCCCGGCTCTGGCGAAGAGCGGGGATCATGACTGATGTAGAATTCGTCGAAATCCGTTATTCAGGAAAACCCGCCGCGTTTCTGAGAGGATTCCGGTCGCTTTATCTGGGTCTCTTTATCAATTGCGTCATCATGGGATGGGTGAATCTGGCCATGGCTGCGATTCTGGAGGGGATGTTTGATATTCCCGCCGGACAGGTGATCTGGTATGTGGCTGCGGCACTCCTGGTGACCGCCATTTACTCGGCCCTCTCGGGACTTTGGGGGGTGGCCGTTACAGACGCGTTTCAATTCGTTCTGGCCATGACAGGAACAATCATCCTTGCTTTCGTGGTGCTCGATCTGCCGGAAGTGGGGGGGATTGCCGGACTTACCGAAAAGCTTCCGTCATGGGCGTTGCGTTTCACACCCGTCATCGGTCAGTCGGGTGCCGGAGAGGCCGGGGGAGCGCTTGCATTGACTGTCGGGGCGTTTCTGGCCTTTGTCGGCGTTCAATGGTGGGCATCTTGGTATCCGGGTGCAGAGCCCGGCGGCGGCGGTTACATTGCCCAGCGAATGATGTCCGCCAAGGACGAAAAGCACTCCCTTTTTGCAACGCTCTGGTTCACCGTTGCCCATTACTGCATCCGTCCATGGCCATGGATCATCGTGGGTCTGGCCACGCTTGTTCTTTATCCCGAACTCTCGCCTGAGGAGAAGCGGCTCGGGTACGTCTATGCCATGCGTGATTACTTGCCTGCAGGGCTCAAAGGAATGCTGGTTGCGTCCTTTTTTGCCGCATATATGTCGACGATTGCCACGCAGCTGAACTGGGGGACCTCCTACGTTATCAACGATTTCTATAAGAGGTTTGTGCGGGCAAGCGCCGGTGAATCGCAGCTCGTTCGGGTCTCCCGGATCAGCACGATCGTGATCATGGCCCTTTCGCTGATCGTAACCATGATGCTTGATACCATTTCGGGAGCATGGACATTTATCATTGAAGCAGGGGCGGGGCTTGGGCTGGTCCTTATTCTTCGCTGGTTCTGGTGGCGCATCAATGCATGGAGCGAGATAGCGGCAATGGTGACTCCTCTCCTGGTGTACGGAGGCTTCAGGGTTTTCACCAATATTGAATTCCCCGAATCGCTTTTTTGGATAGTGGGAATAACAACCGTGGTCTGGCTCGCCGTAACATTTGTCACGAAGCCGGTCGACGAAGTGAAACTCAAGGATTTCTATCGCCGCGTCCATCCCGGGGGAAAAGGGTGGAAGAAGATTTCGGATAAGCTCCCGGAGGTTCAAAGCGACTCGCATTATGCCACAATGTTCATCAATTGGCTCTCGGGCATCGTCCTTGTTTATATGATGCTTTTTGGAGTTGGGAAGCTGATCCTTGGGCAGACCGGCGAAGGATTTGTTTTTGTCGCAATAGGGCTTTTGGCCGGCGCAGTAATCTATCGCAACCTTTCAAGACAGGGCTTTGGAAGCCTTGTCAAATAATCTGGGACAAAGCAACTTATGAACGATCAATGGCGGATTTTTCTTTCTCTCGTTATTGTGGTCTCCTTTTTCGTCCTCCTGTTCGGCCGAATCCTTCCCCGTGAGGCCGATACGCTCTATGTGAACGGAACCATCTATACGATGGATGAGGTGAGCTCTGTTGCGAATGCAATGGCTGTTCGGGGCGCGAGGATCGTAGGAGTCGGAGACCAACAAGAGCTTGCCGGACGATTCAACGTCAAATCGATCGTCGATCTTGGCGGCAAGGCGGTGTTTCCCGGTTTTATCGACGCCCATGCTCATTTCCTGAGTCTCGGTATTGCGCGCATCACAGTGGATATTGTCGGCACCCGGTCGGAACAAGAGGTCGCTCAGCGTGTGAAACAACGCGTTCAGCAGGTGGAAAAGGGGGTTTGGATCCGGGGACGAGGATGGGATCAGAATGATTGGCCCAACAAGCGATTTCCGGGGCATGCGATTCTTGATCGTGTGGCACCCGACAATCCGGTTTATTTGACGCGTGTGGACGGACACGCCGCATGGGTCAACCAGGCCGCGCTGGAAATTGCCGGGATCACCAGGGAGACCCCTGATCCATACGGAGGAAGGATCCTTCGCGACGGTGCAGGAAATGCGACGGGGGTTCTGATCGATTCTGCAAAAGCGCTGGTTCTCGATAAGCTTCCTCCTCTTTCCGAGGAAGAGGCAGACGAAGCCATGCAAGCGGCAATCAACGAATGTCTCAGGGACGGCCTGACCACCGTTCACGATATGGGTGTCGATACGATGGACATCCGGCTCTATAAGAAGTTCATTCATGAAGGAAAATTCCCGATAAGAATCTACGGTGCGATCGGGGGAGCAGTTGGTGAACCGTGGGACTCCTTCCTGGGATCGGGTCCTCTCGTCGGGTTTGGAAGCCATCATCTTACGATTCGTTCTGTGAAGCTCTATGTGGACGGGGCACTCGGATCAAGGGGAGCAGCGCTTATTGAGCCGTACACTGATGATCCCGGGAACCGCGGTCTTACGTTGACCTCGGAGGAGGATTTGCAGAAGGCAGTCGATGATGCGTTGGATAACGGATTCCAGGTTTGCACGCACGCCATCGGCGATCGGGGGAATAACATTATTCTCAATGTCTATGAAAAAGCTCTCCGTCGGTCTCCGCAAGACGACCATCGCTTGCGCGTCGAGCATGCACAGGTACTTGCACCTGAAGATATTCCGCGATTCAAACAGATGGGAGTTGTCCCGAGCATGCAGGAGACGCATTGCACGTCTGACATGTACTGGGCGGAGGCGCGGTTGGGAGCAAAGCGCGTTCGCGGTGCCTACGCGTGGAGGTCGTTGAGAGAAACCGGAGTTGTCATTCCCGGCGGTTCCGACTTCCCCGTCGAAGATCCCAATCCTCTTTTTGGGATCTATGCGGGAGTGTCGAGGCAGGATCAGCAGGGAATGCCGCGCCACGCCGAGGACGTTCGTAAGTACTTCGAGCTGTCTCCCGAAGGGGTGGTTGACCCCGCGGTGTTCGACGGGGGCTGGTACGCCGGCCAGCGACTGACCCGTGAAGAGGCTGTACGATCGTTTACCTCATGGGCTGCCTGGGCGGGATTTGAGGAAAATCTCAAAGGGACGCTTGAAGAGGGGAAGCTGGCGGACTTCGTGGTTCTCTCGGCAGATATTATGCAAATTCCTGCGAACGAGATTCCCCGAACAACTGCCATGCTGACGGTAGTGGGCGGGAAGCGGGTATTTCAACAAAGCCAACAGGCACCGTGAGGTTCGATAAAGGAAGGGTTGAGATGAATTTCTGCAAGTGGTTGTTTTTACGTTGAAAAATCGCTAACGTATGCCCATCTCCAAACAGGAACGATAATCCCTAATGGCGTATAAAGTACTCGTTGCCGATGACGACGAAGGGCAGCGAAAGTCCCATGGATTCGCGTTAGAGGTTGCCACTGCCATTCTGGAAGACGAAATCGCAGTGGTTGAGACGGCAACGAGTATTGAGACTTGGCAGAAGATCAAGGCCGAGACTTTCAATCTCATTATCCTTGATAACGATTTCAAGGATACGAGCCTCAAGGGACACCTTCCGGGAATCGCCTTGCTGCAACTGGCAAAGAAAGAGGGTCAGAATCGCAATACCCCGATCTTCTTCTGTAGCGCTGACGCCTACGACACCCTGAAAACCATGGTGGAGAAATTTGGAGGTGTCTATCTGCCAAAGGTCGGATATGACATCGAAAAGGTCGCAGGTCTTTTTGCAGAGAAGATGAAGAAGAAGTAAGGGGGACCAAAGAGACACGCCGAATCCAAGGGTCGCTCAAGACCCTTTTTTGTTGCCCGAATTCGTGACAATATCTCCATCACTTCTCGCCCGTAATTTTCGTTTCCACCTCATCGAAGGTTCCCTCTACCTCGCAAGCTTCGCGTTTACGAATTATCAGGTGGTCTTTCCCGCAATTGTTACAAAGCTCGGCGGCGGCAACATAGCGGTTGGCGCCGTGCCGGTTCTGGTCTATCTGCTCTATTTTCTGCCACAGGTTTTTGCCGCCAACCTTGCCGGTAAGTCACCCTATCGGCGGCCATGGGTTATTTCAACAGGTATTGCGCAAAGAGTCCAAATTCTGGTTCTGGCATTTGTGATTGTCTTCTTCGGAAAGGAGTCACCTTCTCTTGCGCTTGTGCTGTTTTTTCTGATATTCGGGGGTAACCAGATCCTTGCCGGCATCTCGTCTCCCCAATGGTTCGATTTCCTTGCAAAAACGACTCTGCCGTATCAGCGGGGTCGGCTCATGGGCCTCCGCTCGTCGGTCAGCGCAGTGATGGGATTCGCCAACAGTCTGCTGCTGACGGCGTTCCTTACGTACCTTCCGTTCCCCTGGGATTATGGTGTCACATTTTTAGCCGCTTTCATGTATCAACTTGCCTCATGGTTGGTTCTTCGCAAGGTCTCAGGTGAAGAACCCTCGGAGATTGTGGCGCCTGTTCCGACTCTTTCTCTCTTCGGCCGCGTCTTGGAGCTCGTGCGTGCCGATCGTCGGTTTCGCCACTTCCTGATCGCCTCCGGCCTCTCGGTCGTCGGCTTGATGCCTACGGGGTTCTTTGCGGTTGCGGCGCTGAAACGGTTCTCCCTCTCCGACACTTATGTCGGGTTCTTTACCGTGACATTTCTCGTTGCCCAGCTTCTCTTTGGTGCGGTACTTGGATGGATTGCGGACAAACGGGGACACAAAATGACGCTCCTGATCTGTGCCGCGGCTATGCTCCTCGCATCGGCTATCGGCCTTCTTGCGCAACATCCCGGTTGGTTCTTCGCGGTCTTCGCACTTGTCGGAATGTTGATGGGAATGGAGATGATTACGAGATATAATTTTGCAGCCGATTGTGCGACCGACTCAACGCGTCCGCTGTACGTCGGCATCATGAATGCGTGGCTTGCCCCGTTCTACCTCTCGAGTCTGGCCGGCGGATGGCTGATTGATTTGGCCGGATACGAGCTGGTGTTCGGTATAGGCGGTGCTTTTTCACTCGCCGGGTTTCTCATTCTCTTCCGCATTTCAGATCCCCCAAGGCATCGAAACCCCGTCTAAGAGATCGACCCTGAGCCCGTGGTTCTCCTGTCTCCGCCTGGTCCTCAATTTTCATTCTCCCATGCTCCCTTGCCCCGTTGCGCCCCCGCGAGGTTCCAACCCGTGCCGCTTGCCTTTTCCTTCGAATTGCTTTACATTTTTGAGAGGACGCAAACAAGAGGAGGATGTGTGTACGAACGTTGCCTCGATGAGGCCGAAAGAATTCTCGCCTCCGACAAAGACGTTATCATCGCGGCAAAGAAACTCTGGTCAGAGGTTACGCAAGCGGGCGGGCGACAGGGATTCGAAGTCCCCGGGTTTCCTGATTTCAGCGCCATGCTGGAAGGGGATCCCCGCTTTGAGTTTCTTCCGTTTCATCAGAGCGTGACCGAAGATCTCGAGGATCCGGCCCCCATTGACGATTCCCCTGATGAGAGGAAAATGGAGGAACTTGGGTTCTTTTCCGGCGACCGGGTGAAACTGCGAAGCGTGAAACTCAGTCCCCAACTTCTTGGAACGATCATCCGGTCAAAAGTCGATCGGACGATGAACGCCCTTACGAAGGCATGGGATACGCGACCGGAAGGGGACCGGGAAACCGAAGACCGGCTGCTCGAAATCCTCGCAAAAACGCAGAAACTCCAGCGGGAAGTAAAGAGAACATTCTCGAACGAGCGGATGGCCCGGCTCGAACAGACCCTCGCAAAATCCTCAAAATCGCGGGGAAGGAGCGTCAAACGCCGAAAACCCGCGGCTCAACGGAATAGCAGCCCCAAAAGATCCGTCGGGAAGAAAATCCGCAGTCCGAAGAAAGCAAAGGCGGGAAGAAAGTAGTGCTGAAGCAGGAAACAAAAGTCTGGTCCGTTCGGGATTTGATGAAGGTTTCGATCGACCTCCTCGAGAAAAGAGGATTCGGGGAAACCCGCCTGAATGTCGAGCTTCTCCTTGCACACGCCCTTAAATTCCAGCGCATTCAACTGTACACCAACTTTGACAAGCCTCTCTCCCGTGATGAGGTTGCAGACTTCCGCCGGTTGTTGGAGCGAAGGCTGAACCGTGAACCGCTGCAGTACATTGTGGGTTCCGCCGGTTTCATGGGTCTCCAGTTCCGCGTCGACCAGAGGGTCCTTATTCCGCGTCCGGAAACTGAGACCCTCGTCGAACAGGTGATGCTGCTGTGCAACCGTATCGGGAATGGAAAGGGCGTCTCGATCCTCGAAGTCGGCACGGGGAGCGGCAATATCGCCGTCTCGACTGCAAAGTACGTTCGCCATGCACAGATCACCACAATTGACAACAGTGCCGAAGCCCTCGAGGTTGCGATGTTGAATGCCAAGGTGCATGAAGTGTCCGACCGGATCGATTTTCGGCTTCTCGATATTTACGAACCGATCGACCAGATCATTCTCAGACGTTTTGATATCTTCGTGAGTAATCCGCCGTACGTCTCCAGCGATGACTTCGAGCACCTTCAGCTCGAGGTGAGGAAATTCGAGCCGCGGTCGGCAACGACTGACGGTAAAGATGGACTGGAGTTCTACCGAAGGTTGGTCGAGGTTGCACCGTATGTTCTTTCCGACGGCGGTCAGCTTGCCGTTGAGGTCGGGTACGGTCAGGCGGAACGGGTCAAAAGCATGATGGAGGCTTCCGGCATGTATGGCCTCACCGTGATGCAGGACCTCCAGTCGATTCCGCGAGTCGTGATCGGCTCCTGTCGGGCCACTACGAGGAATCCCGGCCCCTTAAACTAACCCTGCCTGCCGGTCGTCAGACTTCGCCGGACTCTGGCGAGTTTACCCGCCGTGCGGTTTGGCGGGTAGCAGGCCCCACACCCTCACACTGTTTCCCCCAAGCCGTTATGCGGGCTCTTGTCCAACGCGTCAACCGCTGTTCTGTGTCGGTCGAACAACGAATCACCGGCAGCGTTAGCAAAGGGATGCTCATACTCCTCGGAGTCAGGGTCGGAGACGCGGAAGAAGACGCCATGGCTCTTGCCGATCGGTGCGCTGCCCTCCGTATCTTCGAGGACAGCGAAGGAAAAATGAATCTCTCTGTTCGCGATATTTCGGGTGAAGCATTGGTTGTCTCACAATTCACGCTTTATGCAGACACACGGAAGGGGAATCGGCCGGGATACTCCGATGCTGCTCCACCTGAAGTGGCGGAACGTTTGTACGAAAAGTTTGTCGAGCGTCTGCGCACAAACATGGCCCCGCTCAAGGTTGCAACAGGGGTCTTCAGGGCTGCGATGGCGGTGGAGCTTGTGAACGACGGCCCTGTAACGATCATGCTGGAGAGTAAACCTAAACCGGGAAGCGCCGGCCGTCCGGAGAATGAGCCCGCCCCTTGAAGATCGTTCTGCTGTTCCTCGACGGGGTAGGGATAGGTCAGCACGATGAATCGGTGAATCCCCTGGTTCGGGCTTCACTCCCGATGCTCCGCTCACTTCTCGGCGGCGTCCCCCACGAGGGCCTGAAATCAGCTTCGAGCTCCAGGGCAATCCTTACGCCTGCCGATGCAACGCTCGGAGTGGAGGGCCTTCCTCAAAGCGGAACAGGACAAACAGCGATCTTCACGGGGGTCAATGCCCCTCAGAAGATAGGACGACACTTTGGCCCATTTCCTACGACGGCTCTCCGTCCGGTGATCGAGGAGAAGAACATCTTTCGGCAGCTCCGCGAACGGGGGAAGACTGTGGTTTTCGCCAATGCGTTTCCAAAACAGTTCTTTGAGTACACAAATTCAGGAACGCGGCGTCTCACGGTCACCACTCTCTCATGCATGATGACGGGAATTCCGCTTCTGACCATCGATTCCTTGAGACAAAATGATGCTGTCTCCGCAGATCTCACGAGAGAACGCTGGCCGGAACTCGGATATCCCGAGCTGCCGGTTGTGACTGCTCAAGAAGCGGGGGCCCACCTGGCCGCAATTTCGGGCAAATATGACTTCACGCTCTTCGAATACTGGCTTACAGATCACGCAGGACACAAGCGGGAAATGAACGTCGCTGTTGAGGTTCTCGAGAGGTTCGACTCGTTCATGGCAGGGCTGATTGAGAATATTGACCTCAGCGAAACCCTGGTGGTGCTCATCAGCGACCATGGGAATATTGAAGACCTGTCGACAAAAGGACACACGCGGAATCCCGTTCCATGCATCGCGATAGGTTCAAGGCATGAAGAATTTGCCCGCGAGATAAAGAACCTTACACACATTACTCCGACCATCATCCGCTTTCTTACATCATAAATAGGGGGGTACGTGCTGCGTCGAAGACCGGCGCTGCGTTTCACGCTTCTTCTTGCCGGGGGGATCCTTCTTGCTGAAGCATGCGCGGTTCCCTTCCAGTGGCTCCTCGCGCCGCTCGCCGCGGTATTCGCGGCATCTCTCGTCCTCTATTTCTTCACGCCGAACCACCTTGCATGCTCCGTCCTGATCGAAGCGTCCGTGTTGCTCCTTGGGCTGACACTCGCAATCGTCCAGGATGAGTCCTCGAAGAAAACCCGGTTATCTCCGATAGGCGAGGAGGATACCCTTATCGTCAAGGGCACGCTCGAAGATCAGCCTGCTCTTCACGGCAAGACGGTCAGGATGACGATGAGGGGAAGGGTGACATCAGGCGTCCGGCCTCCGGACTCACTGCAAAGGAGGTTTATCGTTCTCGCGTCGGCAAAGAGATACGAAGGATTGGCCGAACGATGGACCGTCGGTCAGTCGGTTGGAGTGCGCGGGACATTGAGTGAATTCCCCAGGCCGCGAAACCCGGGGGAATTCGATTATGGGAAATACCTGACGCTGAACGAAGTCGACGGAATTCTTTGGCTCGCAGACACTCTGGAATCCGTTTCCGCGGAAGGATGGAGTCTGGCTGTCTGGTTCAGCGTCCAGAGGGAATGGTTCGGCAAAGTCTTCGACCGGTTGCACGGGTCCCGACAGGCAGGCTTTCTGCGCGGAGTGGTATTCGGCGACCGGAGGGAAATCCCCGTGGAGCTCAAGGAATCCTTTGTCAATACCGGTACGATCCACATTCTCGCAGTTTCCGGATCGAACGTTGCCGTGATTGCGCTGGCTCTCTACATGGCCCTGGGTCTGTTCAGAATTCCAAAACATTGGATTGTCGTGACGACGATTTTCGGGCTCCTCTATTATATGATGATTACCGGCGCGTCTTCATCGATCGTTCGCGCAACGATCATGGGATGCGTTATTCTTCTCGGACAAATTCTGGAGAGAAAGCCCGATATCTACAATTCCATGAGTGTTGCCGCAATGATTGTGCTTCTCCTGAGTCCCTCACAACTCCTCGACGTTGGATTTCAGCTCTCGTTTGCTGCGGTTCTCTCCATCGTTTCCATCTATCCCCGGCTTGAACTTCTTATCAGGAAGATTCCTGCCCGTTTTGAAGAGATCAAGGCCCTCGACTATATCCTCAAGCTGTTTGCCGTCTCGCTTGCGGCCCAGCTCGGCACGCTTCCGTTTACCGGCTACTATTTCGAAAGGTTTTCCGTCATTTCTCTCGCTGCGAATTTGATAGCAGTGCCCGTTGTGGGAATAAACCTTGTTCTCGGCTGCCTCACATTAGCATCGTCATTGTTCAGTATGTGGATTGCCGGAGTGTACGCCGCACTGAACGAAATTCTCGTCTCGTTCCTGCTCGGTTTTGTCCAGGCCGCTGCCTCGGTGCCGTACGCAGTTGTCGAAACTCCCGGTTTTTCATTGACGGCGGGTGTCGTGTTCTACCTCTCCCTCGCCTGCGTTCTGAATCTTGACAAGCCCGCCATCACGAAAGCCGCTTCGGCAAGTCTGGTCGTGGTCGGGATCGTGTGGCTCTGTTTCTCGTCGCGGGCAACGCGCAATGTCCTGAGGTTGACTGCCCTCGATGTCGGCCAGGGTGATGCTATCCTGGTGGAATTCCCGAACAAAACGACAATGCTGATCGATGCGGGTCCGAAGAGTCCCGAATTCGATTCCGGAGAAAGAATCGTTGCCCCGTTTCTAAAACGAAACGGCGTCAGGAGAATCGATCGTCTTGTGGTCTCACATCCTCACGGCGACCATATCGGGGGCATGCCGTTTCTGTTCTCCGCTGTCAATGTGGGAGCAATGGTTGAATCTGACACCGCCACAGCCTCACGGCTCCATGCGACCGTGCGCGCCCGGGCCGCCGACAACGCCACATGGCAGCGTGCACGGCAAGGGATGGAAATCTCGCCGGATCCGGCTGTGAGGGTCTACTGCCTTTCTCCTGCTTCCGCGTCCGATCCGAATCTGAACAACCGCTCGATTGTCTTGAAGATCGTTTATGGCCAGACGTCTGTGCTTCTCACCGGCGATGCGGAAAATGAGGCAGAGGAACATCTTTCCGGGAAATACGGACGGTTTCTCGACTCAGACATTCTGAAAGCAGGCCATCACGGAAGTGCAACAAGCTCGTCTCTTCCATTTCTGGATAGCATCACTCCGAATTTTGCCATAATTTCGGTCGGAAGAAGAAACAAATTCGGTCATCCCTCGGCGAATGTGGTGCAGGAAATGGAGAGGCGCGGTGTGCAGGTTTTCAGGACAGACCGCGAAGGCGCAATAATCTTCGAGAGCGACGGAGGTGTTTGGAAGAAATGTCGTTGGCGAATTCAGGAGCCTCATAATGAGCAAAGCCATTCAAACCAGAAAGAAGCGCTGGGAAAAGAAAATCGTTCAATCCTCTGAAAAAGGATCGCCGGAACGGAGGAAGAGGTTCTCCACCGATTCGGGCATTCCCGTGGAGAGGGTTTATCTGCCCGACGCCTTGAACTACGAATCGAAACTCGGCTTTCCCGGCGAGGAACCCTTTACGCGCGGTGTCTATCCTACGATGTATCGCAGCCGCTTCTGGACCATGAGGCAGTATGCGGGATTCGGTACGGCGGATGAATCGAATAAAAGGTATCGCTACCTCATAGGCCAAGGAACAACGGGGCTCTCTGTCGCCTTCGACTTGCCGACGCAAATGGGGTACGATTCCGATCATCCGATGGCTGAAGGAGAGGTGGGGAAAGTGGGAGTGGCAATCGATTCGCTCGCCGATATGGAGTCGCTTTTCGAGAAGATCGACCTTCGCCAAGTCACCACATCAATGACGATCAATGCAACCGCGGCCATCCTCTTGTGCATGTACGCGGCTGTCGCAAGGAAGCAGGGGGCCGACCTGAAGGAGATTTCCGGTACCGTTCAAAACGATATTCTGAAAGAATACATCGCCCGTGGAACGCATATTTATCCGCCCGTACCGTCCATGCGGCTTGTGACAGATGTTTTTCAATGGTGCAGCGAGCATATGCCGCGGTGGAACACGATCTCCATCAGTGGCTATCACATTCGTGAAGCAGGGGCCACGGCTGTGCAGGAGTTGGCATTCACATTGTCGAATGCGATTGCCTACGTCGATGCGGCGGTGAAGAGAGGCCTCGATGTCGATTCGTTCGGGAGCAAGATCTCCTTCTTTTTCAACGCTCACAACAATCTCTTCGAGGAGATTGCCAAGTTCCGCGCCGCCCGGCGTATCTGGGCTTCGATCCTAAAACGCCGTTTCAAAGCCAGGAATCCCGAAACGATGAAACTCCGCTTTCATGCACAAACGGGAGGCTCAACGCTCACAGCGCAGCAGATCGATAACAATGTGGTGCGAGTAACCCTCCAGGCTCTTGCCGCGGTTTTGGGCGGATGCCAATCGCTTCATACCAACTCGCGTGACGAAGCTCTCGCGCTTCCCACCGAGGAATCAGTCCGGCTGGCATTGCGGACTCAACAGGTCATCGCCCACGAGTCGGGCGTCACCGACACGATCGATCCCCTCGGTGGATCCTACTATGTTGAATCCCTGACCGACGAAATCGAAGAGCGTGTGAGGGAATACATCAAGAAGATAGACAAAATGGGAGGAGCGGTAAGCGCCATCGAGAACAAATTCTATCAGAACGAAATAACCGAGAGCGCGTACAAATACCAGATGGGAATTGAGCGGAAAGAGAAGATCATCGTCGGCGTCAATGAGTTTGTTGTCGAGGAGTCCTCGAAGCCCGAGATCCTGAGGATTGATGAAGGCATTCGTGCCAAACAAATGGAAAGGCTTGCTGCAGTGCGCAAGAAGCGTGACGGGGATGCGGTTCAGCGGAACCTTCGGTCTCTTGCTTCCGCTGCCGGCTCCAATCAGAACCTCTTGCCGGCAATTCTCACGTGCGTCGAATCCTACGCGACGATTGGGGAAATCTCCGATACGTTGAGAAAGGTCTGGGGGGAGTATGTGTAGCCTCGAGGGGGGAGAGGAGGAGACAAGGAGCGGAGGAGAGCCTCCTTGAGACTTGACACTTGAAACCTGCAACCTGAAGCCACCCTCTTACCCTCATACTCTCTTACCCTCATTCTCCTTTCCTCTTATTACCCTGTCATTCCGACCTTCATTTTCCTATATTACCATCCATGCGAATCTCAAAAAATGAAGCAAAATACCTTCGCTCGCTTTCCCAGAAGAAAGTGCGTCAGACCGAACGGAAATTTCTGCTTGAGGGGTGGCGTGCCTTGAAGGAGGCGATGAACGCTCAGGTTGTCGTCGAATCGATTAATGTGCTTCCGCGTTTCCTGGAAGATGCCGACTACCAGAATATTCTGAATGAAGTGCGCCAAAGGCATATTCCGCTCAGAGAGCTGAGTGAGATAGAACTCAGGCAGATCTCCGAGACCGTGCATGCGCAAGGTGTCATCGCGGTGGTGCAGAAGAAAGACCAGGAGCTTTCTGACCGCATCCTGAAGAAATCCGATGTCATCGTTGCAGCCGATGCCGTTTCAGATCCCGGCAACGTCGGATCGTTGCTTCGGACTTCCGATTGGTTTGGTGCCGACCTGGTTCTATTAGGGAGCGGTTGCGTTGAGCTTTATAATGAGAAGGTGGTGCGTTCGACCGTAGGGTCTCTGTTCCATCTCCCTGTCGTGGAAGATGTCAATTTGCCCGCTGAATTGGCCGAATTGAAGAAGTCGGGTTTCAGGATAACGGCTCTCTCGGGCGACGGAAAAACAGATTATCAAAGCGCCGAATGGGGGAGAAAGAACGTCATCGTTCTGGGGAGTGAAGCACACGGAGTCGGCAAGGAGGTCCGTTCGGTCGCCGATTCCATTGTGAGAATCCCGAAATTCGGGCGGGCCGAATCTCTTAATGTCGGCGTCGCCTGTGGCATCGTCCTGGCCCATCTGAAAATCGTAAATCGTAAATCCTAAACTCCAATCTTTTTTAACTTTTTAATCTTGAATTTTTAGTTCTCATGTCCCTCACCTCCATCCCCGGCTTCAAAGTTGGTCACTATACTGACTCCGTCAATATGACCGGGTGCACGGTGATTCTGTGTCCTGCGAAAACCCGTGCGTCATGCGAAGTGCGCGGGAACTCTCCGGGGAGCCGCGAGCTTGCCCTTCTCGCACCGGAGAAATCGATGCAGGAGGTGCACGCGGTTCTCCTGACCGGCGGCAGCGCCTTTGGGCTTGCCGCGGCAGATGGAGTTATGCAATGGTTGTCGGATCACGATATCGGATATCAGACACCTTGGGTCAAGGTTCCGATTGTCCCCGCGGCGGTTGTCTTTGATCTGAACGTCGGGAATAGCGCCGTGAGGCCCGGACCGGCTGAAGGACGAAAGGCATGCGAGGCAGCCTCGTCGGATTCGGTCGAAGAGGGAAATGTGGGCGCCGGTACGGGAACGACGGTCGGAAAGTGGGCGGGCATGGAGACGTGGATGAAAGGCGGAGTCGGGACTGCCTCCCGGAAGGTCGGGCCGTTGATGGTTGCAGCCCTGTCCGTCGTCAATGCTGTTGGAGACGTCATTGGGGAAAACGGCACCATCCTCGCAGGCGCGCGCAAAGCGGGGAAGTTCCTCGCGGAAACCGACCCCGTAAGAGTATTTGCCCGGGGAAAGGTCTTGGAGGCCTCCAACACCACTCTCGCCGTTGTTGCCACCAACGCCGAACTTTCGAAACTTCAATTGTTCAAAGTGAGTCAGCGCATGCATGACGGCCTCGCACGCGCAATCACTCCCGTCCATACAAGCTATGATGGGGATGTCTCATTTGCGCTCTCACATGGGACGGTCGATGCGGATCTCGATGTCGTGGCGGAGCTTGCTGCCGACCTGGTTGCACAATCGGTTCGACGCGCAGTCCGAGCCTCAAGAGCCATTCCCGGTGTTCCCGGCCTCGCGTAACAGGTTCTTACTCG
>Ga0209619_10000739_pt1 | contig 23491 bp, 21 predicted proteins | sample Rifsed16ft3_FD_184011 | JGI IMG/M metagenome (GOLD analysis project Ga0209619, IMG submission 184011) | Soil microbial communities from Rifle, Colorado, USA - sediment 16ft 3 (version 2) | ecosystem: Environmental > Terrestrial > Deep subsurface > Rock core/Sediment | place: Rifle, Colorado... | reverse complement strand
CCAGCCACCAGGACAGCAATACCGCTTGCTGCCAATAAGTCCAGTTTTCTTTTTTTGACAAGCTCCCATATCCCAGCCAAAAATAGTCCGCCGACGGAAAGCAAACCCGCATATGCCTTGACTTGAATTAAAATTCCAAAAATTATCGAGGTAAGGATTAAAAGTAGCCTCTTTTTACTTCTGAAATATTCCAGCAAGACCAGAAGACTGGTTAACATTAAAACCAGGGAAAGGGCAAAGGGGGGATTAATTAAGGTCGAGACTGCTTGTTGAGACCAAAACATAGATTCTCCTCCCCACTTCCCTTCCCTAATCAAAGTCACCAGCCAACCCAAACTACCGCCAAAATAAACAAAGAAGACGGACCATAATGCAGAAGTTTTAGAATGTCTCCATCCTAAGACAAACTTATACACCAAAATTCCCGTGAGTAGAGCCAATATTGGGGGAATTATTTGGAAATATAAAACCGCAACCGGAATGGTAGTAAGCCTGTTCAAAGCGGCTAGGAGTAAATCAAATCCTATATGATAATTTTGCAATTTAACGCCTGCAAAAGTAGGCATTTCCCAAGATCCTCTAGCTAGACTGCGTGCAAGAGTAATGTGCCAAATACCATCGTGACCATTAGGCCCCCAGTACCCCAGATCTCCACTCCGTACCATCACAGCTGACCAAGAAATCGTCCCCAACACGAGAAGTAATAATAAAAGATAATTACTTTGAAATAGTTGCTTGAATACCTTTTTTAACATCGCCCAATAGTGAAAAACCAACCAAGGCTAAGATCCCCGTTAGATAGATAATCCCTCCCAGCCCCATTAAAACCCAAATTGAAGGTAGCGTCACCGGTAAGAATCTCCGTGCAATCAAAATGGCAACACCCATCAGTCCGGCAGCAATGCCTGTCTTACCGCAAGACTCCAGTAGGGAAAACTTGATCACTGACCTGGCGACCATAATCGCCACAACACTGCTTACCCCCACTAATGCATACCCAAGGGCAGCCCCATTCACTCCAAATTTCCAGGCCAGGAGAGGCACCAAAACCAGAGTCAGCACTGTCCACATAATCATCAATTTAAAGGTGGTTTTAATTCTCCCAGTGGCATCCAATAAATTGGTCAGCTGGGTGGTGACCGAACCAAAAAGTGTATCAATAGAAACAATGGTTAAGGCCGTAAGCGCCGGCAGCCATTGTTCATACTTAGGGATCACCCGTACCAAAACTGGTGCTAAACAAACAATTCCAACAACACTGGGGAAAACTAAAAAGGTGATGAAAAAAATAGAGCGTGTGACCGTGCGTTTCAAATGTTCCATGTCATCCTGCATTCGAGAGAAGGCCGGAAAAGTAACTTTCGTAACGTTGTCCATAAAAAACCTTAAAGGCAGCTGTGACCATCTCCTAGCCATTCCGATTAGTCCCAAACCCACCGGTCCTAAAATTCCTCCCAAAACAATTGTCATACCATCATCTTTAAAAACGGCTAAGAAAGTTTTGAGCTGGTAGGGTAAACCGAAAGCCAGCAGATTTTTCAAAGATTTTTTGGAAAAAGCAAACCCAGGACGCCAGGGGGCCAGCAAGTATACCGCCACCAAGCCTACCAAACCTCTAATGAAAACCGAATAAGTAAAGCTGGTAATTCCCAATCCCTTCCAGGCAAAAAAGACAATTACCACGTTGTAAACAAAAGTTTCTAAAACTTGAGGAATCACAAACTTACCAAACTCCAATTTTCGCTCCATTAATACCGAAGGAATGCTTTTAAGAGAAGACATAAAGAACGATGCCCCTAGAGCGTAAAGAAGCATCACTCCTTGCGGAGTTAGTGAGTATGTTCGTTTTAAAATGGGTGTTACCACAACTAAAACAACCAAAAGTAATACCACCAGAATTTGCTGAACCGTAAAAGTTGTCTTCAGATCATCCTCAGTCGGGGCTTCCTTTTTTTGAATCAAGGCGGCAGCTAAACCGATGTCGCTAAAATAAACCAAAAAATTAACAATTGCTGAGACAATCCAAAAAAGCCCAAATTCAGCTGGAGCCAAAAAAGCCCAAAGAAAACCTTGAGCCACCAAGGTAATCGCATTGAGAATAAAGGTTCTCCCTGTCAAGGCTAAAACCCCTTTAACCGCCCTGGACTTGACTGTTTCCAGGCTAATCTCTGGCTCTTGGTCAATGTGCTCGCCAACCTCTTCCATATGATAAATTTTAGCACGAAATTTAGTATAATGGCTTGATGGCACTCTTCTTGTTGGGCACACTAACTAACCCATGGATTTGGAAGATCCTAACCACTAATATTTTTATTGGCATCTTATTACTAATAACTACTTATAGTCTTTACCAAAGAAAAAAGTATTTCTGGCTGCTTTTGTTTTTTCTTCTTTTAGCTCAGCTAAAGATCACTCCCCGGGCCAACCTAATCTACCGCGACAATGATGACCAAAGAATTGTTCAAATGCGACTACGTGCCTACCCTTACGATCTCACCCGAGTGGGACATATTATTGAGGAAAGAAATGAACTCATAAGTATTTTTAGGATTCGAGAAAACATTTTTCAAAATTTGGATATCAATCACTTCTTTTTTGCCGGTTTTCCCAGACAAACAGTTGGTATTAGTGAATTTGAAAAGTTTCCTTTTATTCTCTTACCGTTCTTCGTTGCTGGTTTAGTCTCTTTAATCAAGGAAAGAAAAGTCGACTCCCTATATCTTGGAAGCTTTTTTATCCCTTTGGCTATCTTGGGAATAATCGGCAATAGAAGTCTAATGGGCCCCTTCTCGCTTTTCCCTTTCTTTGTCGTGAGTATTACCGCAGGATTTGGTTTTATCAAAAACTTAATTTATGCCAAAAATTAATTTAAAAGAAATTATCATTGTCTTTGGGATACTAATTTTTTCTTTGGGAATTTATATTTATAAACTTTCCACAATTCCCAATGGAGTATATGTCGACGAGACACTCAATGGCTATAATGCCTATTCAATATTGCAAACTGGGAAGGATGAGTACGCCAAAGCTTTCCCAATTGCCTTCAGACTGTTTGGCTCATATTCCCCTCCACTTCATATCTACCTCCTGGTTCCGTTTATCAAGTTTTTAGGTTTAAACGCTACAGCCATCAGACTACCGTCTGCAATTTCCATGACAATAACTGTTTTCTTGTTCTATTTATCCCTCAAAAAAATAATCGGTAAAAAAGATTATCATCCTTATCTTGAGACGTTCATTTTTACATTCCTGCCCTGGAGTGTCTTTTTTGCGAGAGTTGGCTATGAGGTAACCTTGAGTCTGCCCTTTTTTGCGCTCAGTTTTTTAATCCTCCTCTACACTTTTGAAAAGGCAAAGCTTTTTCCTTTGGCTGCCTTTGTACTTTCCATCCTTTCGTATACTTCCCAAACAACTAGATTTTTAGCGCCCCTCTATTTTCTAGGGGTATTATTTTTATATAGAAAACTCCTCAAAGATAACTGGAAACAGGCAATTTGGGGCATTCTGATTTTTAGCATCACCCAGATACCTAATCTTTTCCTTTTTCTTACCCCGGCCTTTGCCACCAAAAATTCACTCTTTTACACAACAGACATCACCCAAAGAGCGAAGGGGATTCCCTACTTGGCCGCTCAGATCACTTGGCCACTGGCCTTTATCAAAGAATTCTTTGCCAGATTCCTGGCTTATTTTTCACCTAAATCACTTTTTTTGAATCCCGATCCTGATCCACAAAGATCAATACCCCTCTTGGGCGCATTCTATCCTTATTTAATCGTCCCCTATTTAGTCGGACTCTACTCCCTCATAACCAGAAATCTATCTCAAAAAAGTAAACTTCTAATTTTTACCTTAATTATTTCTCCGATACCCGCCGCCCTCGCCCGTGACCCCTTCTCAACTCAAAGAGCTCTACCTCTTTTCTTCCCGCTTTCGCTTTTAAGCTTTCTAGGATTTGAACAAATCCGAGCAAAAATTAACCCTCTTATTTTTCTACCCTTAATGGGCTGTTTAATTATTTTTTCAGCTTTGCAGCTGTACCGTTCCTATTTTATCCTGCTCCCTCATGAAAGGGCTGTTGCTTGGAGTTATGGTTTTGATAAACTAGCCAAAGAAATAAAGGATCGACCTGATGAGCAGTTTTTGATTGATCAAAGCCGCATTAAGCCGGCGTACATTGAACTCGCTTTTTTCCTAAAATTAGATCCAGCAATCATCCAGACATCAGTAGATCCGGAGATTACCAACCACTACTACGAAAACGTGGTTTTTGACAATAGCTACTCTTTTGCACAAATCACAACTAGAAATATTGTCTGGGAAAAAGATATTTACCAAGAGCAAATAATTGTGGGTGATAATCTGACTGTCTCAGAAAACCAAGCCAAAGAACATTTCTTGACGAAAGTCTTTGAAATCAAGGATCCAGTGGGAGAGATTATTTTTGTGGGTTATAAGACGAATCCGAAACTAAAATGCGCCGCCACTTTAAATGAAAGTCCTTATTGTCGCAATTAATTAATCTTGGCCGTAATTTGGTAAACAGGAGTCTCTATTTCCTCTGGCACCCCGCCTCGATCTTCATAGAAAACATTTAAGGTTGGATCTTGATAAAGGAGGGTCAAGGCATCACTGCCATTAAGAATAAAATAAGCCTGATTCGACGAGCCTTTCCAATCTCCACTCAATTGAGGATAATTAGGATCGTTAGTCCAAAGAACTACTGCTCCAGTTGGCAAAATGGGATACTTAAGTTTGATCTGCTCCACCAACTTTCCGGCAATTTGTCCTCTTTGAAAAGCCCAGTAGGTTTTCTCTCCGACCTTAATTGAGAAAATATTTAAAACCAAAAGAGAAAGGATTAATAGTCCAAAGAATACTTTTGATTTTCTCATAATTTCCCAAGAGAGCATTCCCATTACTATCCAAAAAGCGGGGAGTGAGACAGCTAAATAGTATGAAGACCGATGAAGTGGAAGAAAGATAACTGGCGCAAGACCCACTCCAAACCAAAATATAAAAAACCAGAATTCTCTTTTTAAAAAAATATCTCTGGCTTTAATTAGTAAAAATACGAGACTACCTAGCAGCACTCCTGCCGAAAGAAAAAAGGCGGGGAATATAACTTTGAAATATTGGCCCCAAAATTTCATTAAATTGGGATTAAGGGATAATCCTGATCTTACATAATCCACGAGCATCTCCGGCATTCCCCAAGCCCAAATGCTATACCAAGCCAGAGAATTGATTACCGCCTTGGGATTAAAAACAGGTTGGTATTGAACCTCACCTTGGGAAAAACCAATTACTTTGATATTCAAATACAAATAGATAAGAGTAACTAATACATGGGGGATAAAAATTAGATAATCTTTCACTCTGATTCTTTTCATTTGTAAAAATTGCCAACCTATTAGTAAAGGTAATCCCGCAATAGACAACTCGTGAGAAGCTAACCCAAAAAGAAAAGTTATGAAAGAAAGTATCTTATGTTTTTCAAAAAGAATCAGTGTCATCAAAACAAACATCGCAGCCCCAGTGGTCTGAAGGCCGCCAGCAGAAAAACTTAAGGGTGCTAAGTTGGCAGCTGCAATTCCGTAAAAAAACATCACAAACAAGGAAATTTTCTTTTCCTTAAATATCTTCTTAGTTAATAAGTAAACCAGGGAAATGTTTACCAGATGAATAGCTAGTGAAAGAATTCTGAAAGGGAATTGGCTTAAGCCAAATAACCTGTAGAAAGTAAAATATACCAGTTCTCTGGTAATGGGCCGATAAAAAGCGATTAATCTCTCGCTAAATGGGTGAAATCCAAAAAGGTTAATAAAACCACCCAATGTCCCGTCTGTAAGGGATATTTTGATGTGGAAAAAATCATCCCCAACCAAATAAACACTGAAGATGGGACTATATAGTACAAATACAGCAATTAATATTAAACCCAATAACCAATTTTTTTTAAGCATATCCTCTAGCCTGAAGATTAAAAGCCTTAGTGTATTTACCTTCCTTTTTGAGTAGATCTTCGTGTGTTCCTTCTTCAATTATGCGACCCTTATCTAAGACTATTATTCTATCTGCATTCCTCACCGTTGAGAACCGATGAGAAATTATAATTACCGTTCTTCCTTCAATAAACCTATATACGTTATCAAAAATCTGAGCTTCGGCAACTGCATCTATCGAGGCCGTGGGTTCGTCTAATATTAAAATTGGTGCATCCCTATAGAAAAATCTGGCAATGGCAATTTTTTGCCATTGGCCCGTTGATGGTCTTGTTCCGCCTTTAAATTTCTCACTTAAAATTTGATCAAGTCCTAGGGGGTATTCTTTCACAAATTTGAGTGCATCAGCTTTTTCAAGTGCCTTTTCGATTTCAGTATTCGTAGCAACTTTTACCGCGTCTCCAATTTCAACGTTTTCTTTGGCAGTTAAATGTCCATAAGTATTGTAATCTTGAAAAAGCACTCCTATTCTTTGATACCAAGACTTAATCTTAATATCGTTTATGTTCTTCCCTTCAATCTGAAGACTACCCCCCTTTACACGATATAGTCTACAAAGGAGTTTAACTAATGTCGTTTTCCCCGCACCGTTTTCTCCGACAATTGCGATTTTTTCACCTGGCTTGATTGTCAAACTAAGATTCTTAATAATTTCCTTATCTGAATTAGGATATGAAAAATTCACATCCTTAAATTCTATTTTTGGAACAAACTTCCCTTTAAGCATCTCTATTCCATCCACATCTGGTTGATACTCAAAAAACAATTCCCTGGAGTCATCAATCCTAACTGACATTTCCTTTAGATTAACGAGGCCGTTTACTACACTACTAAAAGTGTCTGCGAATATTCTCAATGATCTAAATTCAAATGTCAGCTGCCCCACCGTAATGACCCTCTCCGAAAGTCTTTTCAGAACGAGAAATAAACCATACCCAAAACCTAAGGCATCCCCAAATCTGTTTAACACCATTGATTTTGCCCAGCTTATTCTGATCTTCCTAACTTCAGAAACGATCCATTCCACATAATGCTCAAAGCGCCCTTGCAAATATTTATATCCATCAGTAAGAATCAATTCTTTTAGATCTGCCGAATCTGTCAACCTGCTTGATGCAATATTGGCTTTTCTTCTTTCCTCGGTAGTATTCCTTGTCAAAAGCCAGAGCTTTCTGAGGTATTTTTGATTTATTGCCCACTGCAAAGACAAGAGAACAAAGAAAATAGGTACTATCTGAGGAATCCGTGCCGCAAGTATCACCGCCGCACTAATAAAAGAAACCATTGCAGCGATTATTCCAACTAAATTCTGAAGATATGTATAAATATTATTGATCTCTTCACTGAATCTCTGGGTTTTGTTTGCCACTTCGGGGTTTTCGAGTTGCGATACACCTAATTTCAACAATCTTCTATGAAGAACACTTCTTAATCTCCAGTAGTCCTGATGGTTAATCATTCTTATTACATAATTGTTTAAAGTATCTACTACGCCAAAAAACAGCTGGGTGCCGATAATCAATAGAACTATCGGCAAAAAAGAGGCAACAAATGAATCAGTACCATTTGAGTAAATATTGAAGGCTTTATCTGTAACTATTCCAAGAATATAGGCATTTACCAATCCAGAAAAACTTAAGATTATCTGAGCCAGAATATATACCGGAATCAAATATGGATAGTTCTTGAAATAAATTCCCAGAACCCACTGGGTTGTTTTTGCAAATTGTACAAGACTTCCTCTAAATTTTTTCAGGTTACACTATTCTAGTCTTTTTAGACCAGAAGGGAAATGATAGAAGAGTAACCCAGGATGCAAGTGAAATAATATTACTAATCGTCCTCACGGGGGTGTTGTGAAATCTTACTTCCACACTATGTTCACCCTTCGGAATCGCCAACCACATCCTGCCCCACTTTTCTTCATACGGAATTTCTATCTTAACTTCCTTACCATCTACTAGAGCCTTCCAGCCGGGGAAATTCATGATTCCAACTCTCACCCAAGTTTCATCCTCTAAAACATTAACCTTGAAGTTCGCCCAATTAGTACCCTGGCTTGTCTCGGTAACATCCGCCTTCCCTTTCACTGCCTCTCCTAAATACTTCATAGGCTCCCGGGGGGCCATCTCAGCTGTAGCTGGTAGGTAATCCCAAATGCCAGCTGTTTGCTGCAATTCCCAAGCGGCCGCTGTGAATTTAGTTTCATCCGTCAAATTACCCAACTTGCCATGTTCAGGTTTAAAGTAATTCCAATCAAAGGCAATTAAACCAATTATCAAAATCCATGGTAAATATTTACCAATCTTTCCCGGTAGAATTTTGACCACACTCCCAATCATGAGTGAATAACAGAAAGTCGGCAGAACTAAAAATCTCCAGGGGAATTGTAAATATCTCAAAGGTGTGACCGCAAGCCAAACCGGAGTAGATCTGGAATGAATTAAAAAGGTTGCGACCCAACCCACCATAAACATGAAAACCATAATGATAGAGAGCTCATCCAACTTCTTTTTCTTGAAAATATTATAAGCAACGATTGCAATGACAATAATTGAGGATATCCAGTGAATATGGCCCACCTGAAAGCTCATTCCATCATCTTCCAGCCAAATTGAGGCTCCAAAACCCCAGAAACGAGAGAAAAGAATCTGGTTGATGGTAGCAAAATGACCGGAATAGTCATAGTAACCCGACAAGACTGAGGAGACATGAGTGTATTTATTCTCCACCAAAGCCGGTATGGTAAAGAAAGCCGCCAAACCCAAGGCAAAAATTCCGGAAATTAATAATTGGGGGATCTTCTTCCAAGCCTTTTCGCGAAAAAGCCAAATCAAACACCAAACTCCAAATACCGGCGTAAAGACCAATACCATTAGATTGTGCGACGTTAAAAGTCCGAACCAAGAAAGGGCGAGCCCAACAATCCAAGGTAAATTATTTTTCTTTTCCTTAATCAATCGATAGCCGATCCAAAGAATGAGTGGAAAGAAAACCATGGCCCAAGATTCATTGGCAGCTCCCCTCACATAAACATCAAGGGCATGGTATGGAGCCCAGACATAAAAACCAGCCGACAAGATCCCTCCCAAGCGGCCAAAAAATTGTTTTCCGAGGTAATACATTGAAATTCCCGAGGCCACAAAAGCCACCACAAAAATTCCTTTGGCACTGGATACAAAATCATATCCCAAGGCTCTGATCCCCTGCCCCACCAGATAGGGGAGAGGTGGATAGAAGTTAAACAAAGGAAATCCGAACCCATAACCCATGTCAGGTACCCAGCGACAGGGAATCTGGCCATCCAGGATACACTTCTCCATCTCTAGTTGGCGCATCATTTGCAGGTCATCGTGCATATTAAAGTAACCTTTACCAAGCAAGGGATATGAAGCCAAAATCCCAAAGAAGACAACAACCAATAAAGCTATAAAGTCTGGAGAGGAAATAATCTTTTTAATTAGTTTCACAGTAATATGTATGTTTCAATATAAATATTATCAAATTTTCTTCTTTTTCAGAAGCTTCAAAAATTGATTTTCACTCAATCCAGCCCTTTTGATTTGAGATTTTAGTAAAAATGGAGCGACCTCTTTATGCAGAGGAATAGATAAACTTGGTTTACCTGTCTTTTGCAAAATTGCGTGATCGCCTGAAGTATGGACATGATTATACCCAAAACGGACAAAAACCTTGACGACACCGATTCCGGAGATATTAGCAAGTTTGGACATTAAAGGGCAACCACCGGCGTAGCTACAGTCTCTTTGTAGAACTCAGCATTGTCTGAAGTTTTTGGCAGAGCTCCCATATACGCTCTTATGGCTTTTTTTGCATTGATAACCGCCTCTTTCTTAGTTTTTCCTTGAGACATGCATCCATACAGATTTACGACATCAGCCACATACCCACCATACTCCTGGTCATAAACTAGTTTTATCAGATAATCAAGATTCTTCGTCATGCGTTAATTATATCACGGTATTTACAGCTTTAACCCAGGGAGAGATGTCACAACTTCAAAAAACAGCAAGTAATCTCTAGGTCCCATAACCACATACTCTTTATAACCATACGGCCTTTCTGCTTTCGGATACTCTTTAATTAACTTTAGGCCACTAAGTGCATAATCTTCCTTTTCAATCTTGATTCGGGAACTATTAATTACCAGATATGTCTTATCCCCTGCCCTTAAGGCATTGGTCAAATTACTCGGTACTTCAGTTAAATTCAGGCCCACCCCGACCACTACCACACTGGGAGTTCCCTGCATATAAATTTGCAGCCCATCCGGCAGAGTTCCAAAATATCCTTCTGTTCCCACCACAATTTGATGATTAGGATCTTGAGCATGCTGATTTTTCAAATATTCTGAAACTTCTTTGATCCCGGTTCCCGCGGTCCATTCCTCCAAGTATCCCGACCGCTCACCGCGGGGTAAATCAGCCCTCGCAGGGTTAGTCACCAGCCAATAGTTAAACCAAAGTGATTGGCCCAAAAAAGCCAATCCGGCTAACCAAGCAATCATTTTGACATACTTATTTTTAGACAGGAAGGCAGCTCCTGATATAAGAAAAACAAAGGGAATCGCATAAAGAACATATCTGGCTGTAAACACCTTGGCAAACATGGCCTGAAAAGCTACGGGAAACAACCAACAAATCAAAAGAAAAATAATTTCACGAGGATACTTTTTGAAATTAGTGACCAGAGAAATTAATCCCAAGGCCATTACCCCTACCGGCCCCATAATCCAGAGATACTCCAGGGATCTGTGGAAATTGGGGATGAAAGGATCTTTAGGATTCTGCCACAAGTGACTGATCGGAAAAACATAGTCCGCCGTCCGGGAGAAAAGCATATTGAAATTTGGTCCCAGACGTTGAATGTTATACATGAGGCCCGCAATCACAAAAGAGACAACAAAAAGCGCCATGATTTTGGCTATATGAAAGAATAGCTTTCGGAAACTTTTAGGCAGATCGGACAATAAGATTGTCAAGGGAACCAAAGCGGCAATAAAAACCCCGGGAGACTTAGTTAGCACTGCTCCTCCTAAGGCAAAACCGGTCAAAAGTGCCATATCCAGTCTCTGTGTCTTGGCGGTGAGGACTGCCAAAACAATTGACCAAATTCCAAAACATGCCAAAAGGGAATCAACTAAGGCCATCCGGTCAAAAAAGAACGAGAAAGGGGACACTGCCCAAATAAATCCGGAAATCAGCGCCACTTTTTTATTTTTAAAAAGAAGATGAGAAAGAAATCCGATCCCAATAATAGTTCCTAAACCAGAGAAAACCGAAACCAGACGGCCAATAAAAAGTGGGTCAGAAAAACGGGTAACAGCAAACATTAAAAGCCACATAAAAAGAGGCTGCTTACCATCAGACAGAGGTAAAAACCTCAAAGTCGGTTCTGCCCCCATCACCTGGCTCCAGCGGATATAAATGGCTTCATCAGCGAAAACGGGGAGAAGGGTTAGGTGATATATTCTAGCCACAAAAGCAATCGCCAGAATTATTACACCTAGAAGTATAGTTAATCCCCAATCTTTGATGAATCTTTTCATTGAATCAGGTTATATCAATACATCCCTCTTAAGTCGTTAAGTTTGACTCTTAAAATTTGCATGAGCATTTCTTTGGACTCCCGGAAGTACCTCATTAGTCCCCCGCCTTTGCTTTTACTGGTATCCTCATCATTCCACACCACCACTTTTTCCTTAATCTTGCCACCCATCTTCTTTAAGATATGTAATAGCTCCACATCGTAAGAGGTGACCTTCCACCCTGTCGTCCGCTCTTCTCTTTGAAAAAATTGGAGTCTGGGGAAAGCTTTTTTCAAAAGCTCAGATTCAAAGAGTTTAAACCCGCACTGAGTATCAGCAATCTCGGGCAAGATCAGAAGTCTTCGGAAGGAGGAAAAGACAATCGCACCGAGTTTTCGATAAAAGGGAAAATTCTTCCGATTCATACCACGAGAACCTATGACAATACTGTTCTCCTCGCCGATTTCGGGCAAGAGCTTATCCAACTCACCAATTGGCGTGGATTGATCCATGTCAGTAAAAAGAACATATTTACCCTTCGCCGCTTTAATCCCATACAAAAGTGCTGAGGGTTTACCCCCATGGGGATTATCTAAAAAATGAAAACCTTTCCAATTTTTGATTTTCTCTAAAACTAACTCTTTACTCCGGTCCGTACTGCCATCATTAGAAATAATGACTTCCCATTCAAAATCTTTGGTTTTTAGATAATTATAAACTTCACTCAAAACTCCCCTTTTGAGGTTTTCTTCTTCGTTGTAACAAGGAATGATTACTGATAAAAAGGTGCTCATTTAATTCTTACTCTTTCCTGAGCCACAATGCCGCCAAATGTGGCCTCTTTGACAATCCTCCCAATCCCGTCTTGTCTGACCAGCCACGGATCGCGTCTGTCAGGGTGAGGCGGATCGTCCTCCACCAAAGTATACAAAAGAGGAACTAATTCTGTCTTGGGTTCCGCTCCCTTGATATCCCCCCCATACCACTTAAAGAGATAATCATAGGCGTAAGGAATTACCGGCGGTACATAAACATCGACATTAAAAGGCCGACCAGCAGCTTCCTGATAAATCCAGTCAATGGCTTGCAGCTGATTTCCCATGACAATCGTTCCCGGCCCATCATACCCGGCAGAAATTTTGTACCAATCAATAATCAAATTGGCTCTTAGGAATACGGCAAAGAAAATAATGACAAAAACCTTCCCAGGAATATATTTCCAAAGCTGGCCTAACGCTACCGCAAAAAGAAGAATGAAGATCATATAATAACCCGTCAGATAATAATCGTAGATATTCCCCTGGTTTCCCTGGAAGAATAAAAGACCAATACACAATGACGCCAGGAGAAGAACCGAGATCCTGATCAGTGTGTTCTTCCAAAATTTGGGTAGAAAGACCACAAAGGAAGCTCCTACACCCGCCAAAAGAAATTTCTCTAAAGTCTTTTGATCCAAGAAAATCTTGACCGTAAAGGTGTCGTAGTAAAAAGCAAAGCGGGTCTTGGCCACTTCCCACAGGGAAAGCTTGAAACTCTGGTCTGTCACAAAAAACTTGAGAATATTATTGCGCAAAATCCCATCATGCTTTAGATCAAATAAAACTAATGGAGCAGCGGTGATTAGACCTGCGACAATACCTAAGGCAATCCATTTAAAGGGTAGCTTGTATCCTTTCTGCCAGATGAAAAAAATTAAAATGGCGACGAAGTAAAACAATTCCCCGGCGGAGCCAAAATGGAAAAGAGATGAACCAGCGATAAAAACCATTGCCGGCCATGCCCACTTCTTACCCTGGGTGGCCAAATACATCATCCAAACCAAAAGCACTGATAATAAAAGCATCGGGGTGGGATTAGATAACCAACGCGAGGCCAGCATCATATAGAAAGAAATCGAGGCAATAATCGCGGCAAAAAGACCCGTGGTTCGATCAATCAGTTTGGCTGTTAAATAATAAATGAGAACCACAGCCGCCATCGTCGTCACCGCCAAGAAAATTGCCGGCCAAACCGGGTTTCCCTTGCCTAGCCAGTAAAAGGGAGCAATTAGATAATAGTAGAACGGGCCTCGAAAAATCCCGGCAATTCCCGTTGTGGGTCCAATTAAAAATAACTTTCCTTTGTGAATTAAATCCCAAATAACCAAAGCATCCCTACCTTGATCAAAATAAAAACCCAATACCGATCGAGTGCGATAAATTCTTACAAAAAGACCAATAACTAAAGTCATTCCTAGAAGGAAATAATTAAGTTTATGAGATAGAATCTCTTTTTTAAGCTTCTGCATATTTTCTACAAATTTCTAGTACTTTTTCAACCGCTTGATCAAATGGTAAATCTTTCACCCCTCCCCCGGCGGCGTAACGGTGCCCACCTCCACCCAGTTCGATAGCTATTTTCGAGACATCCAGTCCGGTGCGAGAACGCAAGCTGACATGTAATTTTCCCTTTTCCTGCTCTACCATAATCACGCCAAAACTGGAGTCCTTTACAGATTGGAAAAACAAGGTTGCTGCGGACTCCTTTAAACCAACGATATGTTGGTAAGATTCATAAACCTCATAAGGAATGGCCGACCAAGCAAATCTATATTTATCGTCAAACGCCATTCTTTTTAACACTTCTCCCCAAAACCTAAACCTATCAATCTCCACTGTAAAGACAATATTTAAAATAATCTCATCTTTATTTGCGCCAAGGGATATTAAATTACCTGCAATCTCGAGTGTTCTGGAAGTGGTGGACGGGAATTTAAACACTCCAGTATCTCCTAAAATTCCCGTCAATAAACTCGTAGCTATATCTTTATTAATATCTATACCCCAATCCTGAAAAACCAGATAAACTAATTCCGAAGCTGAAGCAAAAGTCGCATCAACCAAATTAATGTCTCCATAGTTCAAATTTGTTTTGTGGTGGTCGATCACCACCAGTGGTATACCAGGAGAAGAACCTTTTTCCATCCCCGAGGCAAAATCCCAACTTGAAGAGTCTAATGCGATAAACAAATCATATTCTGAAAAATCTAAAGTTGTAAAATCAACTGTTTCAATCTTTTCAAAGTCTTTCAAAAACTTGCATACATCGCCCAATTTCGTAGGGCAAACCACTCTCACTTCCTTGCCCATCCGATTAAGTATTTGATACATTGCCAAAGCACAGCCTATTGAATCAGGGTCTGGAGTTTTGTGACAATTCACCAGAACCTTATTTGATTTCCTGATTTTCTCCAAGATTAATTTCGATTCAGAATAATTCATTGTGTGTGTACTAGTTTATAAAGAGTAATTCCAGAAACATTCCATTCACTCTCCACTTTACTCCACCCAAATGCCGCCACTTCGGCTTTGGCATTATGAGTCGGATCACACTTTTGTTTCTCCATCTCACAAACCACCAAAAGCTGATTGGTAATAGTATCTTTCGTATTTTGGGGATCAATATCCACCACCGGAGCTCCCCGCACATCCATAAAGTAGCGATATCCGGCTTCGTAGTTTCTCTCCGCAATCAGGGCAAAGTTGTATCTTTCTCCGCCAGATACCTCAATTACTTTCTGGACCACTTCTTGGCTTCTTTGTAATTGCCTGACTGGGCTGCCTTTGATGGGGGAATCAAGGAGATTAAAAACTAAAAGAATTACGAAACCTAGCACTGGAAGAACACGAATAATTTTATTTTTTGATTCCCAGATAAGCAGCATCACTGCCCCCAGCAAAAGGAAGGGGGCTGCAAAGAAAAAACCATAATAGTGGTCATAAATATGTTGTTTATATAGCCCTAAAGCTACCGTGGCAGATAAAAGCCAAGTTAAAAGAAGAAAAAAAGCTGCCTTTCTGTCCTCACTTAACTTCTTCCACTTCACCCCCACAAGAATAACCGTGAGAGAAATGAGAGCAATCGAGGTGTACTTCCCCACTGTCACATTTCTCCCCGCCAACAAACGGGTCGTGTATTCCTCGTAAATCGGCCAGGCATTGGGAATTGCTTTCCAGGGTTTGATAGAAACAGTCGTTTGTCTTTCAGCAAAGAAAGTCCTGATAGCCCCAAAATTATTCCAGCCATGTCTGGCGTCAAAGATAACTAGGGGCGACATCAAAAATAAAAAGAAGGATAATCCAATCACAGTCTTCCTCCAGAATTTCTTCCTCTCAACTTTTTCCTTACGGTTCTTCCGAAAAGTGAGTAACCAGAAGAGCCCTAAAACTGGAGCTAAGACCAGTCCTAGATAGTGAGATTGCATGACAAAAGCAAAGGCGACCCCCAAAACAATCAGCCAATTAAATTCTCGCTCCCGCCAAGTTCTCCAAACGGCATAAACAGACAACAGGGCAAAGAATGGCATGACATTAGGGTTCCAGGAAGCACGCGAAAAAATAATTACCGTCGGCGCCACGGCATACAAAAAAGCAGCGACCGCACCCGCCATTTTGCCAAACCACTCGCGGCCAATAAAATAAACCATGCCAACGGTCACGACTCCCAAGATGGCAACCAAGATCGATGGACCCACCGGCGAGTATCCTGCCAAAAAGAGTGCTGGGGCAATTAAGTAATAGTACAAAGGCCCTAAATACATATTGCCAATCGAAGTTCCCGGACCTACCAAAATCGGATCCCCATAAACCAGAAGACGCCTGACTACCACTGCATCTCTCCCTTCATCTCCCAAAAAAGTCATGTATTCACCAATCCTGAAAAGTCTCAAGAAAGCTCCCAGAGAGAGAATAAACACCAAAAACCAAAACTCCTCCGGGTTTTCTTTTACCCAGCTTTTAACTGTCAACCAATAATGTTCTATTGCTACCTTAATTTTTTCCATAATCTAAACAAATCTATAAAACCGTGAATGATGACTCTCAACTGGGCGCCCGTGGCTGTACCAGCCTTTCGGGGATAGTGATGGACCCCAACCTCAACAATCTTAAAGCCGCTTTTCTTGGCTTTAATCAAAAATTCGCTGGAAATGAAAGGTCCCCTTTCACTCTCCAACTTGGGAATTTTATCAATAACTTTCTTGGAAACCAGCTTAAAGCCGCAGTCGATGTCTTTGACCTTAAGACCAAAGAGCAAGAAAACTACCAACTGCCAAAGGAATGAATTGAGTTTTCTCAACAAGGAAACTTGCCTCTTTAAATAGTACCCAATCACCAAATCCGCCTTGGTTTCTTTTTGTTTGGCAATTAACTTGGTAATTTCAGAAAAATCAAACTGGCCATCGGCATCAGTGAAGGCGATCCAAGGAAAACGCGCAGAATAAAATCCGGATTTGAAGGCAGCCCCGTAACCACGATTGGGACTGTGTGTCACCACTCTAATTCTTTTGTCTGATTTAGAAAGTCTCTCGGCAATTTCACCAGTCCGGTCACGGCTGCCGTCATTAACAACGATAATCTCCCACTCACTAGCCGTATCCAGTAAGACTTCTCTGGCCATCATCAAGGTCTTTTCAATATTGGCCTCCTCATTGTAGCTGGGGAAGAAAACCGAAAGTTGATCAATTACCTTTTTCATAGACCGCTTCAGATTAAATTCTACCACAACAGCCCGGTCAGGTTGCCTGAATCCAGCAAAAAGTATATCATTTTAGATAATGAGTAATAAAATTAAAAGTCTTCTGGTAGTTGCCCTCCTCTCTCTTCTCCCCACACTTTTGGTTTGGCTACCTTTTTACTTAAGAATTCCTGAATTCTGGAACATTCCTTTACCTCAAAAGGGCATGGCCACAATTGTGTCTAATTATGACGGGCCTCTCTACATAGTAGTCGCCAAAACTTTATACAATGTTGAGGCTATTGTCAGAAATTATGCCATCAGTCTCCCGGCTGAGTACTATGCCGCCCATTTCCCGCTTTTCCCAGTCTTAATCAGAATCTTTTCCTACGTCTTGGGCTACCCCTATGCCATGCTCACAGTGACTCTTGCCTCGTCGGTCTTGGCCACCTATTTTTTCAACAAACTCATCAAGCAGTACTTAAGTGGTAATGCTGCCATTGTGGCCACCTTTGCCTTTGTGATTTTCCCCGCTCGTTGGTTGATCGTCAAATCTGTGGGCTCAACCGAACCATTATTTGTGGCCACTTTAATCGCCTCCGTCTACTACTTCAAAAACCAAAAATATTGGTGGGCAGGCATTTGGGGAGCTTTGGCCCAGTTAACCAAATCCCCAGGAATCTTGCTTTTTGTCAGTTACTTCCTGGCCCTAGTTGTTCCCAACCTCAAGAGCATCACTACTATGAGCCTGGGGAAGTGGTTCAAATCCTTAAATCTTAAAACCTATCCAATCCTCCTTATTCCCCTGGCCCTCCTTTTGGTCTTCGTGGTCTATGGAATTACCTACAAAGACTTTTTTGCCTATTTTCATTCCGGGGACAATATTCATCTTTTCTTCCCCCCTTTTCAAATCTTTAATTATTCCGCTCCCTGGGTAGGTACTTTCTGGCTTGAGGAAGTAATCTTTGTCTATTTGATCGGCGCCTTAGGATTTATCAATCTCGTCAAACAAAAAGAGAATGTTTTGGCCTGGTTTGTCGGAGTTTTCTTTGCCACCACCATTTTTATTTCCCACCGGGATATCATCAGATATTCTCTTCCCATCATTCCCTTCCTTTACATTGCCTTCAAAGACACCATTGAAAGAAAGGAATTTAAATATGTCTTGCTGTTCCTCATTATCCCCATCTATCTTTTCTCCCTGGCTTACATCTCCCAAAACGTCATGCAAATCTCCAACTGGGCCCCATATCTTTAAAGCTGAGAGTGTTTGAGAGAAGACTCCTGATATGCTTACTGTTACCCATGGAAAGATCAGGAAACACGCCGCGAAACTTAGCGGCCAGCTGGCGCCTTAACACGCACCGTCTAAGGCTATTAGGAGAAATCTGCGGGGAGTGTGAAGAAATTATGGTCTATCCCCGACATGTTTGCCCTAATTGTAAAGCAACAACAGTTGACGAAAACGGTAAACCAAAAATAACAATTGAACTGGATCAAACCAAAAGCGACAACACTATTTACTCGGCTCCAGAAGTTCGAGGGCCACGCGACCAAGTTCTTGATTAAGAAGGGAAATTTCACTGAAAGGTAGGGCAGCTTTGCCTAATTTCAAGTATCTTTGGTAACCCTTAAAAATTTCTACCATTCCGGCTCTCAAATTTTGGCTTTGACTTTTTTCAATTAATTCAGCTACCGGCGCAAATCTTAGGTTCTCTAATTTAAAACTGGAGAAAGACCCTTCCCCTAAAATCCCTACCGGCAGAGGTAAATGATAAACAGCCACTTTAACATCCAATAAGGAAATATCCATAAACGCCTTTGGATCTTTTTGGATAATCTCTGGCATCTGTTCTTCAACTGTATGCAAGGTAAAGACTTCTTGTTGCAGGACCCGCAAGATTGAGTCGAAAGACGATTCACCAGCCTTAGAGTAACCCATGGGTAAAGAAAGTGAACCGAAGGCTTTTCCCAATTCCAGGCGAGGCATGGAGACATCATTGCCCACCAATACTTGATCTTGATTCTCACCGGTCGTAATCATCAAGGCGGTACCAACCCTGCGGGTAAACTCCTCTTTGATACAATGAAGCACACGGTGCAAAGTCGACATGGAGACTTGAAAGCTTGGAGGCATGTGGCGGTAAAGCTTTTCCAGGGGTATTTTTTCCTGAGAAAGAGTCGTCAAGAAACAAGCTACTTCCGAGAGTTTACTGTTAGGTCCCGCTGCTTTCATTATTCCCCACTTGTCCAAAACCCGATGAAATCCCATATAGGAAATAGGTATTGAATATTCGTGCTGACGAAAAACTTCATCCACTGATCCATATTTCAAATACTCTGCCACGATCATTTTAAAAAATTGAATCTCTTTTTCTTTTGGAGATAATGACTCTTCCCTCATGGAATTTTATGTTCTTCGAAAACTATATTCTACGAAATTGAATTTTACTATGAGAATCCTATCAAATGCTACCCAGAAGGACAACTGGCCTAAGATTTCTGGAACTTAGACAATATTGGAATCTTCCAAGTTTTCCAGATGAAGATGTTATATACAGCGTAATTATAAGGAATAATTACAAAAATCAGAGCAAAAACGAGGGCAATTAAGCGAACCAGTGAGGTATCTCCAAAAAAAGCAGCGGCTCCAGACACAATGAGGGGCTGTACTATGACTGCAAAAAGTGAGGAAAAATTAAACTTAACAAACTGAATCACCACTTCACTCACCTTAGTGATAATTTTGTCTTTGAAAGTCCAAACATTATTTAAAATAAAGTTGGAGATAATTGCCAATTCAGTAGCAAATAGGGTTGCCCAATATGTGGTCAAACCCGCTCTTTTCAACAACTCCAAACCGATATAGTTAACCGCAAAGCCTATAAACCCCACTGTTCCAAATTTAATAAACCTCTCACTTTCCTTGAGTCGCAAGAGGATGACTACTTTGTAACTGGCCACCATCTCCTTGGGATTAAACTTAGATTTTTCCATTTTGCGAGACGCAAAATGAATCGGAATTTCCACCACTTTTTTGGCCAATTTGACACTTTTATAAAATAGATCGATTTTATAAGCAAATCTTTTTAATTCCATAATATTTGCCAAATCAATTTTATTTAGCACCCCATCAACCTTGGTTAACCTAAAACCAGTCGTAATATCATGAAGCTTAGGAAGCCAAAGGACCACCCTGGCAAACAAATTCCCAAAGAAGGAAACGAGTTTTCTGTGGAGTTCCCACTCAGTAGGAATTGAGCCACCCGGAATATAGCGGCTGCCAATTACATAATCTGCTCCGTCAAGATATGCTCCCACCATTGCTTTTAGATGTTTTGGATCGTGTTGAAAATCCGCATCCATCTCAATCACAGCATCTGCATCTAGTTTTTCCATGGCATATTTCATGCCCCGTGTATAGGCTGTTCCCAACCCCTGCTTTTCTCCAGTTAATAGGTGGAGATTTTTATACCTCCGCATCTTTTCCTTCACTATTTCTCCCGTGCCATCTGGGGAATTGTCGTCTACTATCAAAAGATGCATTTGAGCATTAATCTTGGGAAACTCAATATCAAAAAGTTCATCTACCATCTTTTTGATGTTCTCAGCTTCATTATAAGTAGGCATAATTACCACAATTTTTTGCATATACTTAGATTCTAAACCTTTTTCTCCTGATTTTGAATGCCAGAACCGCATATTCCCAGATATCCCGAGCGTAGGTTTTCAAATACTTAGGATTAAAACTAACTTTTGATTCTCCCCGGGTTCTGAAATGGAAAACAACGGGAATCTCACAAAACTTTTGGGTCACTCGACCTAATTCATAAATTAAATAGAAGAAAAAGGAAAATCCGCGGGTCGGAAATTCATTGAAATTAATCTTTTCCAGCACCCCTTTCACCCGGATGGCTCGGAATGCCCCGTTTTTGTCATAGACCTCCCGAATGCCTGCTAGGTACCGAGCCAAAAGGGTGTTGGCAACCCAATGGTTAAGTTTGCGGTTTAACGTCCAACCATGGCTCCGGCCAATACCCACATGACGGGAAGCCACCACCACATCACAGCCTTTTTCAATCTTTTCCAGCATCTTGGGTAAATGGGAAAAGCTGAAGCCAAAATCAGCTTCGTTGGTAACTACCATATCCACATCTATATTTTTCAAGATATAGCGATAGCCCTTGACCATGTCTTTCCCCAAACCTGTCTTTGGACCGGAGAGTAAGATTATTTTTTTATTATTTTTTTGATAGCTTTTGACAATCTCCCCCGTCCCATCCGGAGAATTTGCATCTACCACCAGAATCCAAAAGTTGTGTTTCTTTAGTTTTGTAGTTAATACCAGTAATTCATCCAGAAGAATCCCAATATTTTCTTTTTCGTTGTAGGTGGGAATTAAAATCGCAACTCGCATGCTCTCTAATTTAACAGATGGAATTTATTTCCACAATATTACTCATATCTAATGGCTTCAATCGGAGGCAGTGAAGCCGCTTTGCGGGCAGGAAAAACACCAAAGAAAACTCCAATTCCACCAGAAACCAAGAGTGCAATTGCGACCGCCAAGCCATTAACCGCCGCCGGGAAGAAAAAGCGCACCACTAAGACAATAAGAATCGAAAATATCAATCCCAACAAACCACCCAGAAGCGAGACTACCACTGACTCCATCAGGAATTGCAAAAGAATATCCTTTCGGGTAGCCCCCACTGCTCTTCTGATACCAATTTCTTTGATACGCTCGGTCACTGTGGCATACATAATATTCATAATACCAATCCCTCCTACCAGTAAAGAAATAGAACCAATCGCAATTAACACTAAATTCAAAATGTTGAAAATTTGATTGACAGTTGAGAGAATCTCGGATTGCTCCGTCACACTGAAATCATCTTCTTTGTATCTTTTCAAAAGTGCTTCTTCAGTATCCTTTTTAACTTGGGTTAACTGTTTTTCATCTTTAACCCCCAGATAAATTGCCCAAAAAGTTTTCTTGGGATTTAGGCTTCCGTAGATCGATTTATAAGGAACATAAACCGCGCTATCTTGCTCCGGGTCCCCCTTCTTTTCCGCCACTCCGACGACCTTAAATCTTTGATCAGAAAACCTAACCACTTGGCCCACTCCCTCTTTGGGATTAGTGAATAATTTCTCAGCAGCGGTATAACCCAAGACCGCAATTTTAGCCTGGGAGGTACCGGCACCTTTACTAAACAAAGACCCGGCAATGGTTTTAGTATTAAACATTTTGAAAGCTTCATCATTAACTCCCATGACATAGCCAAAAACATCTTTTCCATTAGCCTCAACAGTGACCGCTTTCATTGTGACGGGAACAATGTAATCAATCCCCCTAACCCGGCGAAGTGTGGTCACATCCCTCTCATCAAATTCAGCACCTCCAACAACACCGGCTCCAGAAAAACCACCCCCACCTGTAAATCCACTACCAGGAAGAATCATAATCATATTGGCCCCCATACTTTCAAATTGACCTTTGATGTAATTTTTGAGTCCCAATCCCAGGGCAATTAACATCACCACCGATAAAACGCCAATCATAATCCCCAATGACGTCAAGAAAGATCTGACTTTATTTCTTTTTAAATCCACAATGGCAGACTTGAAAAGATGAATAATTTCAGTTTGAGAGACAATTGCTGATTTCATAAATATTTGTCAACAACCTTTCCATCTCTAATAAATATTTGCTTTCTCGTCCTGGCGGCAATTTCCCTTTCATGAGTTACAATTACTACCGTAACTCCAGTTTCTTTATTTAAACTTTCCAGAAGATCCATAATCTCATCCCCTGTTTTACTATCTAAATTTCCAGTGGGCTCATCCGCTAAAATGATTTGCGGTTTCATAATTAGAGCCCGAGCCACGGCAACCCTTTGCTGCTGTCCACCAGAAATCTTATTAGGATAAAAATTACGCCTGTCATAAATCCCAAACCTTTTCAGAAGTTCTTCCGCCCGCTGAACCGGATCAAAATCAAGCTTACTTCTGGTGTATTTGGCAGGAAGAATAACATTCTCTAAAACCGTAAACTTATTGATTAAATTAAATTGTTGAAAAACAAACCCCACATTATTATTCCTCATCATAGAAAGTTCATCATCGGATAATTTGGAGATATCCTGGTCATTAAGAAAAATCTTTCCCGAGGTTGGACTATCCAGGAGACCGATCATGTGCATTAGCGTCGACTTGCCGGAGCCACTACTTCCCAAAATACTGATGTATTCTTTTTTTTGAATGGAGAGATTAATTCCAGAGACGGCGTGAACTTCTTCCTCACCTAGAAAGTAAGATTTAGTCACATCCTGAAGCCTAATTACACTACTCATAAACAGTGTCGCCTTCTTTGATATTTCCGGTAATTTCAACTCTTTCTTCGCCTTCTAAACCTGTCTCAATATAGGTTTTGTTGTTCCCA